>ERZ1034980.151-NODE-151-length-61081-cov-108.778914_pt1 | contig 61081 bp, 45 predicted proteins | sample MGYA00520622_ERZ1034980 | MGnify/ENA primary metagenome ERZ1034980 (study PRJEB33766, sample SAMN09781791) | gut metagenome | biome: gut microbiome | host: Homo sapiens | place: Madagascar | study: EMG produced TPA metagenomics assembly of the PRJNA485056 data... | reverse complement strand
TCATCTGCAATACATACCGGCTCGTTCTTTCCAACCTTCTCATAAGGCAAATTATATCCTTTATCGTTACATTCATATCCTTCACCACACCGCTTAGATATAGGGATTATTAGTGCCTAATAAGGATACTGTATTATAGGAAGTAACGGATGTCAACTGCCAGGCTACTGGAAACTCCTGAGCGTGTTGGCATGCCCCCTTACTTGCCCTCAGCAGCGGCGATGAGTTTTGCGTATTCCAGGACTTTGTTCCGCTGCGCTGCATTCATCGGTGCTAACGTGGATATCAATTCAAAAAAGAATTCCTCGCCGTTGGATGGAGTGTCGTTATAATCTGCAAAGGATCCATATTCTTTCTCCCAAGTCGACTATCCTATTTAAGATTTTTGCGGTTTACCGCAAAAATCTTAAATAGCCTCACTTATCAAAATCCGAAGGGCGAGTGATAATTTAAAAAGGATTTAAAAAATTGCTTTCTTCCAGTGCTTTCTTGAAGGTGCGCTTGCTGATTTTTAATTCCCCATTAGTGTCTTTCAACTCTGTAATTTTTGCAGGTATTTCTTTGGAGCTTAATAGGTACTCCAAAGCGCCAGAACATTTTCCGATATTCATTGCTTTATGTGGAACCGGACCGACAAAAATATCAGTATACTTGTTGTTACCAATTAACTTTGAGAAATTGAAATTAGTTACTTCATCGTACGCTACAAATTCAAACGTCTTTCTTTTAAGTTTGAATTTCTTATAAAGATTATCAAGGTCAGCTTTGCTGATTGAACAATCACCAAGAACCAGTATGGTGGTACCGTTTCTGGATTGGACTTCGGTGTCACAGAAATCGTTTTCAATTCCGTATTTGGCTAAAGCAAGATCTAATGTTCCCAGCCTGTTTGCTGTAATCAAATCCGCACGAACAGTTTCGATAATCTTTTCAATAATTACTTCAAGTTCAGAGTATTCAAGAGGCATAAGGCTACACCCCCTTAGTGCTGTCATACACGCGCGTAATGTTTTGACGCAATCTTGCAATTCGGTCATTACATTCATGCAATTCATCAATCAGCCATTCAGTTTTTTCAGCAATCAGTCTTTGTTTTTCAATATCGATAGCGTCATACGATAATTCACGAAGCTGTTTCGGATTAATAGCAAAAATTAAACTTCCCGTTTGGGTTGCTTTAAGTAATGACTGACCATTGCTGCTTTCAAAAAAGGCTTTCAAATAATATGGTTCTAAGGAATCGTTGCATCTTATCACAATTAGATTACCGGTAGCGATAATCTTTCGATCCTTGATATTTTTTGCAACTGCAGTACTAACTTTTGTTCCTCGTGCAGAGATAATTAAATCGCCTTCCTGTATCATATATTTCTCATATTTGTCAATATTTTCAATATTGACTTCTTCGAGGTTTTCGTCAATATATCCATTGCTAATGTTTGATAAAGTCAAAAGATAACAATTAGGCATCGTTTCATATAAAGTTGCGATTTCGTTCAGTTTATCTGATTTAATTTGAGCACCTCTGAAAATAGTACTTGTTGCTGTGGACAGTTTTTGTTCATTGGAAAACTTCACTTTTTCATTCAAAATGTACACCATAGGGTCGAACGAATAATCATTATCTGATATCATTTCAGGGGTGACTTCGATATAATCATCTAAGAGCCTGTCGCCTATCTCAAGATATTCGTTTTCACCGCAGATATCTGCACCGCCGCGAAGGTACAAATCCAGAATGAAAGTAATGTTGCATTCAGTGAGTATATTAAGACGTCGGCCTTTTTCATAATACTTAGATGCATTAACCATTCTTACGTTTTTATTATTATTGCTTAGGATAAGAAGGGCAGTTTGTACACAGGTATTTGTTAGCAAATTTTTCGGGAGTAATATGACGCCTTCCAGTACCCCTCTATCGATTAATTCTTTTCTGAGATTCTTTCCAAAAGATGTGTATAATAAACCGCTCCTAACTACAGCAATCCCTTTACCTCCGTCTTGTATCATTTGCTGCATTGCTCGGATGTACGCCCATTCAGGTGCGCGTCTGGCAATAGTTCCCGCCGTGTATGAATCAAAAAGTCCAGATGCAACTAATTGCTTCGGATCTAATCGTTCCATCATCGGCATATGGCAGAAAACTGCATCATACTGTGGCAGATTTTTATTTCTAAAATCAATACTGAACACATCTTCATTTTGAATTCTGTCTATGTCTTGATTAAGAATGCACATTTTAAGCTTTGAAATCATAGCGTTATCTCTATCAACTTCAATACCGTAGTATTCACTTCCAATTTGAGATAATGCTGATTTTGTTAAAAAAATTCCCTGACCACAACCGATGTCCATTATTGTTTTTGGCCTGCTATCCCAGAAAATGGAACTAGCCAAGTCTTCGATGCACCCACTTGTGTATTCTACAGAATTGCGTTCCGTAGAATATATATGTGAGGTTAGAAAATCCGTAACATTTAAATCGGAAGGGGCGTCATGTGCTTCCAGTATTCTTTTGGTATCATCTTCAATGATGAAGAGATTATTGAAGATGAAATCAAGAAGGTACTGATCTTTTTCTGGCATATATTTCGATAGCTTTTCATATGCTTCTGAAAGCGTAGTCTGTGCCAATGCATCATCGAGAACTTCTCGTTCAAACATTCGATCCAATGCAAGCACACCGAACATGATTTGATTATAGGCGTATGTATCTTTTTTGAGTAGCATAGTGACCTCCTAAAAATAAGTTTGGTATTTGATAACCTAAATCTAGCACAGGCGACCGCGACCGTCAAGAACCTTTTTGGTATTTAATAACCTAAATTCTAAAAAGCGACATTTTTTGCCTTTACGGATATTTCGATTAATACTATAATTAAACCAATCTTGTTCTTGCAGATATAGAAAGAGAAAGTAAATAACTTGTGAAAACATTGGTTTTATAAGGGGTGATGGTATGAGTATCGAGACCATAGGGGATAGAGTAAAGGCTAGAAGATTAGCTATGGATATGTCTCAGGAAGACTTGGCAAAAGCGCTGGGATACAAATCAAAAGCTTCAATATTCAAAATTGAAAATGGTGCGGGCGATATTCCAAGAAATAAACTGCCCAAGTTTGCTTCAATTCTTAATTGTTCCATATCATATCTTACTGGATGGAACGAATTACAAATCTTTGACGATGAGCATAAGGTAGAAACCCCATATGATATTCTATGCAATAAAATTGGTCAGCTACAACCATCAGACTTAAACGCGGTTTCTGAGTATGTTGATTTTATGCTGACCAAGAACAAGGAGCGTTAATCATGCTATAAAGCAACTTGAACTAATATTTATAGAGGTAGGTTGATGCAAATAACGTCATGATTAACGCCAATGGCACTAAAAATGGCGTTTTTTTCGGATGTTCGCTGCATTTTGAAGGGAGTGAAACACTATGATGGCAAACCCGATTTTGCTTCAAAGGAAATATGCTCGCGTCATTGAGTGCTTTGCCAAAAAGCAAGGCATTTCACTGGACGAAGCATTTGATTTATTCTATCGTTCCGAAGTTTACCAGTTAATGCGTGACGGCGTTTCCGATATGCACTGCATGAGCGATCTGTACCTTGCAGAAGAATTAAGACTGGAATATGAAGAGCGAGAGTAATTGTTATAATCTTCCGATGGTCAGCACCGGCAGAAAAATATATTAAGCTGACGGGAAACTACCGGTACAGTGCCGGATACTGCAAAATCAGTGCCGGATATTACCGATAGAATGCCGGATACTGCCAATAAAGTGCCGGATACTATGAAAAAATGCCGGATAGTATATGCGGAGTGCCGGATACGACGCTTGAGAAAAGGCACGAAGCACAATTTATGTAAAGAATACAGAAGAATAATAATAGCGAAAACAGAACAACACAAAGGAGCCGAGAATGGCCAACTCAGAAATGAACAATCAAGAAAAATTTCAACTGGTGATTTCCGCAGATGGCGTGACATCCACGGATAAACGTTTTACGATGGATAATTTAAGCCTGGGGGATAATTACAAACCTTTAGGTGCGATCTTTCGAAATGCGAATGGAGAAGAAATTAAACGCAAGTTGAATAAGGGTGAAAGAAGAGTTTCCTGTCAGACACTTCCCCGTATTGCATGTCAGATTTTTGAAAAAGAACTGGCTTCTTTGTCCGTGGAAGAAAAAGAAGCCTTCCCAATCTGCCGGTACGCTCCCAACAAGGAGTTGATTTGCGGTATTTATTCCGGGGTGGACGAATTCCAGCGGCACCGGAATACCATTGAGTACGTGGTTTACAGATACGATGCGGGGAGACAGTTTGTATTCTATTGCTGGAATCTTTTCTCCACGGTGATATTTGCACAGGAATGCTTGAAGCGGTTCGGGCATCCGGGAGATCAGTTTGTTCTCACATATCGTGAAAAAAATGAGAAGGAAATGAACGAAAAGAAGGAGAGTGTTCCGGAGGCAGAACTGGTGCAGGAAACTTCCGGATACAATAATCCCTATTCTTCGATGCTGCTGGAATCCAAGAATCTGATTTTTCGCGGTGCACCGGGAACCGGAAAATCATATCTCGCAAAGGAAATTGCCGCAGATATTGTGAGTGACGGATATTACGATGATTGCAAATCCTTGACGGATGAGCAGCGGCAGCAAGTGGAATTCGTCCAATTTCACCCGAGTTACGATTACTCGGATTTTGTGGAAGGACTCCGTCCCTGCATCAATGATGACGGGTCGATGGGGTTCGAACTGCAGGACGGCATCTTCAAGCAATTCGTGAACCGCGCTCGAAAGAATTATGAGAATTCCTTGAAATCCAAAGAAATCATCGAAAAAGAGGTGTCGGTTCAGGATGCGATGATGGATTTCTTTTCAGGCATTGAGTTTGGGAAAGATACATTTAAAACAGTCAGCGGAAATGAATTCACAATTACATCGGTGGATGAACGGTATATCAATCTATCTATTCCGGGGAATGCGATGGTGAATACGCTTTCTCTGAATGTAAGCGAGATTCAGCAGATGCTGGAAGCGGATACAAAGTTCTCGAAGGTGAAGGATATTACAGCATTCTTCGGAAAAAAGTTTGCGACGCAGCAGTATTCTTACAATTTTGCGCTTTACAATGAAATTCTGAAGAAGAAAGGGAAGAGAAAGAAGGGTATCCACCAGGAAGAGCTGAAGAAATACGTTTTTATCATCGATGAAATTAACCGAGGAGAAATATCGAAAATATTCGGGGAGTTGTTCTTTGCCATTGATCCGGGGTACCGGGGACGAGACGGAGAGGTCGCCACGCAGTATTCCAACCTGCATGCGAATCCTAACGAGAAATTCTACATTCCGGAGAACGTCTACATTATCGGTACGATGAACGATATCGACCGTTCGGTGGACAGCTTCGATTTTGCAATGCGGCGGAGATTCCGATTTGTTGAAATCAAAGCGGATGAACGGTTGGAAATGCTGGAAAGCCTGGAAGACGAAGCATTGAAGAACGAGGCGATACAGCGCATGACCGCATTGAATCAAGCCATAATCGATGTAGAAGATTTGAATCGGAACTATCAAATCGGCGCGTCCTATTTCCTGAAATTAAAAACATTATCCTTCGACGAGCTGTGGACGGATTATCTGGAACCGCTTCTGCAGGAATACGTCCGAGGGATGTATGACGAAGAAGAACGAATGATTCAATTTGCAGAGGCGTACGGATATTCCAAGCAGAACCGCGGTGAAGCCGATGAAATGTCTTAGAATTAAAGATAATCGGCAAGTAAAGAAGACGGAATTCCGAGAGATTGAGAATCTGACAGAACGGATTGTGGATAAAACGCTGGACCGGTTGGAACAAGAGGGCATATTTGTTTTTCCCTGGCACGTTGCAGATTCCGACGACCTTTCCGGAACCCAAACGATTCTGCAGTGTTTGAACGATAGCTTTCGTTCCGGAAATGTGATGGGCTTCATCGGCTATGGAGACGAACGACTGATTATTGAATCTCGGTTCAGTAATGACAGAGAAGATTATTTTTTTCAGTATCTGCTGGAGAAAGTGATGGATTTTCCAAGCATTGTGAATCTGGAATCCGATGCGGATTATGACAGTCGGCTGTTTAATTTCCTGCTGTTTCTGTTTCCCTATCATCTTCAAAATGCGATGAGAAAAGGGCTGTTCAAGAAATACATTCGGCGCAGATACAACGATGCCCATGTTAAGGGAACCATCGATGTGGCGCGGCATATTGAAAAGAATACTCCATTTGTGGGAAATGTGGCATACAGTCAGCGAGAATTCGCCTACGACAACGAGTTGATGGAATTGGTTCGCCATACCATCGAATTCATCAAAAGTAAACCCTATGGCAGCAGCCTGTTATTTCCGGTAAAAGAAGAGGTCAAGCTCGTAATCGATGCGACCGCAGAGTATGAATTCTACGATCGTCAGAAGATTATGGAAGCCAATAAAAGAAATTCGGTTCGTCACGCGTATTTTAGAGAATACTCGGACTTGCAGCGCTTGTGCCTTTTGATTTTACAGCATCAAAAACATCGCATCGGATTGGGTGTCCGGCGGGTGTATGGGATTCTCTTTGATGGGGCGTGGCTCTGGGAGGAATACATCGGTTCTCTGATTTCCGGAAACGATAAGGATGAAGACAGCTTCTATCATCCGAAGAATACCAAGGGGACCGGAGCGCAGCGACTGTTTCATGGTGGTGCGGGGCTGATTTTTCCGGATTTTATCAGTAAAGAGAAGCAGCCAAGGATTATTGCAGATGCGAAGTACAAGCCCCTCGAAAATATTGGTAATAAAGATTATCTGCAGGTATTGGCCTACATGTTCCGCTTCGATGCGAAGACGGGATACTATCCTTATCCGGAATCGTCCGGTGCAGATGATGTAGAACTTCGGATGAATCGCGGCCTCACATACGAAAACAATGTTGCGCCGCGAGAAGATATTCGTGTTATAAAACATGGTCTTCAAGTTCCAACGGGGACGAGCAGTTATGCGTCCTTTGCAGCGGAAATGAAAAAGAGCGAGAAGGCATTTCAGAAAGTGTTGATTAAGAACAGTTAGGAGGCACACATGGCGAAAGAATGTTCTATATGCGGAAAGAAACTGGGTTTTCTTGCGGGAAAAGTGGCGGTATCAGATGGAATCGTTTGCGATTCCTGCTGGTTTGCCGCGGGTCTGGATTTGAGCATTAATTCCATGATGACCTCGAACACGCGTACCGTGAACCAGCTCCGGGACATGATTGAAATCGAGGTGCTCAAGCGGGCGGCGGAGCTGACGGGACGGACAGATCTGGCGGCAGCGGCCCCGCAGGCAGAGGTTCCGGCAGAGAAGACCCCGGCGGTAAAAACAAAACCGGCGCGGAAGGCGGAGACGACCGATGCCAAACCGGTGGACATCATTCTGGAAGTGGGTAAGGACCGGAAGGTGAATTTTCAATGCGCGGGACAGCCGGTCATCAACCTGGAAGATTTGATTCAGGGCAATGAGATGATCATCGGAGATGGTTTTATCTATAATCGGAGCAAAGAAACCTTACCGGACGTTCGAATCGCCTGCGAGTTTCAGCCGGCCATTGTGGACCCGGGACTCCTGTACTACGAAGAGGGTACTTTTACCGCAGGCGTGGAAGGAAAATTCGAAATCGACGACCCGCCGGTGAACCTGGAGGAATACGCGAAGATTAAACGCACCCGGAACGGCAAAATCCGTTTCACTCTGTTCATGGGGGAGCAGGAGGTGGGCACTGCGGAGTGCAGCATGCGGGTGAAGCCGGCGCCGGAAGAAGAAATGCAGAAATACATGAAGTCGGTGATGTACGAAACGGAAAAGAACGCCTCCGGGCCGGTGAACGTGTTTTTATATGCCCGGGCGGACGGAACCTTCGACGAGGACCTGATGCGGCGGCCGGACCTGCTGTACGCCATGTACGCCAACGGTCAGGAGCAGCTGATCGGGGACGTGTACGTGGCCAACGAAACCGGTAAAAAGCTCAAGAACATCCAGTTCCGGGCGGATTTTACGTCGGATATTCTGGAACCGGTGGATGTTTTTCTGGGGGACGTGCCGGCGGGGGAGAACATCGTCTTTGAGGTGGACGACCCGGCCATCAACCTCCGTAAATTAGAGCAGATTACGGAAATCGAGACCTGCACCGCTACCTACACCCTCACCGTGAACGGCAAAAAAGTCTCGGAGGCCTGCGGCCGTGTGACGATTTGTCCGTACGACCAGTGGAACGGCGCACTGGTTCTGCTGCCGGCCTACATGACGCCGAACCATCCGGACATCATCGGGCTCTTGCAGCAGGCGGCGCGTTGGATGCAGAAGGAGGGCATGAACCCGTCTCTGGAAGGTTATCAGGGCGATGCCAAAAGGGTGGAAGAGATGACCATGGGCGTGTACAACGCCATAAAAGAAGCCGGCATCATCTACTCGAATCCGCCGGCCAGCTTCTTCGGACCGCAGCGGGTGCGTCTGGGGGAGACGGTGATGCAGCAGAAATTTGCTACCTGCATGGATATCACTGTGCTCTTCGCTTCCTGCCTGGAATCCTTCGGGCTCCATCCGGTCCTGATTACGGCACCGGCTCATATTTTTGCCGGCGTGTGGCTGACTTCCAAAGGCAGATGCAGCGAACCGGTTCTTTCCGATACGGCGCAGCTGCGGAAGCTCATCAAGGAGGGGAAACTGGTGGCTTTGGAATGCACCGCCATGACCCTGGGGAAAAACCTTTCCTATAAAGAGGCGAGGAAGGAAGCGGAAGAAATCCTGAAGGCACTGGACGAAAATAAAATCCCGGATAACGATTGCATCGACGTGCAGCTGGTGCGGAACATCGGCATCCGGCCGATTCCGATGCGCCGAAATCCGGCAGGTGTTATCGCCGAACCTTCGGTGGAAGTGTCGGCCATAGCCTCCGGCGAGGCGCCGGCGGAGACCGTCGAAAGCGCTGGCAAGGCGCCTGCTGAGACCGCTGCGAAGGCACCTCGCAAGACCCCGGCGAAAGAAAAGCCGGCAGCTGCGAAAAAAATGCCGGCGGCCCCGGAAATCGCCGCAGCTGCCGAAGCCATTGAAGCTGCCACCGTCACAGCGGCAGCCGCCGCAGTCTCCGCGGAACCCATCCGCTATATTCGGGAAGAGTACCGCGTGTTCGAGAAAGACCTCTCGCAGATTACCATCGATAATTTCTACGACCGTCAGACCAAAAAGCTGATCAAGGAGGCCATTTCGGAAATCGTTCAGGTGGAGGGCCCGATCAGCCAACCTGCCCTGATTCGCACGCTGATTAATTCCACCGGCCTGGGCAGGGCCGGCAAAAACATTTCGGAACACCTGGATAAGCTGGTGGCCACGGCAGACGTAAAAATCACTCGCCAATCCGGGGTTCGTTTCCTGTGGAATCACGGTTCGAATCCGGCAGACTATCTCACCTTCCGCTTCCGGGAGCAGCGGAACACGGAGGACATCTGCAAATACGAACTGAAGAACGCCGTGTGCTGCCTGCTTCAGGAGAACGGCCCTATGACCAAGGAGGAAATCACCAAAGCCATGGTGAACCTGCTGGGATACAGCCGCTCCAGCCACCGAATCGAGGAATGCGCGGCGGACGCCATCAAGGCGGCACGGGAGTTGAAAGCCATCGAGCAGAATGAGCGGAAGCAGTTTGTAGTGCGTTGAGGAGGAAGAGATGAAGGAATATACCCCACCTTTCCAAATGACGGAAGAAATCACCAATTTGATTATTGAAATCGGAGAATACGTTGGATCCATTTCAACATATGAATCGCTGCATGCGAATCCTGTTTTGCGGCGGGAGAATCGAATCCGATCGATTCACTCATCGTTGGCCATTGAACAGAATACATTAACATTGGAGCAAGTAACAGATATTGTGAATGGGAAACGGGTTCTGGGACCTCCGGAGGATGTACGGGAAGCAAAAAACGCGTATGAAGCATATGAGCTTGCATCACAACTAAATCCGTATGATGTTAGAGATTTGCTGAAGGCACATAAGATTATGATGGGAGGACTTGTTCGTGAAGCGGGCATCTTTCGGTCAAATAATGTAGGAGTCTATTCCGGAACCGAACTGATTCATGCAGGGACTCCCGCAAATTACGTGCCGGAAGTAATGGAGCAGTTATTCTCCTGGTTGAAAAAATCAAAGTACCATCCGCTGGTGAAGAGTTGTATTTTTCACTATGAGTTTGAATTTATCCATCCGTTTGCGGATGGAAACGGTCGAACCGGCAGGTTATGGCAATCGCTGATTTTACAGAAATGGAAGCCCTTTTTTGCATGGCTGCCTATAGAGACTTTGGTTCATGAGAATCAGGAAGTATATTACAATGCGTTGCAGACGGCAAATAATATGGGGGAGTCAACTGTTTTTGTAGAATTTATGCTTGAAATAATTCGGGATGCTTTGCGAGAAATTGAAACTCAGAATACGAACGAAGAGAATGCTACAGCAGAACAATTAATGGATGAAAGCAATGTTAAAGGCAGTTTTGTTGTAAATGAAGAAAGAATTTTAAAACTGCTAGAGCAAGATGGGCATCTTACCGCAAATGTATTGGCAAGCACACTTGGAATTACATCCAGACAAGCACAAAGAATTTTGGCGAAGCTAAAAAAAGCGGGAAAAATTGTTCGCCATGGAGCTAGTAAGAACGGATGGTGGGAGGTCCGCTAGGTGTAGATTGCTTTTCGGAGGCAGGTTTTAATTGCATGGTGCCGACATGCTCATGTCGTAGTAAATGTCGTAAGAAATGTCGTAGTAAATGTCGTAAGAAAACAGTTCGCAACTTTTTCCCGCCGCATAGTGTGCGGGTTTGGCCCGGTCGACAAGGCGGAAAGGGACCGGGCAAGAAGGGGCCGGCCCGGGAGGAAATGATAAGAATTGACGACGAACGGGGAACGATGGGGGCGTTCGTCGTCAATTCTTTTTTTTGATATGATGAGAAGTAATGCGCGGGGGCCTCCGCGCATTACTTCTCCTTTTGGAATGATGATGTGAAGAGCTGAGCGGAGGCCGGGCCTCTGCTCAGCTCTTTTCGCTTTGGAATTAAGATGAAGAAAAGCGATGCGGGAAGGCCGGTGGGCCTTCCGCATCGCTTTTTATCTTTCATCAGACGGCGGCCCGGGACTAATTTGGGCCGCCGGCCGATGGCGGTGCCGGTCCAATCAAATTATCCGTTTTCTGCACATACAATCCCATATGCCTAGAAATATGAGGGCGGTTCACGCTATTTGACAGAAAACTCGAAAATAGCGTGAACCCAATTTGCCGATTTGGCAGAACTCTAATTTTGAAGCGACGGATTATCATTGTCAGTTCACGCTAAAAATGGGAGGCCCCTTCAAAAAGCGTGAACTGTTTTCCGAAGACTGGTTTGCACACAAAGGATTACAGGGTGAAACCGTGTATCGCCAAAAAATGATTCACGCTAATCAGCCCCAATTGCAAAATTAGCGTGAACTCACTTCGAAATTCTAGACATATTTAACTGCGTGGTTACACAAGGTCTCTAATTCCTGCCCCCGCACCGGATGCCACGCACGCGGGGAAACCCAAAGTTTACAAATGCCCCTTTCCGGTTTAAAAGCAAGCCGGATGATAATAAATGTGTACTGAAGGGGAATTTTTTTTGTGGTACAGTAGGTGCACAAAGAGGCGGGGCGGCGAATGCAACCCGCGCCGACTGCCGCCGGAGGCGCTGGAACGGATCCCGGAGGGTGGTAGGAGCGGCGCCGGTGGGCGCGGAGCGAGAGGACGAAGCGATGAGATTGAAATTGGTGATGAAGGATCGGGAATACCGGGATGCGTTGGCGGAGCGAATTCGCCGGAGCCGGCAGAACCTGTACGTGATAATCGAAGATAATTTCCGGATGGAAGAGGATACGCTCCTGGTGACGGATGTGGGCGAAGGCAAGCTGCGGGAAGGCATGGTGCTGCTGAGCTCGGAGTGCCGGCGGGAAGTGGAAGGCAAGGGCCCCTATGTGCTGTTCAAGTATGCCGGCGTGGATGAGCTTCTGACGGACCTGCGGCTGTGTTCCTTTCTTTGGACTGGAAAAGGAGATTTGCGAAGGGGCGAGGAACGCATCGTTACCGTGGGTGCGGTGGAGCGCACGGATCTGGGACACCGGCTGGCGGAGCAGGTGGCCTTGGAATTGGGAGAACGCCTGGAAGAACCGGTACTGCTGCTGGATTTAACGTATTTTTATCGGGAGGGGCAGCCGGAAGAATCGGGAAATACCTTTCGAAAGCTGGTGTACTACCTTCAAAGCGGGAAGAACATTCCGGTGGAGGTGTTTTTTCGGCGGGAGAGGGGGAACGTGTTTCGGGTTCGAATGCCGCGGGGAATGAACGAGCTGATGAAGATTCCGGGGCGGGAATGTCTGGAGCTGATTCGGGAGATGGGACGGTATTTTTCGGCGGTGGTGTGTAGCGTGGGGGATTGCTTCTCGGAGCGGAATATCGAGGTGATGAAGAATTCCGAGTGGTGCATCTATATGGCGGAGGAAGATATGCGGGAATATTTTCCGAAGACGTCGCTGGTGGTGCCGGAGCGGGCCGGGGAGATTCGGAATGCGGCGCGGCTGGTACAAGGAATTTTGGAGACGCCGTGAGTGCGGAGCACAGCGCAAAGGCGGAGCACGCGACAGGCCGAGTGCGGAGCACAACGCAAAGGCGGAACACAAAGCAAAGGCGGAGCACCCTGCAGGGAACGAGACGCCGTGAGTGCGGAGCACCAGCAAGGCGGAACACAATACAAAGGAGACAAAATGCTGAAGGAAGTGACGGAAAAGTACAGCCGGGAGCTGGATGGTTTTATCCGGGAATTGCGGAAGAAGCTGTCCCACTCGGAGGTGGCGGAGGATGCGGAGCGGCTGCTGAAATATGTGGAGGATGAGTTTTTCGGGTCGGAGCTGGCCGGCCGGGTGGAGTATTGGGAGATTTGCGATATGGTGCGGGCGGTGTACTTTCGCCTCCGGAGCAAGTACGGAATCCTGCAGGCATATTTGGAGGATCCGGCCATCAATGAGATTATGGTGAACGGGCCGGAGCATATTTTTGTGGAGAAGAACCGGAAGGTACAGGCGGTGGACAACGCGTTCATTTCGGCGGAGGAACTGGAGGGGGTGATTCGTATGCTGGCATCGGACGTGCACCGGGAGATCAACGAAGCGAATCCCATCGTGGACGCGCGGATGCCCAGCGGGTACCGAATCAACGGGGTGCTTCGGAATGTGGCGCTGAACGGACCGGCTCTCACCATCCGGAAATTTGCGGAATCCATGATTACCATGGAAGAGCTGGTGCAGCGGAAGAGCTTGACGGAGGAGTGCAAGGAGGACCTGTGTGCGCTGACGGAGTGCGGATACAATATTTTTATCAGCGGCGGAACCTCCTCGGGCAAAACCACCATGCTCAACGCGCTGGCATCTTACATTCATCCGGAGGAGCGGGTGGTGATCATTGAGGATTCCGCGGAGCTGCAGCTGAATCACTTGAAGAACCGGGTGCAGATGGAGTGCCGCAGCGCCAATTCCATCGGGAAAGGAGAGGTGCGGATGGACCAATTGATTCGCACCAGCCTGCGGATGCGGCCGGACCGGATTATCGTGGGGGAGGTGCGGGGCGGAGAGGTTTTGGACATGATTCAGGCCATGAACACGGGCCATTCCGGGAGCATTTCCACCGGCCACGGGAATTCCATTCGGGGCATGCTGAACCGTCTGGAGACTATGTACATGATGGGCGCCCAGGTGCCGGTGTACACGGTGCGGAATCAGATTGCCAATGCCATTGAGATTTTCGTGCATCTGAAGCGAGACGGCGAAGGGAACCGGCGGGTGATGGAAGTGGCGGAGCTGGCGGGGTTTGACGGAAAGGAATACAACATCAATTATCTGTATCGTACCGATGGGGCGGGAGAGCTGGTTCGAACCGGGAATGCGCTGCTGCATCGGGATAACCTAAAAAGAGGTGGCATGAATGACCGACTTTAGAATGTATGAAATGTCCCGGAGAGAGAACGCGTTGTTCTACGGGGTTTCCGGGACGGTCGCCCTGTTGGTGGCCCTGTTGTTCTACCGAAACATCCTGTTCGGCGCAGTGATTATCCCCTTTCTGCCGAGGCTGAGAAAATTCGCCGTGGAGATTCTAAAGGAACGAAGAAGGCGGGAGTACCTGATGCAGTTCAAGGATTTCCTGTTCATCGCCGCCACTTCCATCGGCGCCGGGCGGTCCATGAAGGATTCCATCGAGGAAGCGATTCCCCGGATGGTGGATATTTATGATGAAGATGCCCTCTTGGTTCGGGAAATGAAACTCGTCCATCAGCGAATCGAGCACGGAAACGAGGACGATGTGGATGTGCTGGCGGACCTGGCCGCCTTGAGCGGGCAGGAGGATGTGATTGATTTCGTGACCATCTATGCCACTTGCAAGATCACGGGGGCCAGCCTAATTCGGGCCATGAATCAAGCCGCCATGGTGATCATCGACAAAATGACAATCGAGCGGGAGATCCGGGAGCTGATTCGGCGAAAGGAGCAGGAAGGGCTGATTATCCTCCTGGCACCGGTGGTGGTGATTCTTTTTCTGAACCTGGCATCGCCGGATTATATTGCCCCCATGTACGAAACCATTCGGGGGCGGCTGATCATGACGGGAATGATTGGGGCGAATGTTGGAATTTATGAATTGGTGCAGCGGATTGTAAAGGTGAAGATATGAGTGAAAAAATACAGCAAATGGCAGAATCGAAGGTCGTCCGGTGGATCCGGGAGATGCTTCGGCGGATTCGGGCGGACCCGGCGCTGCTTCGGCAGCTTTATGGAATTACGCTGGTGTGCGCCCTTTTCCTGGCTTCTTTTGTGATAAAAAGCGGCCTGGAATCGGGAAAATACATCGTGGACGGAAACGGCAGCGTGACGGGGATTCAGCGGCGGTCCCTCAATTCCTACGAGGAGTACCCCCTGCGGGTGCGGATTCAGGGAAAGGACGAGGTGCTGGAGAAGGAGGTGATTATTTCCAAGCGCTCCCTGAAGGAGATGGAGGAAAGCCGGAACGCCGGGAAGAAAGACCGGCGAAAGGAGGTGAAGCAGAACCGGGAGATGGAGCTGGGCCGGATTCTTTCCGACATCGAATCGTCTGCGGGCAAAAAGATTGATTTTCCGTCGGAGCTTTCCGATGGCAGCCCCATCACCTGGCAGAAGGGGGATCCGGGCCGCAGCGAAGAGCTGACCATTCTTGGAATGTACTGTCTGTTGGTTGGAATGGCGCTCTACAGCCGCCTGGCTCCCCGCAAGAAGAAAAAGGGCGACGACGGCCTTCTTCGAGGACTTCCCAGGTTCGTGAATCAGCTGGTGATGATGCTCTATGCCGGGGTGATTCTCAGCGATGCGTTTGACCGAATCTGCCAGAGCTATTCCATGATTCCGGCAGAGGCCCGAAGCGATTTCGAAAACGAGATGGTGGAGCTGTACCGAGGACATCGGGATCACCGGGTGAGCACGGCCATGCTGCTGAATCATTTTGCGGGAATGCACAACGTAAAGGAAATGCTGCGAATTTCCACCATTCTGCTGGAAAACGAACGTCGGGGAAGCGACGTGGTGGAAAGTCTCAGCCGGGAGAGCCGATTTCTGTGGGAGGAGCGGAAAATCGTGGCGGCGGAGAAGGGCAAAGCCATCGATACCAAAATGGCCGGCCCTCTGGGACTGTTGCTGGTTCTTTTAATTGTGGTAACTATGGCGCCGGCGATTCTGGTGATGTGAGGAAATGATTTGTTTGAAAGGAAGGTAATTGCGATGATGAAATTGTTGAAACAGAAGCGAGGAATGGAAATGGTGCAGGTAGCCATACTGGTGGCCATTGCGGTGGCGCTGGGAATTATTTTCAAATCCCAGATTACCGCGTTCGTCAACGAGGTGTTCTCCAAGCTGGACGCGGGCCAGTTCTGACCATGAGAGGGATTCTGAAGAGTCGCCGGGGAAATGAATTTGTGGAGGCGGCCGTGGCCATTCCCCTGATTACCGCAGCGGTATTGCTAATTCTAAATCTCTTTGTATTCTATCTTAATATTTTGGCAACCGGGGTGAAAGGTCACAAGGAAGCTTGCCGGCGCTGGGATTCGGACCGGGAAGCGGTGATAAAAGTATACCGGAAGAGCGAAAGCGTCCGGATGGCGCCGGCGGGCATTCTGCGAACGCGGCCGGAATGCCGGCTGGAAATTCGGTCCTACGAGTTTAACGAGGATTTGTTGGTGCGAGCAAAGGAAGTGCTTCATGAAGAATAGAAAAGGCTCCGCCACCGTTCTGATGGCGATGATTTCGGTATCCCTTAGCATGGCGATTCTTTCTTCCATTATAGTAATCCGGCAGATGACGTTGAACAGCATCTGCCGGAGCTACGGAAACGTGTGGACCCGGGGGATTCTGTCGGAATACGACCGGCACCTCCTCCGGGATTACGGCATCATGGGATTTTACGGAAACAATCCGGAGGTGGCGAAGAAGCTGGAATACTACATGCACTATTCCCTGAGCAATCGGCTTCAGGTGCACAGCCTGTCGGCCACGGCGGATCTGAACGGATATGAGCTGTCGGAGCCGGAGAATTTCCGGAGAGCCATGGCCAACAGCTTCGGGACGGAGTCCCTGGAAGTGCTGCTGAAGAAGGAAAAAAGAAAGGACCGGGGGGACCTTGCGGCATCCGAGAAGCCGGGGAATAAAGGGACGCAAAAGGCCGAGAACCTTCCCCGGGAAATCAAAAATCCGGTGGTGCTTCACACCCTGCCTTCGGCCCAAGGGGAAAGTTCTTTTTCCCCGGATTCGGTGATTGAAGCGCTGAAGTCCGGAAAATTCGTTCCGCCCGGCGGCGGGTCGGTAAAGAACGTCCCCATGGAAATTGTTTTTATGAGAAAGTACATGAACAGCTACCGCCGAACGGCGGACGGCAAGAAACATTACTTTCGAAACGAATGGGAGTACGTTCTCAAAGGGGCGGCGAACGACGAGACCAACCTGAAAAGCTGCCGGCGGCGCCTTTTCCTGATTCGGAACGGGCTGAATCTGGCCTATCTGTACAAGGATCCGGAGAAGGTGGAAGTGGTGACGGCGATTGCGGAAATCATCTCGCCGGGCCCCATGGGGGTGGTGACTCAGGGCATTCTCATGGAAGCCTGGGCGGCGCTGGAGTCGGAGAAGGACGTGGAAAATCTGCTGGCGGGCAGGCGGGTGCCGGTGATGAAAACCGCGGCCACCTGGAACACGGGCATCGAGGGAATTCTGAAGGACGAGGAGGTGCAAAAAAAATTAGACGAAGATTCCCGGAAGCTGCTGAAGGAGAAAGGAGGGGAGGTGTCGGAGGCGGCCGGGAAGTCTGCCGGAAAAGTGGTGGAAGAAGGGCTGGATTACGAAGAGTACCTGATGATCATGATTCTGGTCCTGCCGGAGGAAACCCGGCTGCGCCGCCTCATGGACCTGGTGCAGATTAACATGAAATATCGGTATTACCGGGATTTTAATCTGGCGGAATATTACGGAGGGGTGAGTTTTGCGATTCATGTTAACGGAAAAAAATATGCATACAGCAGAGAATATCGGTAAGGAGAGGCGGAACCCCCGGAATCCTTTCGGCGGTTGGAGGAAGGGAAGCTATGTCGTGGAGGCGGCCATCACCCTTCCCGTGCTTCTCATCGCCATGATTGTGCTGTCCTCTATCGTTCTGTACTATTCCTGCATCGAGGATGCGGCGTTCATCACCGCCACGGAATTTCGAAAGGGGAGCATCGAAGCGGTGGCCGGCGAAGGACAGCCCTTGATTCCGCTGGAGGTGGCCGAGCGAACCCGGGACAATCACCCCATTCTGGACTCCCATCGGATTCTGGAGTACGGCTTTCGCAAGAACCGAAACGGCATGAACGAGCTGATCTATCTGAACCTGGAGCTGGACATGAAAACCCGTAATCCCCTGGGAATCCTCAGTCAATCCCGGTACGATTCCGCACTGATGACTCGGGCCTATGTGGGGCAGGTTCGAAACGGCAAAGCCATGACGGAGGCGGAATTCCGGAACGAACTGGCGGATGGCGTCTTTATTTTTCCCCAGGATGGGGAGAAGTACCACAACAAGAACTGCACTTTCGTCCGGTCGGAAACCAAAGCCGTGGCACTGACGGAATCGGTCAAAAGAAAATACACGGGATGCAGAGTCTGCCGGAGCAAGGAGGCGGCGTCCGGAACCCGGGTGTACGTATTTCCGGAATACGGTTCTCGGTACCATCTGTCCGGATGCCGGGTACTGGAGCGGCGGTGCATCGAAATCGAAAAGGATGTGGCGAAGGAGCGGAAATACACCCTGTGCAGCAAGTGCGGCGGGTAGTGGGTTCTTTTGGAGTGAATTGCCCCTGCGGAAAAAACGGATTACGGAAAAGAAAGGAGGGCACTATGGAGGAGCGGCTGAGCCAACGAATTGTGGGACATGCCATCCCGGAGTACATGATTGAGGTTTTGATTCAGGATTATGCGGGGACCTTTCTGCGGATGGTGGTTTCTCGGAACGGGGGCGTCTATGACTTGTCCTACGAGTTGAACGGCTACCGGCGCTGCATGGCGCAGCGCCTTCCCTCTGCCGAGAAATTCTGTCTGCTGGAGCTTCTGTACGACATGAATGAAGAGAATGAAAATCACCTGATTCCCGCGGAGCGGTACATGTTAGAGCCGGAATTGATCTATTGGAAGGACCACCGGATTGGCCGGAAAACCGTGCGGTTGTTGTTTTACCCCGATGTGAAGGGGGAGCCGTTCCTGCGGAAATGGCTGATTTTGATTGAAAAAATATTGAATCCCGGCGTCCCGGAGGAGAAGGGACTGCTGGAACAAATGCGGTACCTCCTGCAGAAGAGCAATGACCCGGAGAAACTGCGGGACCTGATTCAGGCTGCCCGGATTCGCTGCGAAGGCTCGGCGGAAGAGTAATCGGAAGAATAACCGGCGGAAGAACAGCGGCCGATTTGCAAAAATCGGTGGCAAAAAAAGCCTCCTTCATATATAATCAATCTATTATGGATGTAGGAGGAAATCGGAAATGGAAATCATCCGCGCGGATCGGTCGGGCTTCTGTTTTGGCGTGCAGCGAGCCATCGATTTGACCATGGAACAAATTGAGAAAAATGAAAAGGGGGAGAAGCGTCCCCTGTACACCTGCGGACCGCTGATTCACAATCGGTCGGTAACCGGCGCTTTGGAAGAGAAGGGTGTGGGAATGATTCAGAACATCGAGGAAGCCTCGGAGGGGGATGTGGTGATCATCCGCTCCCACGGAGAACCGGAATCGTTCTATCGCACGGCGGAGGAGAAAGGGGTTTCCCTGGTGGACTCCACCTGTGTTTTTGTGACAAAAATTCATGATATCGTCCACAAAGCGCACGCCGAGGAAAAGGGCATCATCATCGTGGGCAATCCGGAGCACCAGGAGGTCATTGCCACCAACGGCTGGTGCGATTACCGGGGGCACATTCTGCAGGACCGAGAGGATGCAGAGGCGCTGGCGCAGGGCCACCCGGAACTGTTTCAGGCGGGCCGGAAACCGGTGATTGTATGTCAGACTACTTTTAAGGTGGAAATCCTGGAAGAGATTCTGGGTGTTTTCAAGGACAAAAATTACGAATACGAGCTGTACAACACCATTTGCAGTGCGACGAGGGAGCGGCAGGATGCTTGTCGGGATTTGGCCCAAAAAGTAGAATTGATGGTGGTCATCGGCGACCGGCACAGCTCCAACTCGCGGAAATTATTCGAAATCGCGAAAGAAAATTGTAAAAATTCAATTCTTATACAAGATATTTCAGATTTACAGTTGAAACAAGCCGCAAAATATAATAAAATAGGTGTAACCGCGGGTGCATCGACACCTGAATGGATAATTAAGGAGGTTATTGCTAGTATGAGCGAAAATGTCACAAACACCACAGAAAAGAATCCAATGCTGGATTTCATGGATGACATTGAGAATTCTTTGCGTCTGCCAAGACCGGGAGATGTTGTTGAAGGTAAGGTGCATCAGGTAACAGAAGATGAAGTCATTGTTAACATCGGATGCAAGAAGGACGGAATCCTGAAGAAGGCTGAAGTATCCCTGGAAGAGGGTCAGTCTCTGAAGGACGTTTTCCAGGAGGGAGACACCGTTCAGGCCAAAGTCATGAAGACGGACGACAACGATGGCGGAATTCTTCTTTCCAAGAAGAAACTGGAAATTAATGAGAATTACAAAGAACTCAACGAAGCCATGGAGAACAAGGAGACGCTCTCCGTTAAACTTAGCAAGAAAGTTAATGGCGGCGTAATTGCAGTTTACAAGGAAGTTACCGGATTTGTACCGATGTCCCAGCTCGCTGACACCTTTGTCACAGAAGAGAACGTCGATGATTTCATCGGCCAGACTGTTGATATCAAGGTTCTGAGAGTTGACAACAAGCGGAACAGAGCGGTATTCTCCAGAAAAGCTGTACTAGTTGAAGAGAAGCATAAGCAGGTTGCTGAAGTATGGGCAAACCTGAATGTTGGCGACATCGTAGAAGGTAAGGTTATGAGATTTACCGATTACGGTGCATTCGTTGACATCGGTGGCGTTGATGGTCTGCTGCACATTTCTGAAATTTCTTGGGGCAAGCTGAAGAACCCTCAGGAAGTTCTGAACATCGGAGACATCATCAATGTTAAGATTCTGTCCCTCAACGAAGAGAAGGGTAAGATTTCTCTGGGTCTGAAGCAGACAACACCGGAACCATGGTCTCAGGTTGGTACGAAATACCAGATTGGTGGAATCATCACCGGTAAGGTTGTACAGATCAAAGAGTATGGTGCTTTTGTTGAACTGGAAGCAGGTCTGGACGGACTGGTTCACATTTCGGAAATCGCAAACAAGAGAGTTGAGAACGTTTCCGACGAGCTGAGCCTGGGTCAGGAAATCACCGCAAAGATCATGGACATCGATTCCGACAGAAAGAGAATCAGCCTGAGCATCAAAGCTGCATTGAACAACGATGAAGCAGAGGAAGCACAGGACGAGGAATAGTCTGATTGTTCGAAAGGCCACCGTAATTGCACGGTGGTCTTTTTCCTGTTTTTTGAACGACGGCATTTGCATGGGGATGCCGGGACTCTTTCCCTCGAATGCAAAAGCCGTATCGAAAGGAGAAAAGAAAGCGATATGGATATTCGTTTAGTTGCACTGGATCTGGACGGAACGACGATGAACAGCAACAACCGCCTTTCCGATTACAACCGAAAATCCCTGGAAGCAGCGGTACAGGCGGGGATTCAGGTAGTGGTGGCCTCCGGCCGAGCCTTCGACGCCCTGCCGAAAGAAGTCCTGGCGATTCCGGGCCTTCAGTACGCCATCTCCTCCAACGGCGCCCACATCACCGATCTGACTACCGGAAAATTCATCTATTCCAGCTACATCACCCCCACCACGGTGGACCGGGCCATCGACCTGGCAGTGAAAGAACACCTGATGGTGGAGGCCTTCTGTCACGGGAAACCCTATATTTCCGAAGCCCTTTACGAGGACATTCGGGTAAACGGCAGCGTCTACCGAAACAAGGAATACGTGATGACCACCCGTACCCCGATTCCGGATATCTTCGGCTTCATGCGGGAAAACCGGGAAATTCTGGAAAACATCAATTTCTTTTTTTATGGGGATGACCGCCTAAAAGAAATGCGCCCGAGAATCCAAGCTCTTCCGGATTGCAATGTGGTGTCGTCCGTGAAAAATAACATTGAAATCGGCGGAATCAATTCCAGCAAGGCCCACGCCCTGGAGATTCTGTCCCGGAAACTGGAAATTCCCCGGGAAGGGATTATGAGCTTCGGCGATGCGGGAAATGATATTCCGATGATCCGTTATGCCGGCATGGGTGTGGCCGTTGGCAACGCCTGGGACGATGTGAAGGCGGCGGCGGACTACGTAGCGGAAAGCAATGACGAGGATGGAGTGGGTCGGACCATCCGCCGCTTCGCCCTGGGGGAGAAACTGTAAGTTTCTTCCTTATAAATAGGATGTAATACGTAATGGAAAAACTTTGAATCGGCGGACGCTTCGGTCAGCCGATTCAAAGTTTTTTGTTTTTTGAAGGCCCGGCTGACAGGCCGGCCGGCCCCTCTCGAACCTGGCCTCAGGGGCTTCCCGGTTTGCGTACGCCTCCCGTGAAAGCCAATGAAATCGGTTTTCGTACGCAAACCAAGGCCGTCCGGCCCCTCCCGAACCCGGACTCAGGGACCTCCCGGTTTGCGTACGCCTCCTCTGAAAGCCAATGAAATCGTTTTTCGTACGCAAACCAAGGCCGTCCGGCCCCTCCCGAACCCGGCCTCAGGGGCCTTTCGGTTTGCGTACGCCTCCTCTGAAAGCCAATGAAATCGGTTTTCGTACGCAAACCAAGGCCAGCCGGCCCCTCCTGAACCCGGCCTCAGGGGCCTCCCGGTTTGCGTACGCCTCCTCTGAAAGTCAATGAATTCGGTTTTCGTACGCAAACCAAGGCCGGCAAACCCCTCCTGACCCCGGACTCAGGGGCCTCCCGGTTTGCGTACGCCTCCTCTGAAAGTCAATGAATTCGGTTTTCGTACGCAAACCAAGGCCGGCAAACCCCTCCTGACCCCGGACTCAGGGGCCTCTCGGTTTGCGTACGCCTCCTCTGAAAGCCAATGAATTCGGTTTTTGTACGCAAACCAAGGCCGGTCGGCCCCTCCTGACCCCGGCCTCAGGGGCCTCTCTGGTTCGCGCTCGCCTCCCGTGAAAGCCAATGAATTCGGTTTTCGTACGCAAACCAAGGCCCGGCCGCCTTCCTCCCGACCGGCCCGCTGGGCGCCCGGTTTACAAATGCCCCATTTTGGTACTTTTTCCCGGGCGAAAAGTCCTTTTTGTTCGAAACGCCACATCCCCTGCCCGGAATATGGTACAAAGGAAGAACCAACAGGCGGCAAGAATCAAACGGACCAAGCAGCGGTGGCACAACCGGAAGACCGACGGGACATGCGGCGGACCAACCGGCGGCCCGACAGGAGGAGAAATATGATTGGCAGTAAAAAACTAGGAGATATTGGAGAACAGATGGCAGAAAGAGTGTATGCGGAAGATGGATTTCAGATTTTGGAAACCAACTTTCGATGCCGCTCCGGAGAGATTGATATTATTGCAGAAAAGGATTTTTGCTTTCATTTCGTGGAGGTGAAAACCCGGAGGGGGGACGATTTTGGGTACCCGGCAGAGGCGGTGAATGAAACGAAGCAGCGGCGGATGCAGGCGGCGGCTCGATATTATATGCATATGAATCGGTTGGAGAACGTACGGGTCCAATTTGATGTAGTAGAAATCGAAGTGAATCAGATTCCAAATTGCATATGACGGATAATGTAATTGGAATGCTCTAATCACTCAAATTACTCAAATCACTCTAATTACTCAACTCGCGCGGAGCGCCCGTATAGCAGCGCGCTCAAATCATTCAAATAAACAAAGGAGAACAACATGATAAGTGTAGTATATACAGCAGTTTGTGAGGGCATCGAAGGAATTCCGGTGCAAGTGGAGACGGATATCGGCCCGGGACTTCCTCAGATCAACATTGTGGGGCTGGCATCCACCACGGTGATGGAATCCCGGGAGCGCATCAAGTCCGGCCTCCTGAACTCCGGTTTCGAGTATCCCCGGCGGCGGGTGACCGTGAATTTGATTCCGGCGGGCATCCGCAAGAACGGGAGCCATCTGGATCTGGCCATTGCCATGGGAATTTTGGGCACCATGGGATATGCGGACGCCGATGCCCTTCGTGAAATTGGTTTTATTGGAGAGATATCCCTTCAGGGGGACGTGTGCCGCGTGGAAGGCGTGCTGCCCATGATTCTGGGGATGGAAAAAGCGGGGATTCGGCGAGTCGTTTTGCCGGCGGAAAATTTGGCGGAAGCGGAGCTGGCGCGGGAAGGCGGGAGCGCCGGGCCGGAACTTTTGGCGGTCCGAAATCTTCAAGAATGCCTGGATGCGGTTCAGGGTAAAAAAATCCCGTCACAGGGCGAACGCGTCCGGCCGGTAATCCGGGAAACGGAATATGCGGATTTCAGCGATATCAGCGGCCAGGAAAATGCCAAGCGGGCGGCCGTGATTGCGGTGGCCGGCCACCACGGACTCCTGATGATGGGAAGTCCCGGATGCGGCAAAACCATGATTGCCCGGCGCATTCCTTCCATCCTCCCGCCACTGACCCGGCAGCAGATGGTGGAAACTACCATAATCTACTCCATTGCGGGCAAACTGGAGAAGGGACAGGAGATCATATCGGTGCCGCCGTTCCGGCGCCCTCACCATTCCATCGGCAAGGCCGGACTGCTGGGCGGTGGGAGCTACCCGGTGCCGGGAGAAATCACCATGGCCCACAACGGGGTGCTTTTTCTGGACGAAGTGGGCGAATTCAAAAGGGAAAATATCGAAGCCCTGCGCATTCCTCTGGAAGAAGGGGAAATCACCCATTTTCGCCATGGAAGAGCGTATCGTTTTCCCAGCGATTTTCGGTTGGTCATGGCAGCGAATCCATGTCCCTGTGGGTACCTGGGAGATCCGGAGCGAGAGTGCCGGTGCTCGCCGGGGGAGATTGAGAATTACCGAAAGCGGCTCAGCGGCCCCATGTTGGAACGCATGGATATGCTGATTCAGATGGAGAAGGTGCACTACGATGAGCTGAATCGAAAACCCGAGGAGAACCTTTCCTCCAAAGAGATGCGGAAAATGGTGATGCAAGCGATTGATTTTGCGGAGGCGAGGGGGCAGGGAAAGCCCAACGGCCTGCTGGAGGACCGGGAGGTGCAGCAGCTGGAGATTTCGGCGGAGGGCCGGAAAATCCTTCAGAGCGCGTATACCAACCTGAAACTGTCGCCCCGCACCTGGATAAAGGTGCAGAAGGTGGCCCGTACCATCGCGGATGCGGAGCAGTCGGAATGCATTGAAGGCGAGCATATTCTGGAAGCCCTGAGCTACCGGACGGCGCCGGAGGACATTTATTGAAGGAGGCGTAATATGATAAAAAAAGATTTTGAAATCGACCGGGATTCCCGGTTGTATCCGGAGCTTCTGCGGCAGATTCCGAATCCGCCGAAAAAGCTTTTTTGCAGAGGAAACCCGGAACTGCTGGATTGCCGGAAGGTGGCGGTGGTGGGATCCCGCCGCTATTCCCTGTACGGAAAGCAGACCGCGCTGATGATTGGAAAGTATTTCGGGAAGACGGAGCTGGCGGTGGTGTCCGGATTGGCCAGCGGCATCGACACCTTTGCCCACACCGGGGTGCTGGAAGCGGGAGGCAGTACCATCGCCGTGCTGGGCACCGGATTGGATCGGAATTACCCGGTGAAAAACAAACCTCTGCAGGAGGAAATCGCCGAAAAAGGGTTGATTATTTCCGAATACGAAAATGATTTTAGCGGAAACCAATACTCTTTCCCGGCGCGAAACCGAATTATCAGCGGCCTCAGCGAGGGTGTGGTCGTGGTGGAGGCCGGGTCCTCCAGCGGCTCCCTGATTACCGCTCAGTTCGCCGGCGAACAGGGGCGGACGGTGTATGCGGTGCCGGGAAACATCAATAGCCAGTTCAGCATCGGGACGAATCTGCTGATTCGAGACGGCGCGGTGCCCCTGGTGGTGGTAAAGGATGTGCTCCTGGATATGGGCCTGAAGCTGCCGGAAGAGAGTGAAAAGAAAATTGCATTAGGTGGCGACGAGATGGCGATATTGGAAATCGTGAAGCGGAATAATGGAATTCATGTGAATGAAATTGCACATATAATGAACAAAAACATTGGAAAAATCAGTGCTATAATAACCGTGCTTGAAATTAAAGGCATAGTCATCAGCCACGGAGGAAAAATACACCTTGCAAATTAGCCTTCTTGGGGGTATGCTATAAACTGTTGTAAAATATTTTTGAGGAGATAATGAATGGCAACAGCTGCAAAGAAGAAAACAACCAAAAAGACAACAAAGAAAACAACCAAACCCAGAGCCCGAACTCTGCTGGTGGTGGAGTCTCCATCCAAGGCGAAGATTATCGGAAAATATCTGGGATCCAGTTATAAAGTCATCGCATCCGTAGGCCACGTTCGGGATCTGCCGAAGAGCCGACTGGCGGTGGATGTGGACAACCATTTCGAGCCGGAGTACATCAACATCCGGGGCAAGGGCCCGACCATTCGGGAGCTGAAGAAGGAAGCCGCAAGTGCGAAGCGCGTCCTTCTGGCAACGGACCCGGACCGGGAAGGGGAGGCAATATCCTGGCATATCGCCCATCTTCTCGGTATCGATCCAACTTCGGAATGCAGAATTGAATTTAATGAAATCAACAAGGAGGCGGTAAAAGAAGCCCTGAAACATCCGAGAGCCATCAACATGGGCTTGGTGGATGCCCAGCAGGCCCGGCGAGTGCTGGATCGTCTGGTGGGATATCAGATTAGCCCGCTGCTCTGGAAAAAGGTGCGCCGGGGACTTTCCGCCGGCCGAGTGCAGTCGGCGGCCCTGAAGATCATCTGCGACCGGGAGACGGAGATTCTGAACTTCATCCCGGAAGAGTATTGGAACATCTTCGCGGATTTTGGCGAAGGCTTCAAGGCGCAGGTAGCAAAGCGCAGCGGAAAGAAGATTCATATTCCGGACGGCGAAGCCGCCACAAAGGTGAAAATCGAACTGCAGGAGAACCCGTACCAGGTGGAGAAGGTGACCCGGAAGGACAAGAAGACCAACCCGTATCCTCCTTTTACCACCAGCACATTACAGCAGGATGCATCCATTAAATTGAACTTCCCGACTCGCCGCACCATGCAGGTGGCACAGCAGCTCTATGAGGGCGTGGACATCAAAGGCATGGGCTCCCGCGGTCTGGTCACCTACATCCGTACCGACTCCGTTCGTGTGGCAGACGGTGCCAGAAGCCAGGCCCACGAGTTCATCGAAGCCAATATGGGAAAAGAATATATCGGTTCCGGGAAGTTCACCAACAAGAAAAACAAGGACATTCAGGATGCCCATGAGGCCATTCGCCCGTCCGATGTGACACTGGATCCGGAGATGCTGAAGGAATCCCTGACGCCGGAGCAGTACAAACTGTATCGGTTGATTTGGCAGCGGTTCGTGGCATCGCAGATGGCACCGGCGGTAAGCGATACCGTTTCGGTGGCAATCAAAAACGGCAAATACGAGCTGAAGGCCAGCGGTTCCACACCGAAGTTTGACGGGTGGAAGAAGATCTATCCGGCATCTTCCGGCGAGAATGGGATGAACATTCCGGCGCTGGAAGAAGGCGAGGAGCTGCAGGCACAGGACGTGATTACGGAGCAGAAATTCACCACGCCGCCGCCGCGGTTCACGGAAGCCAGCCTGGTAAAAACCCTGGAAGAGCTGAACATCGGCCGGCCGAGCACGTACGCCACCATCATCACCACCCTGGGGACCCGGCGGTACATTAAGAAGGAAAAGAAATCCCTGATGCCGACCCAGCTGGGTTTTGATGTCACAAAAATTCTGTCGGAATACTTCTCCGATATCGTGGACGCCCAGTTCACCGCCCAGATGGAAGATAACCTGGACTCCGTGGAGCTTCAGAAGCTTCCGTGGAAAAACACCATCGACGGGTTCTACGGCAATTTCCAAAAGGAATTGGACCGGGCCGATGCGGAGGTGGAGCGAATCGAGCAGGAAGTGGTGCTCAGTGATGAGGTCTGCGAACTCTGCGGAAAACCGATGGCGATTAAGGAAGGCCGGTTCGGTCAGTTCTTGGCGTGCACCGGTTATCCGGAATGCACCAACACCAAAGCCATCGTGATTCCAACCGGCGTGAAATGTCCGAAATGCGGAAAGGAAATCGTGCAGAAGCGTTCCCGGAAGGGCCGGATTTTCTACGGCTGCAGCGGTTATCCGGACTGCGACGTGGTATTCTGGAACAAGCCAATCGACCGGACCTGTCCGAAATGCGGCTCCCTGCTGATGGAAAACACCACGAAAAAGTATCGGTACAAGTGTTCCAACAGCGAATGCGACTACAGAGAAGAATAATTTTAGGGGTATAGAAAGGATATAACAATGGGTAAAATCGAATTTCATGCCACCACCATCTGCGCAGTGCGTCGTCCCAACGGAGACATCTGCATCGGCGGAGACGGACAGGTGACCATGGGTGAAACCACCATCATGAAGAACAACGCCAAGAAGGTAAAAAAAATATACGGCGACCGCGTACTCACCGGTTTTGCCGGTTCTGTGGCGGATGCTTTTTCCCTTACGGATAAGTTCGAAAAGAAGCTGGAAGAGCACAGCGGAAATCTGAAGCGGGCCGCAGTGGATCTGGCTCAGATCTGGCGTTCCGATAAAGGAGCTCGCAGCCTGGAAGCGCTGATGATCGTAATGGATCGAGACGATTTGCTGGTCATCTCCGGAAACGGCGAAGTAATCGTTCCGGATATGGATGTGGTTGCAATCGGATCCGGCGGAAATTTTGCGTACTCTGCCGCACGGGCTCTGTACGACAATACGGAACTGGATGCGGAATCCATCGTGCGGAAATCCCTAGAAATCGCGTCCTCCATTTGCGTATATACCAATGACCACATTTCCGTGGAGAAACTGTAAGGAGGCGTGCCCGGTACTATGAATATCAAGAATATGACACCGAAAGAAATTGTAGCGGAACTGGACAAATACATCATCGGACAGGATGAGGCCAAGAAGTCCGTTGCCATCGCACTGCGGAACCGGTACCGCCGGAATCAGCTCAGCGATGAGATGCGGGAAGAGATTACGCCGAAGAACATCTTGATGATGGGACCGACCGGTGTGGGTAAGACGGAAATCGCCAGACGGTTAGCGCGGATTATGGAAGCTCCTTTTATTAAAGTGGAAGCGACCAAGTACACCGAAGTGGGCTATGTGGGCCGCGACGTGGAATCCATGATTCGAGACCTGGTGGAAGCCTCCGTTCGCATCACGAAGCAGAAGCACATCGATGAGAAATACGATATCGCGGATCAGCGTGCAGAGGATTTGATTCTGGAAGCGCTGGTTCCCGATGCAAAGAAAAAGAAGAAGTCCGGAGAGAGCAGCAATCCCTTTGACTTCATCCTCAACAGTGGCGGGTATACCAGCCAGAAGGAGGAGTACGAGAACAAGCAGAATGCGGAGAACGCCAAGCCGGCAGACGATATTGCCATGGCAAGGGAGCAAGTTCGCCGTGAGCTGAGAGACGGAAAGCTGGAGAACGAGCTGGTGGAAATTGATGTGGAAGTGACGCCGAACACCAACCAGCTGGACATGCAGAACGAAGGCATGGGTATTGCCATCGGAAATATTTTCGGGGATATGATGCCGAAGAAGACCAAGCACAAGAAGCTGCCGGTAAAGGAAGCCAGAAAGATCCTGCGGGAGCAGGAGGCTCAGAGCATGCTGGATATGGATCAGGTGGTGGACGAGGCACTGATGAATGCAGAGCAGAACGGCATTGTGTTCATCGACGAGATTGACAAAATCGCCTCCGGCAGTTCCGTGACAGCCAGCGGCGAAGTATCCCGAGAAGGCGTACAGCGGGACATTCTGCCGATTGTAGAGGGCAGCGTGGTCAATACGAAACACGGACCGGTTAAGACGGATCATATGCTGTTCATCGGTGCGGGTGCGTTCCACGTATCTAAGCCGTCGGATCTGATTCCGGAGCTGCAGGGCCGTTTTCCGATTAAAGTGGAGCTGAAGAACCTGGACAAGGAAGCCTTCAAGCAGATTCTTACGGTGCCGGAAAACGCCGTAATCAAGCAGCAGAAAGCCCTTCTGGAGACGGAAGGAGTTCAGGTGGAGTTCACCGATGATGCCATTGACGAAATCGCCGGAATGGCCTTCCTGATGAACGAGGAGACGGAAAATATCGGTGCCAGAAGACTGTACACCATCATGGAGACCCTTCTGGAGGATGTTTCCTACGAGCTCCCGAATCCGGACATCACCCACGTTCTGGTAAACCGGGAAATGGTACAGGAAAAGTTCAAAGAAAAAATCCGCGAAGTGGATGTAGATAAGTACATTTTGTAATTATGAGCTATAAAACCGTTTACAAAGAAGCAGAAGCGGAACAGGTGATCCAGCGTTCTCGCTTTATTACGCATGTGTCTCCCGTAGATTCCTACGAGGAGGCGCAGGCGTACGTTGCCATGATAAAAGAAGAATACAAGGATGCCACGCACAACGTCCCTGCCGTGGTAATCGGGGAAAAACAGGAGCTGCAGTGGATGAGCGACGATGGGGAGCCTCAGGGCACCTCAGGGCCGCCTATTCTTCGCATGCTGGTGGAAGAGGGCCTGACCAATCTGGTGGTTGTGGTGACCCGATATTTCGGCGGAGTAAAGCTGGGAACCGGCGGTTTGGTTCGGGCGTATTCCGGATCCGCCAAATTAGGGTTGGAGGCAGCCGGCATCTGCACGGTAACCGACGGATACGTAATGGAGTATCTGCTGGACTATTCTCATCTGGCAAAAATAAATAATGCGGAGCAGCAGGGGGACTTCCATATTATCCATACGGAATACATGGATAAAGTGAAGGTCACCGTAGGGTGCAAAACCGAGGCGGAAGGCTTGGTAATAAAGACTTTCAACGATATCACTTCGGGTACCTGTGAGCTGCTGTCGAAAAAAAGCGAAAAAATTTCCGAAAAAGTCGTTGACAGCAATTAGATGCTGTGGTAATATATTGCTTGTCGTCAGGAACGTAAAGAAAACGAAAAACTTTTCAAAAGTTTCTGAAAAAAAGAGTTGCACTCAGCAAGAAAGTTTGCTATAATGAGTGACAGACTGATGTATGGACGCTTAGCTCAGCTGGGAGAGCATCTGCCTTACAAGCAGAGGGTCATAGGTTCGAGCCCTATAGCGTCCACCATTTTGGCCGGGTAGTTCAGTTGGTTAGAATGCCAGCCTGTCACGCTGGAGGTCGACGGTTCGAGCCCGTTCCCGGTCGCCATTTTTTATAACAATAAGCTGATGTGGCTCAACGGTAGAGCAGCTGATTTGTAATCAGCAGGTTGGGGGTTCGATTCCCTCCATCAGCTCCAATGATTTTATCGAGGGATTCCCGAGTGGCCAAAGGGGGCGGACTGTAAATCCGTTAGCTGTGCTTTCGATGGTTCGAATCCATCTCCCTCGACCAATATGCGGAAGTGGCTCAGGGGTAGAGCATCGCCTTGCCAAGGCGAGGGTCGCGAGTTCGAATCTCGTCTTCCGCTCCATCTTTTATGCGGATGTAGTTCAATGGTAGAACTTCAGCCTTCCAAGCTGATAGCGTGAGTTCGATTCTCATCATCCGCTCCATGTGGGTCCATAGCTCAGTTGGATAGAGCAACGGCCTTCTAAGCCGTGTGTCCGGGGTTCGAATCCCTGTGGGCTCACCACTATTTTTTTAAAAGAAACAGAGAGAGTATAGCAGACCGACTTGATTATGGGGTATAGCCAAGTGGCAAGGCAACGGACTTTGACTCCGTGATTCGTAGGTTCGAGTCCTGCTACCCCAGCCATTGCGACCCATTAGCTCAGGTGGTAGAGCACTTGACTTTTAATCAAGGTGTCCGGAGTTCGAGTCTCCGATGGGTCACCATTACTCTTAAAACATCCGGAGAGGTGTCCGAGTGGTTTAAGGAGCTGGTCTTGAAAACCAGTGATTCTGAAAGGGACCGTGGGTTCGAATCCCACCCTCTCCGCCAAGAATGCACATGATCTGGAGAAGTACTCAAGAGGCTGAAGAGGACGGTTTGCTAAACCGTTAGGGTTCGTTATTAGGGCCGCATGGGTTCGAATCCCATCTTCTCCGCCACAATTTTTAGGGGTATAGCTCAGTTGGTAGAGCAGTGGTCTCCAAAACCACGTGCCGTGGGTTCGAATCCTACTGCCCCTGCCAATTCACTAAGGACTGTACTAAATATCGGGGTGTAGCGCAGCTTGGTAGCGCAACTGGTTTGGGACCAGTGGGCCGCGGGTTCAAATCCTGCCACCCCGACCATTTACCCAACATATGGGCCATTAGCTCAGTTGGTCAGAGCATCCGGCTCATAACCGGCAGGTCCCGGGTTCAAGTCCCTGATGGCCCACCATTTATTGAATAAGGTAATATGCCCAGATAGCTCAGTTGGTAGAGCAAGGGACTGAAAATCCCTGTGTCCTTGGTTCGATTCCGAGTCTGGGCACCACGAACGGTATGCATTGCATACCGTTTTTTCTTTTGCTCATTTACGGTGTGTTCGGGCGAGGTATTGGTATAATCAATAGTTCCGCACCAAAAACAAAGTCGATTCCTATTTGTTATTTTTGTGAAGAGCCGTTATAATTAATCAGTATGATTGTTTTATGATTTTAGGAGGAATAGAAAGATGAACGAGAAAGAAGTGAATGCTCCAAAGAAGAAGCATACCGGAAAAATCGTCCTGGTGGGACTTCTCATCGCGTGCGTTGTAATCTATTTTGCAGTGCCGTCGGTACACACTTGGATTAACAACGTGGTTGCCATGTTCAAGTCCGGCGACTTCGATCAGATGAGAAACTTTATTGCGAAGTACGGAAAATGGGCGATGCTGGTGTCAGCCTTCCTGATGGTATTCCAGTCCATCGCAGCACCGCTGCCGGCATTCTTCATTACATTGACCAACGCGAACCTCTTCGGATGGTGGCAGGGATGCATCTTGTCCTGGGTGTCTTCTATGCTGGGTGCCGCAGTATGCTTCTATATTGCCCGAATCCTGGGAAGAGACGTGGTAGAAAAGCTGTGTACGAAGGGCGCACTTCTGTCCATCGAGAAATTCTTTGATAAATACGGCAAAAAATGCATTCTGATTGCCCGGCTGCTGCCGTTTATTTCCTTTGATATCGTCAGCTATGCGGCAGGTCTGACCGCGATGGATTTCGGCGGATTCATGCTGGCAACCGGAATCGGCCAGCTGCCGGCCTGCATCGTGTATTCCTACGTGGGCGGAATGCTCACCGGCGGAGCGCAGAAGCTCTTCATCGGACTCCTGTGCCTTTTCGCACTGGCGATTCTGGTTACTCTGATCCGTCAGGTATGGGTGGCAAAGCACAAGGAAGTATAGGAAATATCAATAAAAAGACAACAGAATATAGATTGTTACTATACTTCATAAAAACAACCGAACTATAATTTATTTTTCAATGAAAAATAGCTATAATTATAGCGTACGGCTTCCGCTTTTGGAATGCCGTAAAGGGGGGAGACCCTTCAATTAATTGTAAAGTATTGATGAACGAAGGAGGAATTTGAACATGAAACGTTCGAAGAAAATGTTCACCGTCATGTTGGCACTGTGCGTGGCACTGTCCATGGCTATGGCATCAGTTACCGCAAATGCGGCAACAAAGAAGCCGAAGAAGATTTACCTCAAGGCCACTTCTACCACAGTGGATATCAAGGGTAAAGTAAAGGTATCTGTTTATAAAACAAAACCTTCCAAGGCAAGCAAGTCCGTTAAATGGAAGAGCAGCAACAAGAAGGTTGCCACCGTTTCCAAATCCGGCTACGTAACCGGAAAGAAGAAGGGAACTGTAAAGATTACAGCAACCTCCAAGAAGAATAAAAGAGCAAAGAAGACCATCAAGATTAAAGTAACGAATCTGAAGGCCAAGTACGTAAAAATGAGTAAGACTTCTGCAATTCTTTTCCCGAACGATAAGACTACGCTGAAGGCAACCGTGAAGGGTTCCGCAGGATTCTACAACCAGGGCGTTACCTGGAAGTCTTCCAATACTTCTGTTGCAACTGTAAACAGCAAGGGTAGTGTAACTGCAAAGAAGGCAGGTAAGGCTACTATTACTGCAACCGAGAAGGGTGGCAGCAAGAAGGCTACATGTGCAGTAACCGTATCCGGAATTAAAGTGGACAAAGCGAATAAGTCCGTTTCTGTAACTGCTACTGTAAATAATACTGAAACGAAATCTATGCATTACGTTGTAACGAAGAATGCGGGCGCATCGAAGGATAATCCGTATTTTGTAACCGATGCAACCCCGGCAGAGCTGAATGCAGCTCTCGGTAAGATTTCTGCAAAGGCTTGGAACACAAATCCGAATTTCAAGACGGATGCAAAAGTTGCACAGGCTGGAAACAAGACTATTGATGAACTGGCACAGTCCGGCATTGGTAACAAGAACTACACTAAGTTGGATATCACCATTAAGAATGGGGATCAGGACATCAAAATGGTTAATACTCTGACAGGTGCGAAGGATAACGATAATTTCAGCATGATTTATTCCAACGTTGCAAATAACCACAACGCTGGATTCGGATGCCTGACTTGTAACACTTCCTGCTATGCAGGTGTTGTAACCAATGAGTTCAAGACATGGGCAGAACCATTCGTTCCACAGAACATGCCGGCAAAGGGCACGACTGTAACCATTACATATACTGCACAGACAGATAACTATATTTCTGCGAAGACTCTGAAGGACAATGCAGATAATTATGTTATCTTGGATGCAAGAAAAGCTGCACATTTTGCAGAAGGACATATTGCCGGTGCAGTATCCGCAGACATGGATGGATTTGTTGATAAGTCCATTACAGAAGCACAGTCTAAGGCAAATGTTAAGGCTGTCGTTGACAAGTATGGAAAGAACAAGAAATATGCAGTAATCTGCTACTCCGGCAACAGATATGCACAGGCTGCTTCTGCTGAGCTTAGAAGCTTAGGTGTAAGCAATGACAACATCTTCACACTGGGTGGAGACAAGGCCAGAAAGTCTTCCGAGGGTGGAATGAAGGCATGGAAAGCTGCCGGATATGAAGTAGTTGCTTACAACTACACAGATGTAGATGCTGTGAAGGCAGCTCAGTCTGACGAAAATACGGTTATTCTTGATGCAAGAAAAGCAGCTGACTACAAGGATGCACACATTGGCGGAGCGGTATCTGCAGACATGGACGGATACGTTGACGGCACTATCAGCAAGGCCGACTCTGACAACAATATCAAGAGCGTTGTAGAGCAGAAAGGTGCAGATAAAAAATACATCATCATCTGCTATTCCGGTAACAGATATGCGAAAGCTGCGACAGAAGTTCTGGTTGAGAATGGCGTAAAGGTTTCCAACATTTCCATCCTGAAAGGTGGCATGGGTGAATGGAGAAGTGCCGGTGAAGCGTTGGATCACTACAACTACACCAACGCCGACACAACATTCAGCAAGATGAAGGATTCTTCCTACGTAATTCTGGATGCCAGAAAGACGGACGATGCAAGCCGTGGCGGATATATCCAGGGACATATTCCGGGCGCGGTTTCCGCAGACGTTGACGGTATTGTTTCCGGCAACAACAAGGACGCTGCAGCAGAAAACGTAAAGGCTGCTGTGGATAAGTACGGCAAGGATAAGAAGTACATCGTTATCTGCTACTCCGGCAACAGATATGCCAAGGTAGCAACCGGACTTCTGATGAACAAAGGTATCAAGAATGCGAACATCCAGACTCTGGGCGGAGACGATTCTCAGCAGTCCAATGCCGGCGGCATGAAGGCATGGAAAGCAAAGTATCCAAGCTACGTTGTGGCAAAGCACACTTCTTCCAAGGGAATCAACTTCGCAAACGGAATCACACCGGAGAATCTGAAGGCCGATGTGGACGGCAAGCAGGTATTCACCGTTATGGACGTAAGAGCGGCAAAGGATTACAATCCGGAAACGTGCATTAAGGGTGCGGTATCCACTCCGTCCGGCGATGCAGCGGCAGTAATGAAGGCCGTAAACGACAACCCGAACGGTCTCTACGTACTGGTATGCTATTCCGGTAACGCCAAGGCTGATGAAGCTCGGAACACCATGGTAAGGAACGGTGTAGACGAAAGCAGAATCATCTGCCTGCAGGGTGGAATGGGTACTTGGAAGTAGTATCATAAATGATTATCTAGGCGGGGGTGCGGAAGCATTCCCGCTTTTCCTTTCGTCAAGAAATGAAGTTCCCATTCCGACGTATTCGTGGTAAAATGTTTGGATAATAATTGTGATAAGGAGAGCGATATGGCACAGCTGTATTATCGATATAGTACGATGAATGCGGGGAAGTCCCTGGAAGTCATCAAGGTGGCCAACAACTACGAGGAGCTGGGCAAGCGGGTGATGTGCCTGGTTCCGGAGGTGGATGACCGCTACGAGCGGGATATGGTGACCTCCCGGGTGGGACTGAGCCACAAGGCCTATACGGTGGATGACGATACGAATATCATGACGCTGTTCATCGAGAAGAACATGCGGCATCCGATTGACTGCGTGCTGGTGGACGAATGCCAATTTTTCCGGAAGCATCACGTGCAGGAACTGGCGGAAATCGTGGACAGCTTCGACGTGCCGGTACTGGCCTACGGTCTGAAAAATGATTTTAAGAATGAGCTGTTCGAAGGATCCTACTATTTCCTGGTGTACGCAGACAAGATCGAAGAGATTAAGACCATCTGCTGGTGCGGTCGGAAAGCCACCATGGTGGCCCGAATTCAGGATGGAAAGATTATCAAGCAGGGAGATCAGATCGCAATCGGCGGCAACGACATGTACGCCTCTCTGTGCCGAAAGCATTACAACGACGGAAGGTTGTCGGCAGACGACTAGTTCGAGGAAGGAGACAGGCGTGCGGCGATTCGCAGAACGCGGGGGTGGAATTCGAATGATGGTAGTCGGCATGATGTTCCTTTGCCTGTGGATGGCGGGAATGAATTTTTCCCATGCCGCGATAAAAGCAAAACCGGGGAATGCCACCGCGTCCATCAATGCGAAAGCAGGGACGGTGCTGCGGAAAAAGGCATCCACCTCATCGAAAAAAATCCGAACCCTTCGGAACAATACGAAAATTACCGTTTATTACGAAGTCTATACCCATCGAACCCGGACGGATTCCCGGTACCACTGGTACCGCATCGGCGTGGGAAAGAAGAAGGGATACGTGCTGGCCAAGCGGGTGGACGGCATCCGCTATCAGGCGGTGCTGGGCCGGGCTTCCCGGAAAGTGCCTGCTCGAATCGGGCCGAAAACATCCATGAAGGCAAAGGGGAAGCTGTCCAAGTGGGCGGTGGTGTCCGTGCGCCTTCGGTCTCGGTACAAGGGGGCCAAGACCTGGTGGGATAAGGTTTTGGTGAACGGAAAGTACCGCTATGTCATCGCGGATTCCCTGAAGAAGGTGAGCACCTCCGATTACGACGCTTACCTGAAGTCTCAGGGGTTCCCGGCATCCTATCGGAAATCTTTGAAGAAACTTCATAACGAGCATCCGAATTGGGTTTTTCGGGCGAAGAAGGTTAACCTGAGTTACAGCACGGTGCTGTCCAGGGAAACCCGGGACGGGGTCTCTCTGATCTACAAATCCTACCCGAAATCCTATCGGGACAAGGGGCGGAAGAGCTACCGGAACGGAAAGTACATCGCCAAGGACGGCTCCACCTGGTTCAACGCCAACAAAAAGGTGGTGTCCTACTATATGGACCCCCGTCATTTCCTGAACGACCGGAACATCTACATGTACCTGTCCTTGAATTACCATTCTTATCAGAACACGGGCACGGTGAACAAAGTCCTCAGCGGAACGGAGCTGCCGAAGCGAGGATTCTCTCCGTCTCTGTTCGTGAGCGCAGGCAAGAAGTACAAGGTGAGTCCGATTTTCCTGGCATCTCGGGCTCGGCAGGAAACCGGCGGCGGAAGCATCGCCATTCGAGGATACCGGATGAAGGGAAAGACGGTGTACAATCCGTACAATATCGGTGCCACCTCGGGATCCAATCCGGTGATGAAGGGACTGAAGTACGCATATCGAAAGGGTTGGACCTCCCGCAAAAAAGCGGTGTACGGCGGCGCTCAGGTGCTGTCAAAGGATTACATCAACCGGGGGCAGAACACCATCTACTACCAGCGGTTCAACGTGAAGAACGGATGGCTGCGGGCGGGCACCCATCAGTACATGACCAACATCACGGCACCGTACACGGAATCCAAGTCCATGGCAAAGGCCTACAAAGCCTACGGCCTCACCGGTGAGAAGCTGGTATTCGAGATTCCGGTGTACAAGAGTATGCCGTCTTCCACGAAGTTGCCGAAATAAAATAACAGGTTCGATTCTCCGGACGTTTCCGGGGAGCCGAACCTATTTTTGTGAGTGAATTATTGATTGTGCGCGCCGCATTTAGCCCCTTGGCGGGTATCCCGTTCTTTGAGACGAAGGTTAATTCGGTTCAGAATGGTGCGCTTTCGGTAGCTCCATTCCGGCGCCACAAGAAGGCCGCGCTGGGTGTCGGCGGTGAGGCGGTGGACCGTGATGTCTTCCGGAATGATCTCCAGGAGGTCTACCACCAGCTCGCAGTATTCTTCGATGGATTGGAAAGGTACATAATCCGGCATCATGTCGTACAGACGGGAGCCCCGGACGATGTTCAGCATGTGAAGCTTGATGCCGAAGGGGTGGATTCGGGCTATGTAGGACACGGTATCGAACATGTCCTGCCGGCTTTCACCCGGAAGCCCCAGGATGACGTGAACCACCGTTCGGATGCCACGCCGGTGGAGTTCGGTGATCGCCTCGTGGAAAGTGTCCAGGGAGTAACCGATGCCCATGGCTTCGGAGGTTTTGGGGTGAATGGTCTGAAGGCCCAGTTCCACCCAGAGGAAGTGCTCCCGGTTGATCTCTTCCAGCAGATCCAGCACGTCCTCGCCCAGGCAGTCCGGCCGGGTGGCGATGGCGATGCCGTCGATTCGGGAATCCGAAAGCGCATCGTAATAGTATTTTCGAAGAACCGGCACCGGTGCGTAGGTGTTGGTGTGGTTCTGGAAGTAGGCGATGTGCCGGGCATGGGGCCATTTCTCGCTGAGGAGTTCAATCTGCTCGGAGATGGATGAGGCGAACTCGCCGGAACCGGAAGAGGAGCAGAAGGCGCAGCCCCCGGTGCCCAGGGTTCCGTCCCGGTTGGGGCAGGTGAACCCCGCATCCAGAGAGAGCTTGATGGTTTTTTCGCCAAAGGTTTGTTTGAAATAATTGCTTATAGAAAAATATCGTTCTCCGCCTTGCATGTTTCCTCCAAAATCGTTGCTACACAAAGGGCAACGTGATATAATTACTTTTATTATTTGAAAGGGAAACAGATTCATGCCAGAAGAGAAACCAACGCTTCTTCTCCTCACATGCTGCGGCCCCTGTGCTACAGCCTGTGTCGAGCGAACCGCATTCGACTACGATGTGACCGTGTTCTATTATAATCCAAATATCACGGATTCGGAAGAGTATTATCTTCGAAAAGAGAATCTGGAGAAATTCCTCCGTCTCTTTAATGAAGAGTACAAGGACCGGACTTTGGTGCATTATCTGGAGGGACGGTACGAACCGGAGAAATATCTGGAGCGAACGGCGATGCTGAAGGATGAACCGGAAGGCGGGCGGCGCTGCGAAGAGTGCTTCCGGCTCCGATATGAAGAGGCGGCTCGTGTGGCAAAAGCAAGAAACGCAGATTATTGGACATCCACCATGTCGGTGAGTCCGCACAAGAACTACGACCTTCTCACGAAGACGGGAGAAGAACTTTCCGCAGAGTCGGGCACCTGTTACCTGCCGATTGATTTTAAGAAGAAGAACGGTTTTGGCAGAAGTGTGGAACTTTCAAAGAAGTATGGTCTGTATCGGCAGCGATTCTGCGGATGCGACTATGCAAGGTACGCTAATGCTAAGGGGTTATGAAGGGGACAAGGAGAAAGACAACTATGAGTAACGTGATTATTCCGGAAGGCTATGAGCCGATTCTGGGTCTGAAGGAGACTCAGAGAGCCATCAAGAAGATTAAGGACTACTTCCAGCAGGAGCTGGCCTATGGACTGCAGCTTCGCCGTGTGAGCGCGCCGCTGTTCGTATTCCCGGAAACGGGTTTTAACGATACGCTGAACGGTGTGGAACGCCGGGTGGATTTCACCATTAAGGACATGAACGAGCGCCAGGTGGAAATCGTGCAGTCCCTGGCAAAGTGGAAGAGAATGGCTTTGTACAAGTATGAAGTAGAGCCGGGTCACGGCATCTATACCGACATGAACGCCATTCGGAGAGACGAGGAATTGGACAACCTCCACTCCATCTACGTGGACCAGTGGGACTGGGAGAAGGTCATCACCAAAGAACAGCGGACGAAAGAGTATCTGGAAGAAACCGTGGTGACGATTTACCACGCACTGAAGAACCTGGGCGATTATGTAAACCGTCTCTATCGGGATATTCAGATTGAGATTCCGAACGAGATTACATTTATCGATTCCCAAGAGCTGGAGAATCGTTATCCGGATAAGACACCGAAGGAACGAGAGGACCTGATTACCAAGGAGTACGGCGCCGTATTCATCAAGAGAATCGGCGGAGTTCTGGCTTCCGGAGAGAAGCATGACGGAAGAGCGCCGGACTACGACGATTGGGAACTGAACGGAGATATTCTGTTGTGGAACGATGTCCTGGACAGAGCGTTCGAGATCTCTTCCATGGGAATCCGTGTGGATGCGGAATCCATGAAGCGTCAGCTGAAGATTGACGGAAAAGAAGACCGTCTGGAGCAGCCATTCCATCAGGGTGTTATCACCGGAAAGTATCCGCTGTCCATCGGTGGCGGAATCGGTCAGAGCCGTCTGTGCATGTTCTTCTTGCAGAAAGCGCACATCGGAGAGGTACAGGCATCGGTATGGCCGGAAGATATGATTGAGGAGTGCGCAGAGCACAATATTTTCCTACTGTAAGAAATGCAATACATCAATGTTGTAATCGATAATAAAAGTGAATTAACAGATACCTACTTCACCTACCGCGCACCGGATTCGGTGGCGGTAGGTGATAAAGTCAGCGCCCTGTTCAGTAACAGAAAGAAGCCGGTGGATGCGTACGTATTCGAAACCGGCGTGGAAACCGATCTTCCGGAGAACAAAATTCGGGAAATCGAATCTGTGGACAAGAGGCGCTCTCTTTCCGAAGAGATGATTGATACCGCCATCTGGATGCGGCGGCGGTACGGCATCAAGTATATTGACGGGGTCAAGATGTTCACCGTGGGCGGAAAAAGGGAAAAGGAGAAGCTGGTGAAAGCACCGGCACTCCGGGAAGAGCCCTGGGAGCTGACGGAGGAGCAGGAATCTGCGGTGAAGCAGATTAACGAGTCCCTGGATTGTCGAAAGGAAAACGTGTTCCTGCTGAAGGGGGTGACCGGAAGCGGGAAGACGGAAGTTTACATGCATGCGGTGGAGCACGCGCTGGCCCAGGGCAGAAGTGCCATCGTGCTGGTGCCGGAAATCGCTTTGGCCATGCAGATGGAGAAGCGGTTTCAGAACCGCTTCGGTGCGGAGAACGTGGCCATCCTGCACAGCAAGCTGACCACTTCGAAGCGGCTGGAGAACTGGCTTCGGATTCGAGAGGGTTCGGCCAAGGTGATTCTGGGTGCCCGGACGGCGATTTTTGCGCCGGTCACGGATCTGGGATTGGTGGTCATCGATGAGGAACACGAATCCACCTACAAATCCGACCACAACCCGAAATACGAGACCATGGACGTGGCGTATAAGAGAGCGGGGACTTTCGGTGCCACGGTGGTTCTCGGAAGTGCGACACCCAGCGTGGTTTCTTTTTACCGTGCATCTGTCGGAATTTATCACCTGATAGAACTGAAGAACCGGGTGGGAAAAAGCCGTCTGCCGGATGTGGAAATTGAGGACATTCGAGGACAGGTGGTCCGGGGTCGGAATGAGATGATCAGCCTGCGGCTGCAGGAGGAGATGCGGTACTGCCTGGAGAAGGGGGAGCAGGTAATCCTGTTCCTGAACCGGCGGGGATACGCGCCTCAGATTCAGTGCGTGGAGTGCGGATACCGCTATCAGTGCGATGATTGCGGGATTTCTTTGACCTACCACAAGCGAGAGAATGCGGCGGTGTGTCACTACTGCGGGAAGAAATTTCCGCTGCCGAAGGAATGTCCGGAATGCGGAAGCCCTCATATTCGGTACGGGGGCGTGGGCACCGAGAAGGTGGAGGAAGTGGTGCAGGAGATGTTTCCGGAATACAAGGTGGCGCGGTTCGACCTGGATACGGCGAAGAACCAGAAGGAAATCGACCGCACCATGTCGGATTTTGTGCACCAACGGACGAACATTCTCATCGGCACTCAGATTCTGGCAAAAGGTCTGGATTTTCGGAATGTGGGACTGGTGGGCATTGTGAATGCGGACATTTCCCTGAACATCCCGGATTATCGGGCGTCGGAGCGCACCTACCAGCTGGTGACCCAGGTGTCCGGAAGAGCGGGGCGGAGTTCGGAATCCAGCCGGGTGGTGATTCAGACCTACAATCCGGAGGCGGAAGCCATCGCTTTTGCCGCTCAGGGGGATTATGACGGGTTCTATGAGTCGGAATTACTCCACCGAAATATCATGAATTATCCACCATACTCCGATTTAATTGCGGTATCCTTTACAGAAGGGGAAAAATACCGACCGGGGAATCGGACCGCAATGGAGTATGCGGAGGATTTTAAAGGGAAATTGGAAAATATGCAGAATCTGCCGGATAAATCCATGATTTACCGGCCTCGGGAGGAAGTGCTCCGGGGGAATACGGAACGGAAGCGGGTGACCTTTCTGATCAAAGCACCGAAAGGGTCTCGCAGTGGATTCATTCAGATGTACATGCGGTATCGGGATTGGATGATTCAGCAGAAGTCGACAATATATATTGAAATTGATGTCAATCCGTATGGCATCGTGTAGGAGGAACAATGGCTATTCGTAAAATCGTAGAGAAAGGGGACGAGATCCTCGCAAAGAAATGCAAACCGGTGAAAGAGGTGACGAAGCACATTCAGACCCTGACCCGTGACATGATCGACACCATGGTCGAAGCCGACGGCGTAGGCCTGGCGGCGCCTCAGATTGGAATCATGAAGCGGATGTTCGTGTGCCGTCCGGAACTGGAGGATCCGGAACACAATTACGTGTTCATCAATCCGGAAATTCTGGAGAAGGAAGGGGAACAGGACTCCATGGAGGGCTGCCTCAGCGTGCCGGGATACATCGGACACGTGGTTCGTCCGGAGAAGGTTCGCATTCAGGGACTGGATGCGGAAGGCGAAATGCAGGATTTGGTCTTTGACGGTTTTGCGGCTACCTGCATCTGTCACGAATACGATCACCTGGACGGAATTCTCTATACTGACCGTTCGGACAACGTGATGACCAACGAGGAATATGCGGAAATCCTGAAGGAACAGGAAGAAGAGGAGCGGTAGATGAAGATTGTTTTTATGGGAACGCCGGAATTTGCGGTGCCTTCATTGGAAAAGCTGATTGAATGCGGCTGCGAGATTCCGATGGTGGTCACCCAGCCGGACCGCCGAGGCAATCGGGGCAAGGTCACCTTCTCCCCGGTAAAAGAATGTGCGCTGCAGCACGGACTTCCGGTGGCACAGCCGCAGCAGATTCGTAAGGATGAAGAATTCATGCAGGAGTTGGAAGCCCTGGAACCGGATTTCATCGTGGTGGCGGCCTTCGGTCAGCTGCTTCCGGAACGGGTATTGAATGCACCGAAGTACGACTGCATCAACGTGCACGGATCCCTGCTCCCGAAACTTCGGGGCGCGGCACCGATGCAGTATTCCATCCTTCAGGGAGATAAAACCACCGGCGTGACCATCATGAAGATGGCCAAAGGCTTGGATACGGGAGATATGATTTCCAAAGCGGAAATGAACATCGAAGGCATGACCATCCATGAATTGGCGGATAAGCTGTCGGTACTGGGGGCGGAGCTTCTGGCGAAGACCATTCCGGAGATTGTGAACGGAACGGCCGTCTATACTCCGCAGAACGAGGAAGAACATACCTATGCATCCATGATTCGGAAGGAAGACGGACTGACGGATTTCAGCGGGGATGCGGTATCGGAGGAACGAAAGATTCGGGCCTACGATCCGTGGCCGGCACTGTACAGTTTCCTGGGCGGAAAGCAGATTAAATTCTTCCGGGCGGAAGTGCTGGAAGAAGAAGGTACCCACGACGGGGGCGTAATCTCCGCGGTGGACAAAAAATCCTTCACGGTGGACTGCGGCAAGGGAAAACTTCGGATTCTGGAAGTCCAGTTGCAGGGAAAGAAACGAATGAGTGCAGGAGATTTTCTGCGGGGCGCGGGCGTATCCGTGGGAGATCGACTGACGAAAGGAGAGTAAACTATGTATTACGGAGGAATGGGATATTACGGCTCGATGATTGTACTGATTCCGGCGATGATTTTTACCATGATTGTCCAGGGCAGAATCAAGCGGGCGTATTCCAGATATTCTCAAGTGGAGAACAGCCGGCGCCTAACCGGTGCTCAGGCGGCTCGGATGATGCTGGATGCCAATGGGCTGTCCGGCGTGCCGATTAATATCCTGAACGGCGGCGACGATTTGAATAACTATTTCGACCCGAGAAGCAACTCGGTAAACCTGTCTCAGGCGGTATACCACACGGATTCCATTGCGGCCATGTGCATCGCCTGTCACGAGGTGGGCCACGCGATTCAGCATGCCACCAATTACGCGCCGGTACGGATTCGGAACGGAATCGTTCCGCTGGTGAACTTGACGTCCACCTTCTCCTGGCCGCTGATCATGCTGGGATTGATTTTCTCCACTTCCAGCCGGTACGGCTCTCTGTTGTTCAATCTGGGAGCACTGTGTTTTGTATTCGTAATCCTGTTCCACCTGGTGACACTGCCGGTGGAACTGAATGCCAGCAATCGGGCACTGAAGCAGATGACATCCATCGGCATGGTGAGCGATTTCGATTACAGCGGAAGCCGCAAGGTGCTTCACGCTGCGGCGATGACGTACGTGGCCGCGCTGGCAACCGCCGTTGCATCTCTCATCCGGATCCTGCTGATCCGCGGAAGTAATGACAGATAGATGAACCAAGATTTTCGAGTGAGTTACAATGCGCTTCGGAAGATTTATTCTCAGGAAGCCTATTCGAATATTGCGATGAACGAAGCCCTGGAGGACGGAAAAAACTGTTCTCCCGGCTTTGTTCGTTATGTTGTGAAAGAAATCCTTCGTCGCTCCATGGCCCTGGATTACGTCATTGCCGGCCTTTGCCGGAACGGACTCCGGGGCATGAAAAGCCGGACGAAGGTTCTTCTTCGCATGGGGATTTTTCTCCTGAACGAAGTGGACAGCATCCCGGATGCGGTATGCGTCAACGAAATCGTGGAGCTGGCCGGCGCGGTGGACAGACCCAATCGTGGTTTTATCAACGGCGTCCTCCGAAGCTATCTTCGGGGCGGTAAAAAAATGAATTTGCCGAGCGGAAGCGACCGACACGCTTTGGCCGTTCGGTATTCCTGTCAGGAGAATTTGGTGAAGCTGATGCTGGATCAGTACGGATCGGAAGAGGGAATCCGGATTCTGGACGCCTTTAACCGGCCGGTGCCCGTAGCGCTTCGGAACAATCCGCTGAAGCAGGACCGGGAAGCGCTTCTGCAGCAGCTCCGGGAGCTGGAGATTGAGGGGACGCCTTCGGCGGAGTGCGACAGCGGCATCCTGACGGAAGGGGGCGCCTTGATTCAGAACGATTTGTTCCGAAAGGGGCACTATTCGGTGCAGGGCATTTCCTCTCAGATGGCGATTCAGGCATTGTCGCCGAAAGCCGGATCCAAGGTGCTGGATATGTGCGCGGCACCCGGCGGGAAGACGACGGGAATCGCTGAATTGATGGGGGATTGCGGCACAGTGGAAGCCTGGGATATTCACCCCCATCGGACGGAGCTGATTCGAAGAAATGCAGAGCGGCTGGGCCTTCATTCCGTGGAGACCGCAGTGAAGGATGCGACCATGTTCTATCCGGAGCTGGAAGGCTGCTACGATGCGGTGGTGGCGGACGTGCCGTGTTCCGGGCTGGGAACCATCCCGGTGAAGCCGGAAATCAAGCTTCGAGATCATACCGGAGAGTACGCCGGTCTGGTGAAGATTCAGCGGCGGATTCTGGAAAACGCGTGGAAATATGCAAAACCGGGCGGAAGAGTGATGTATTCCACCTGCACGATTAATAAAGAAGAGAATGAAAAAGTCGTGGAGGCATTCCAAAAACGCATGCCGGACAGTCGGGTTATTGAAAAAAGGCTGATTTTACCGTATAATAAGACTGGCTTTTTCTATACCGTACTGGAGAAGCCGGAGTAAATTGACGGGGAAAATAATGGAAATAGGATATTATACAGACAAAGGAAAAAAGCGAACCCAGAACGAGGATGCGATTCGCGTGCTGACGCGGCATAATGTTTTTATGCTGGCGGATGGCGTGGGTGGAAATCGGGCCGGAGAGATTGCCAGCAATAGGACGCTGGATATCGTGAGCGAATATTTTGAGAACAACCCCATTGAGGCGCTGGAAGGATCCGACCGGATATTTCGGTACTTTGAGGATGCAGTGGATTACGTGAACGAAGCCATTAAGCAGATGGCCCATTCCGTTCCGGAGTGTGCCGGAATGGCCACCACATTGGTATTTGCCTACGTTCGAGACCGGATTCTCTACATCGCGAATGTGGGAGACAGCCGGGTGTACTTCATTCACGGAAAAGAAATTCATCAGATTACGGTGGATCACACCTATGTGAACGATCTGGTTATGATGGGTGCAATTACCCGAAGCGAGGCGGAGCACCATCGGAAGAAGAACGTAATCACTCGAGCCATCGGAGCGAATTCTTACAACAATCCGGACTGCTTCAATATTTATATTGAACCCACGGATCGAATTCTGCTCTGCAGCGACGGGCTGTACGACGAAGTATCGGAAGAGGAAATTCTGGAATTGATGACTTCTACCGATGATATGAAGGCCTGTGCCAAGGAATTGGTGGATCGGGCCAATGCAAACGGTGGAAACGACAATATCTCGGTTATTTGTGTAAGTATGGTGGAGGACAATTATGAGTAACAGATTGCTGGCGGGTCGCTATGAACTGCTGGAGAAAATCGGAGACGGCGGCATGGCCGTTGTGTATAAGGCAAAGGACAAACTGCTGAACCGATTTATCGCCATCAAGATTCTGCGGCCGGAATTTACGAAGGACCCGACGTTTGTAGAGAACTTCAAGCGGGAGTCTCAGGCAGCAGCGGGACTGGCTCATCAGAATATCGTCGGGGTATACGATGTAGGCAGAGAAGGAAACATCAACTACATCGTGATGGAACTGGTAGAAGGCCAGACCCTGAATGAGATTATCGCGAAAGAAGCACCGATGGATTATCGCTGTGTTATTGAAATCACCAAACAGGTGGCGGCGGCACTTCGGGTGGCGCACCGGAACAAAATCATTCACCGCGATGTAAAGCCGCACAATATCATGGTTACGACGGATGGAATCGTGAAGCTGGCGGATTTCGGAATCGCCAAAGCGGTGAACGATGCCACCATGTCCACCGGAAGCAAAATCATCGGTTCGGTTCACTATTTCTCGCCGGAACAGGCGCGGGGAAATTACGTGGACGAGCGTTCGGATATCTATTCCTTGGGAATCGTTATGTACGAGATGCTCACGGGACAGGTCCCGTTCGACGGAGATAATCCGGTAACCATTGCCCTCAAGCACATCAACGAAGAAATCACGCCGCCGAGCCAGCTGGTGGACGGTATTCCGCCGGCACTGGAGCAGTGCGTGCTGAAGGCCACCAGCAAGTTCCAGACGAACCGCTACAGCAGTGCGGATGAGCTGATCGAAGAGCTGAACAATATTGAATTCGTTACCCGTATGGTAGGAAATTCTATTTTTAACGAAGCCTCCGAACAGGTGGAACAGAGCCGGAAGGGTCAGACCGACGAGGACGAGGATTACGAGGATGAGGACGACGATGAGTCCTACGACCGGAAATCCCGAAAGAAGAAGAAAAAACCGAAGAAGAAGCTGACCAAAGCGCAGAAGAAGCGCCGCATCCTGATTGCGATAGCCGCGGTACTGGCGGTGGGCCTGGGCGTTGCGGTTGCCGGATTCAACGGCCTTTTCTCCGGACAGAAGGAAGTTCCGGACCTCTACGGAATGACGGTAAAACAAGCCAAGAAGGAAGTGGAAGCGGCCGGCTTTAAGCTGAAGGAGGGTAAGGAGGTCTACTCCAACGACTACTCCAAGGGCCAGATTGCGGAGCAGGATCCGGAATCCGGTTCGAAAGCGAAGAAGGGGGCATCCATCACCGTTCATGTGAGCAAGGGACCGCAGGCCGGAACGGTGCCGAATCTGGTGGGCCACAACGAAAGCGAAGCGGAAGAGATGCTGAAGTCTTCGGATTACGAGCTGGGTACGATTAAACAGCAGACTTCCACGGAAGCGGCAGGCACCATCATTTCCCAGGATCCGAACGGCGGCGAGGAGGCCGACCACGGGACTCAGGTGAACATCGTGGTCAGCGACGGAAAGGGCGTTCAGAAGTCCACCGTGCCGTCCATTACCGGACGAACCCTGACCGAGGCGAAGCAGGCGCTCCGAAGTGCGGGCTTCAAGGTAGGCAAGGTAACCTATGAAGAAAGCAATGCATACGGCAGCGGCTACGTAATGTGGCAGCAGTATGCGGCAAACACCGAGCTGAACAAGGGTACCAAGATTGACATCGAGGTCAGCAAGGGCGCACCGAAGACCAACGACAAAAAGAAGCCGAACAAGAAGCCGTCGAATACCGACAGCGACGACAACGGCAGCAATTCGGTGGACGATTAGCATATGATTGGAAAAGTAGTAAAAGGAATCGGGGGCTTCTATTACGTCTCCGACGGAAAAGAAATCATTCAAGGAAATGCCCGGGGAAATCTAAAGCGCCGAAAGAAGGATACCATCTATGTGGGAGACGAGGTGGAATATGAAATCCGTCCGGAAGATGGGGAATGTATTATCACCAAAGTACTCCCGCGCCGGAACATTCTAAAGCGTCCGCCGGTATCCAATTTGGATACGCTGGTCATCGTTTCTTCGGCAGAAACGCCGGAGATGATTCCCCTGGCGGTGGACAAGCTGACGGTATACTGCGAGATTACCGGGATTCGGCCGATTCTTGTTTTTACAAAAGCGGATTTGGCATCGGAAGAGCGGATGCGAGAGCTGAAGAATATGTACCGGGAGGTGTATCCCGTCTATCCCATCAGCAGCGTCACCGGAGAGGGTGTGGACGACCTTCGCAAGGCCGTTGCGGGACAGAGCGTGGCTCTGGCGGGTCCGTCGGGCGTGGGCAAATCCACATTGCTGAACGCATTGATTGCGGATGCGGATGCGGAGACCGGAAACCTCAGCGAGAAGACCGGCCGGGGAAAGCACACCACGCGGCACGTGGAAATTTTTCCACTGGATCACGCCACCTATGTGTACGACACGCCGGGATTTACGTCTCTGGATTTGCCGGAGATGGATCCTCGGGAGCTTCGAAACTTCTTTCCGGAATTCCGGAAACCCGGAGCTCATTGCCGCTACGGCGACTGCGTGCACATTAACGAGCCGACATGCGGCGTGAAGGAAGCCCTGGCAGAGGGCGAAATCTGCCGGACGAGATACGACAGTTATTTAAAAATGTATGAAGAGGTTCAGAAATGGCAAAAGTAGCACCATCAATTCTATCGGCAGATTTTTCCAAACTGGGAGCGGATGTACAGGAAATATGTGAATTCGGCGCAGATTACATCCATGTGGACGTTATGGACGGCGCCTTCGTTCCAAACATCAGCTTCGGAGCCGGCGTGATGAAAAGTTTGAATAATGTGGCAACCATTCCATATGATGTCCATCTGATGATTGAGGATCCGGATCGATACATCGAGGATTTCGTGACACCGAACACGGAATTCATTACCGTTCATCAGGAGGCTTGCCGTCATCTGGACCGGACGATTCAGCATATTTACAGCACCGGAGTGAAAGCCGGCGTTGCCCTGAATCCGGCCACCCCTATCGTGATGGTGGAGGATGTGTTGGACAAAGTGGACATGATTCTGATTATGTCCGTGAACCCGGGTTTTGGCGGACAGAAATTCATTCCGAGAGCACTGGACAAAATTCGCCGCCTGGATGAAATCCGGAAGGCAAACGGGTACGATTTCGTCATTGAAGTGGATGGCGGCGTGAATCTTCAGAACTGCGAAGAGCTGAAGTCCGTCGGCACCGACATCCTTGTTGCCGGATCCGCCGTATTCAAGGCAGAGGACCGGAAGGAAGCTATTGCGGTTCTGGGCAAGTAATTCAGAATGCACCGGCGCTAAGGAAGTATGCGATAACAGGGAGTATCACACGAATATGTGGTGCTCCCGTTTTTTTTTCACGAAGAAAGACGATAATCGATTTCGGGCCCTTGTATGGAAATATGTACATATGGTAAACTTGGAGTAGAAAGACATAGCCCCTGAAGCCCGAATGGAGACTCCACGATGACACATGCCTATTCCAGAAGATTAAAGTCTATTTCATTTTTTTTAATTCTTATTCTTACTTTTGAAATTTTGTTCAGTTCAGCAGAGTGGTTCGCCTATGGCGATACGAATGCAACTGATACGAAAGAGTCTTCCGAAACTCTTCCAAACGATTTGTCAAAATCCGAAGTTTTGGAAAAAGGAACCGATTACACGATTTTCAAGAATCCCGATGGAACCCGAAGTATGGATGTCTATCAAGCAGATGTGCGTACGCAAGATGAAAATGGTGAACTTGAGGATATTGACAATTCCATTAAGAAAACAGATGAAGAGGGAAAAACAGTATATAGGAACCAGAATGGTTTTGCCGATATCACTCTCCCAGAGACTATTACGAAAGAAAATCCGGTACAACTAGAGGAAAAGAGAAATAAAGTTTCTTTTTACCCAGTTGGAAAGGAAGAGAACACGACCTTGGAAATGGATAAAACAATCCAAGAGAAAACAGAGAATCTGTATTATAAAACGCAGGAAGAAACCACCGGCATTAGGTATGTGGGAGGAGATGCTGCAGTCCAGTATGAATATTTTCCAACGGATTTCGGGCTGAAAGAAAATATCGTTTTAAAGAGGAAACCGGAAGTGAATCAATTTCGGTTCATCTTACAGTGCAGAGGAAGGTACCTTGAAAAAGAACATCGTGCAATTCTGATTCGAGATAATGAAACGAAGAAAGTAAAAGGGGTGCTGTCGGAACCGTTTATGACAGATGCTTCGGATAGTGAGAACCAAGGATTTAGTGAGGATGCCGAGTATGACTATACGGTCATAGATTCCAATAAAGGAATTTATGAAGTGATATTAACTGTATCAGAAGACTATTTGAAAGATGATAACAGGGTATATCCCGTTACTATAGATCCTACAATAACACTGAACGATTCTGCAACAATTAAAGATGTATATGTACTCAGCAAACATGCAAATTCAAATTATTACAGCAGTGGAATTATTAAGATGTGCATTGGATATGGACCCAAAGATGGTGTTTGCAGAACTTATGTAAAATTTCCGAATCTACAGTCTAAGATTTCCAAAGCATATATTTCTAGTGCAACATTAAAACTAAATGAGCGGAATAACACCAAACCATATCCTACGGTAGGAGTTTACCGAGTTACCGGAAGTTGGGACTTGGGAAAAATAAAATACAGCAGTCAACCTTCATATAACGGAACAGCGGTGGCAACGGCGAAATTAACCGGAGGAACCGCAAGTCATACATTGAACGTCACTTCTCTGGTGCAGGGATGGGCGAAGGGAAGTTACAAGAATTATGGAATGCTTCTTAGAGCCACATCGGAGAGCAGTTCTTCCGCAACATTCTGTGAATTCTATGGAGGGCGGTATGGAACTGCCAGCAAACGGCCGAAACTGACCGTAAATTATACCGTACCTTCACCAGCAGTTCCAAGCAAGCCAACCGTATCGGTGGATCGAAATGCAATACCAAAGGGAACCAAGAACATTACAGTGAAGTGGAGCGGCCTGGAAAGCAACGTATTTGCCAACGCACAGGTCAAATTAGTAAAGTACAGTCAGCAGAATAATACCTATGCTTTAGCCAATGCGAATGGCAAGGTGTTTGCATACAAAGATATCAGTGGTTCCGGCAAAAGTGGTTCTTATTCGCTGGATACTTCCGGATTAGCCGAAGGAAAGTATGCGGTTGTTATTCGTGGAAAAGACAAAGTGGGAAATACCGGGGACGGAACGCTGGCATTATTTTATGTGGACAGTACGTCTCCCGATGCACCGATACTGGGCAAACTTCAATCTTCCCGAATGGAAGCAACATCAGAAAACGCGAAAGTGGAAGTTGCTGTGCAGAAGGGAAAAGATTATCCGACCTATTATCCTTCTGGGATTGCGAAAACTGAAGTAACTTTGTACAATGCGGACAACAATGAAAAAATTGGAGAAACTATATCCTTATCACCTTCAGATAGTACAGCGACTTTTAAAAATGTGGAGTCCGGGATAGATGTGTACGCAAAGGCAACAAATGAAGATTTAACCGGAAATCGGAGTGTGGAAGGAAAGTCGGAAACGTTTACCGTGAAGCCTTTGAATCTTCCGGAATTTGTCGGAAAGGAGGACTTTAATAGTTCACTGAAGAAGAATCCTTGGATTTCGAAAGGAAACCATCATACGGATACATCATGGAAGGTGACATACGATGGAAACCTTAGAAAAATAACAGCGGAAATTACAAAGAAAGATGGAACGATAGTAGCAGGATACGAGGAGAAAAATATTCTTTCTGATGAAGAGTATCTGAAGGTAGTGAAGCACTATAGTATCGAAAAAGATTTTGACATCGAATCGCTGGAAGACGGGGAGTATGAGGTTCACTGGAGATTCTATGCAGATGATGAAGATTCCGGTTATCGGGAGCAGACAGTATCCCTCAATATGGATAATCGGAAACCGGAGGTCACAGTAGTGTCTCCAGCAGATGACGAAGAAGTATCAGGTATGGTCCAGGTTGCTTTGACGATTGCTGATCAGCCGGAGAATCAAGGGGACCTTTCCAACTTAGAAGTTCGACTAATTGGAAAGGACGTGGACCGCGTTCTGTCTGAATCCAAAGAGATTATTAATTTCAACAGTACGGAATATGAAGATGGAGAATATACGATTCAGGTTACTGCTACCGACAAGGCGGGAAACAAAAGTGAGACTGCACAGCGAGTGATTCACATTTCGAATCCGGTAAAAGCACCGAAAATATCGGTGGATAAAGAAATCGGAACTTCTGAAAGCAACCTAAATCTAGAATGGAATTATCCATCGGGCGATGCAACGGTTAAGAAAATTTCAGCTTTACAGTATGCCCTTATTAGTAAGGGTGAAACCATATCAGATTCCGATTATGAGACATTTGCGGAAGAAGAAACAGCACAGAAAGAAGGGACTACTTCGATTCAAACCACAGATCTCCCTGATGGAGAATATACAATTTGTGTTAGAAGTCTGGATGCAAAAGGAAATCCGGGAAAAGAACGGACCTTGACGTATACTATAGATAATACGGATCCGGAAATCGAACAGGTTTCGCCTACAGAGAAATCTGTTGTATTCGGAATGCTGTTTGTTCGCGGTATCATAAAAGATAAGAAGTTGAAGAAATATACGCTGGCAGTAGCAAACGGGGAAACGACGGACAAAGCGGCTTTTCAAGTTCAGAAAACGGAGACGCTGAATGATGGTGCTACAAATGTAGGTCCATATCTTGGAATGCTCGATTTAAGTGACGAAACTGCATATCCACCGAATCAGACGTATACCCTTCGCATTCAAGGAGAAGACTGTGCCGGGAATAAAGAAACGAGGTATATAACGGTCGAAAAGAAGGATGCGCAGGAAGTTCCTGCGGATTTTGAAATTGATAAATCCGGAAAGAATGAGCTGACCATTTCAGCAGAAAAAACGAGATTTCTGTTGAAAAAGGAAGGAGAAACCTATGTGCCGGAAAATCCAATTTGGTATGTCGATGGAAAGCAAGTGGATGGATCAAATGGAATCGATTGCAGCAATCCAGAAATCTATCCGGAAGGATCCAAGCATTCACTAGTCGTATATGATAACAGGACAGATGGTGTTCTATACGGTGTAACTACCCTAAAATACGAACTCCTTTCCTCTGCAGAGAAAGAAATTACTTCGTCGATTACAGATACGCCGGAACTTTTGGCACTGAGCCTGGATGTGGAAAAGGATTCGGAAAACCATTACTATTTGTCTTACAATGGAGCGAAAGAACAGGAGATTATACCGGGCAGAGAAATTCTATTAGATACCCTAAGAAACAGTGAGGAGGCGAGTATTGGAAAAATTGAACTGGTTGCCCGGGATTCTGAGGGTAACCGGAAGTCCCTTGAAGAGAGCGGAAGCTGGCAGCTAATTGGTAGATTTTCTCAAGGAGACGAATGTATCGTCGACATGATGGGAGACTATACACCGAAGAATGTTACGGCAATTCCATCTCTTAATTCAAAGGTGAAAATAACTTGGGAAACGGATAAAGATGCGGAGAATGTCAGCTATGAAATTGAGAGAAGTACATCACCGGATTTTGATGAGAACGAGACAGAATGTGTTCAAAGTCAAGTAAAAGAACACTACTGGTGTGACAATTATGCCGTAGTAGATGCGGGAAACAACATGAATGATCATGAGGGCACCCGGGCAAGAATGCGGAAAATCCGAGATGCAGACTTGTATTACCGTGTACGTGCAGTGCATTATCAAGGAAAACATGTTCGAAAGAGCGGGTTTGATGAAGACTGGGTAAAACTTCCTGCGATGAACGAATATGCAAAAAGACTGGGGAAAAAAGATTATTTGGGTTACTCCAGTGTAGATATCGGTATGGGAGACGGATATGTTGAACAAAGTACCGGAAACCTTGTGTATCAAGAGACGGATGCCAATGTAAAAGGCAAAGTCCTGGATTTATCCATGGAAAGAACCTATAACAGCATGGCTACCGGAATGACAGCATTTGGGTATGGTTGGGATTTTAGTTTTTCGCCGACTCTGTTATCGACCTATGACCGATATGGAGATGAAACGGGCATGTTGTTCAAAGATGGTTCCGGGACCATCTATACATTCCGGTCTATTGAAAATGCCACAGATTCGGAGAATGGAATTACGCATTATCAGAGCCCGATTGGTGTGTACATCCATTTGAAGAAAATAGAGAAAAATGGAGAAACAACCTACGAGATAGAGACTTTAGAAGGGGATACGTATGTATTCAATGGAAGCAGTCAGCTGAAAGAATTTCGGGATTCCAATGGAAACAAAGTGTTCTATGAGTACGATTCGGTTGGAAAATTGAAGTCGGTGGAGAATCCGAACACAGGAAGCAGCGGGAAGAAAACGGAGGCAACCGGAAAGAGCCGAATTATATTTCACTATAAGAATAGTCAAGAAGAATTAGAAAATGAACTGATTCAGAGTGTAGAACTTCCGGGCGGTCAAACGGTGAAGTATGAGTATAACGAAGACAAAGTCTTGGTAAATAGCATATTGTACAACAAAGATTCGAAAGATTCAGAGAGAATAGAAACAAAGTATCAATATACTTTCGGCGACACACTGTTAACGGGAATCCAAGATGCAAATGGAAACAAATCAAGCATAGAATACGATATGGATTCGGTAAATCCGGGCCGATGCCGAATGGTAACTTATCCAAATGGAGATCGAGAAAAATTTGCATATATGAAATCAGAGGAAGAAAATGATGTGCTTCTATACGATTCTATGGAACAAACCAGCTATCGTGCCGGTTTGCTTAACGTGCCGAAAGAAATTGGATCTTCCGAATATCGTTTTAATGCAGATGGAAATGTTATTTGGAGCCGAGATATTGAAGGCGGTGAAGTAGAATCCAAGTACTCTTTGGGCCTTGAAATTGAAACAACAGGAACTTCTTGTACCTACCGGATTGATGAATCGGGGGTTATTCAAAACGGAACTGCTGAAACCACCAGTGAGATTCAATATGATCGGATTCCGGATGGCAATACCATTGCTTCCAAAGTCAGCTCCACAAAGGGAAACGTAACTCAGGAAACAGATGAAGAAGGAAACGTTACGAAATATGAGTACGGTGACAAGTCTGCTGCAAATGCAGGGAATCCAACCCGAATACAGACCCTTGCTAAAGATGGAACGAATAGTGAAGAACGCTTTACGTATGATGACAACGGTAATATTCTGCGGGCAGAGGATGAAAGTACAGGGGAAAGCATTTCGTTCCAATATGACTCAGACGGTCAACTCCAAGAAGAACAAGAGTATCTGAAAGACGGAACAAAGGGGGAGAAAACAACGTATACTTATGACGCTGTCGGTGAAGAGCTCCAAGAAAAGGAAAGTTCAGAAGGGGATACCTCTTCTTCCTATGACACAATTAATGATGAATATGGAAAGGTGCGATTTGAAAGAAACGGAGAGAATTATGTAACGGAACATCGTTATGACGTGTTGAATCGTGAAACTATGACATTGTATTATCTCGAGAAGTGTGATGTGGATATTTCGGAAAAGGAATCTGCGTCTGAACGGCTTCAGGCTTTTGAAAACTGGTGCAAAGAAAAAAGCTCAGTGTCCGAAAGTCAGGAATACGATGCCAATGGAAATCTTACAAAAGAGACAGATCGAGAAGGTCGTGTGACGACTTATCAGTATGACTGCATGGACAGGGTGACTAAAAAAGAAGTTCGAAAAGATACAGAGCACATGTCTTGGAAGTATGTGTATACGGTAGAAGATATCGACCGCTATTTTGAAAGTGGAAATGAGCCAATCAAGAACGCACTTGTCACAACCGAAGTGAATGAAGAGGGCGTAGTCACTTCTATCAGCTGTCAGGATAAGGCAGGAAACATTGTAAAAACATTCAATAAGGGAATTATAACATCTTTCCGGTATAACCGAGACGGAAATATCACGGAGGTGTATTCTCTGGGGAAGGATGAAGAACAAAATGCAGGAATTGGAACCGGTATTACGGTGCTTGCGAATTACGACAAGTACGGAGAAAATACGGCGAATATTATCGCACCGGGATATGATGAAGAGAAAAAAGCATATTTTGTTCGAGAGGATACTTCGGTATTGAAATATGAGTATGACTCCCTTGGAAACATTCGCAAAGAGATAGATCCGTCGGGGCATAAAACAGAGTATCGATATGATGTAAATGCAAGAACAACAAAGACGATAAATACCTCGGATACAACGGAGGCTTCAGACATATCCATTACTCGTGCTTCATATGATATTCCGGGTGAAAATGGAAATACAATTACGAAGATTACGAATGCACTGAATCAGGTGTCCGAGGAGGAGAAGGATGCTTCCGGAAATACCGTTCGCATTACAGACAAAGGAAAAAACACCGGAAAGAAGATTGAAATCCGGTATACTTATGATGCCAATGGGAATATGTTAACTGAGGAGAAAGCAAAAGGCATCATTTCCTATGAATATGATAGCATGGGGAATGTAACTCGAAAGATTACTCGGAAACAAGATGGAAAAGCACGAGATTACAGTGAGTATACTTATGATTATCTGGGAATGCAGACGGAGCGAAAGGATTATACAAATGGAGAACTTCAGAGAGTAGCCCAGTATCGATATGATGGAATGAAGAGGCTGGTTCAGTCTTATGAAGGGAAAGAAAAAGCGAATGAAACAGATGCTGCCTGGATTCATTATTCCTACGATATAGAAGGAAATCTGGTGAATATTCGCTATCCCGAAAGCACCGGAATAGAAAACGTGGAATACGAGTATGGAGTATATGATAGGCTTTTAAAAGTATCTTACACAGCGGACGGCGAAAAACGAACCGCCCGAGAGTACAGCTATCGAGCGGATAACAGAGTGCAATCCGTCAAAGATTACACATCGGCAAATCATTCTGTAACAAAAAATTTCGGTTACAATCGCCGTGGACAATCAACGGATATTGAAATAAGGGATAGCAAAACCGGTCTTCAAGAAAAGTATAAGTACACCTATGATGTGTGTGGAAATATTACATCTGAGGAAATCTTGAGGGGAATCGAGAAGAAAACCCCAGCGGAAGAGGCGCTTACGGATAAGGGAAGTTACCATATTCTCAGAAAGTATTCCTATAACGACTTGGATGAACTTCGAAATCTGAAGGAGTATCGCATTGAAGGGGAAAATTCCGATGGTGTCGGAACGCTGACCCATGAAACATCCTATACATATGATGCCCTGGGGAACCGGAAAACAGAGACCAAAGATGGAATAAAGTATGCCTATGGATACGATGATTTGAATGAATTGCTATGGGTAGAGAAAGAAGGAGAATCCGAAAAGCAGAAGAAATACACGTATGATGAAGACGGCAATCAAGTATCTGAAATTAATGCTGAAGCCGGTACAGAAACTACTTATTCGTATGATTTGGAAGGAAACATGTTAAAAGCTGTTTCCAGGACAAGAAAAAATGGCGAGTTAGTAGAAACTGTCACAGAAAACCATTATAATGGGGATGGAACAAGAGTGGCTCGTACTGTGAACGGTGAGACAACATATTTCCTCTACGCCAACGGAAATCTGATTGGTTCCTATACGATGGATTCGTCGAATCAGGAGATTGTCTCCAAACATACCGCCAATGTTTTTGGCATTAACGGTGACATTATATTGACGATACGGACAGGAACGAAATCTTATGTCTACAACGCAGATATCCGTGGAAGCATCATGTCCATTACGGATGATAATGGTGATGTAGTGCAATCCTGTTACTACAGTGTATTCGGAGCGCCTTCTGTGGAGGGAACCTTCTATAATGAGGTTCTGTATACAGGGGCCGTATATGATTCCAGCACCGGAATGTACTATCTGTCCACAAGGTTCTATGATTCTGAAAGTGGAAGATTTACGAGCCGGGATAGTGTTCGTGGAAGTGTGGATAATCCGCTGAGCCTGAATATTTATGCATACTGTGTCAACAATCCATTGAAATACACTGATGAGGAAGGCGAAATGCCGACCGTGGTGGTCACAGCTCTTATTGGGGGAACTTTAAGTGCGGTAACAGAATATTTGAGCCAGAAAGCGGAGGGGAGAAAGAAAATATCCTGGAAGGATGTGGTGATTAGTGCAGCGGGTGGTGCAATATCGGCTTCTGTCCCATTTTTAACAGAAAAAAAGGTGTGTCGTGTAGTGGCAGAAGTGGCGGCAGATGCGGCGGTGGGTTCTATCTCGTATGTGGCACAGAATAAAAAGATTGGTTCTGGTATGGTCCTTGCAGGAGTCGAGAGCATGGTTACAGGACAATTAGTAGGCGGAATTTCAAAGAAGCTCAGAATTAAAGAACCCGACAAAGAGATTTTAACGATAAAAAAAATAGAACATAATGAAAAGAATAGGATTAGAAATAAGATTTCTAAAAGAAAGGCTGTGGATCGATATCGTAAAAAAGCTAAATTAAAGAAGAAACCACTGAAAACTAGAATTAAAAGATTCTTTTCTGCCAGAAAGAGATTAAAATCAGTAAAGAAAGGTCTGAAACGAGCACGGCGAGTAGTATACTCAACACTTGTTAAGAATAGTATTGTTTCTGGTATTTACAATGCTGCTAAACGAACGGTAGGTCGTTATAAGACTTCAATAAAGAAAACAGTACACCATTGGGCAGGAAGTATCCGAAGAAAGTTTAGAAGGTGGTGGAAGTAGGTGGAGTATCAAGATTTATGGAAAGAAATGCTGAGCTGGCAAGTTTACTACATGTTCATTGGTTTCGCAATTTCTGTGCTCGGTTCATCGGTTTTTGGAGCAAATGAAGCCCGATTCCTTTTAAGGAAATATGGAAAATGGAAGGGGTTAAAGAAATATGAGAGTAAGCATCCATTTTACCTATATAGCCTCTTATATTTGTGGTATGACCGATACTATCCGGTAAATCAACCGGAGTATAAAAAGTTTAAACGTGCAATTAATAAATCGAGAATAATCAATATTTTGGGAATACAACTGATGTGCAGCCTGTTGTTGGTGGGTATAAAGCAGTATATTTGGGGTATGTATTTTTGCGATTTGAAAGATGATGAAATTATAGAGATTTTTAGAGACACTTCTTGTCGCCTGATTATCGCATATGCTGTTATTCCTTCTATTCTATTAAATGCAGCACAGGCTATCATGAATCGTATGGATAGAAAAAGAGGATAATAAATATGATAATAGTATTAATTGTATTCTTAATTGCGTCGATTATAAATTGGAGAATTGCGCGAAAGAGACAAGCCCATTGTTGGAGAGATGAATCAAGTCGTAGAAAAAACCAGAAAAAAACAATTTTTGTTGTAATTCGTTCGAATGTGGACACCACACCGATTGAAGCGGTGGTACCTGTTGGTTGCATCTTTTGGATTATTTATTTAACGTATTATGGTCAATCGATGACCAATTCAATGCGCGCCGGTGTTTTTATTGTTAATATCATCGTCTTTGCAATGGGCTGTACTCCGTATGCGTACGAAATTTGTTTCGATGAGTACACGATTTGCAGGAGAATTTTTAATCGGAGAAAGTATTGGAACCTTTGCGATATTAAATACTGCAAGGTAAAGATGAAGTCGTATAGGATGGGGGTTTATCCGGTAATATATGTGTATATGAAAGGAAAAAGATTACCGGCCTTCTGGGTCAGCGAAGGGCAGTTTGGATTTATGCGTTTTCTAAGATGCATGAAATTTGTAGGAAAGAAAAAGGGGCAGAAGCCCGGTCACCCAAGAGTTCCGCTTATCGGAAAAGAGAAGTTGGATGATTATTTTCTGAGAAGCGACATTTAAAGCTAATTCTTATATCATAATTCAAAGAAGGGAAAAACACTATGAAAAAAGGAAATGTACTGGCCAATGTCATTAAGTTAGCATTGAGACACGGTTAGTCTTAAGAAAGGAAGCCTAT
>ERZ1034980.149-NODE-149-length-61466-cov-60.243995_pt1 | contig 61466 bp, 89 predicted proteins | sample MGYA00520622_ERZ1034980 | MGnify/ENA primary metagenome ERZ1034980 (study PRJEB33766, sample SAMN09781791) | gut metagenome | biome: gut microbiome | host: Homo sapiens | place: Madagascar | study: EMG produced TPA metagenomics assembly of the PRJNA485056 data... | reverse complement strand
CTCAAAACAAAAGCCCAAATCTGCTATTTTTTGCTTTTTTAGTCATTCTTTTTCTAAAAAACATCTTTCTCGCATACCACACCAGACCTTAAATAGTTTTCCTTTTCTGTTATGGTGTGTCAATCCGTGTTTGATTAATCTTTTGGCCGCTACCTCACGTTGAAGACATCCACAACTTTTTACTCTACCATGTATAAGTTTGGTCGCATAAGCCTTATGAGTTTTCCCGCAGTCACATACACATTCCCAAAGGTTACCTGAATGTTCTTTGCTGCCAACGACACGTAAGGCAATAAGTCTGCCAAATCTTTTGCCTGTAAGTTCTTTTCCCATATTCTATTAATTTTAGACATGAAAAAACTGCGCTACGTGTTGTCTAAGTTTAATAGCAAACTCCAGAGACGGTTTCCCATTCTCCGACACGGCGCAGTAATTCTATATAGATTTACTAATCTCGAAATGTATCAGTACAATAAACGCACCCTCTTTGCAGAAGATGCGGCATTATACCGCTATTAATTTAGACGCTGCAAATATACGAATATATCTGTTAGCGTCCAAGGGTTTTGGCAAAATAAAATGTTAATAAATAAAAAGCCCCTCGCCGGGGAGGGGCGGATGTTAATTGGAACGTTTAAGGATGTTTTTTTATATACTTGTGCTTATAATAAATTACTCATCCCATTGACGACGATAATCATCCACAGCTCTTTGTATAGCTTTTTCTTTCTCTCTCTGTAATCTATAATCGGTATCTCTAAATTCTTTATCTTGTTGTGAGTCCATTTCGTAATTTGAACACTCAAAATCCTTGAGGGATAAAAATAAAAAGATTACAAATCCAATCAGAATAATGGTGGAAGTTATCATGCCGTGATAAATCTGCTTGACATATGTATTAGGAATTTTTTTTATTTCTTTTTTTACCCCTATTGTATATTCATATACGCCTTTAAGCGAAAGGCATGTCAGGCAAAAAACCATTATTCCGCCTTCGTAGGATGTATAATAATTAGTATTGAATATATGGTTAAATGCTGATATAAAATTAGAATTTTGCCAAAAAAAAGGGAAGAGTAAGAATATAGAAACAGGCACAGCTAATATTACAGATGCCGAAGATATGAAAACGTTGAATTTCGTATAATCTTTATTGATATTCATTTCCTCCAACATGCAGTAGGAATATACCCCATAAGCACTGGCTATAATCTGGTAAATAACAAGGCAAAAAATCATCCACAATCCAACGTCAAAGAGGTATATTAGTAGGAATTGAAAGGCTGCAACGAATAACGCCATCAATGGATAATATTTATATATTGAGAAGTGTTTCTTCATAATTGCATTTTTTTATAAAACAAATTTTCTTAAATCAGAACTTTTGTAGGTATAGCTTTTCCCTGCAATATCCACATCATATATGCCGTTGTAGAAGTCTTTTACAATTCCCGTTTGTCCATCTGCCGTTTTTACGGTTTCGCCTATAGCGTAATCCTGTGTATATTCGGTCGGTGCGGTTAGCGTTGATGTTCTTCTTGTATTCGAGTTGTCGTATTCAAAGCCGGGAGCAATTTTTTCGCGAATTGCGGCAATGTCGTTTGTCATTCCCCAAATCTTGAAAAATAAGATGATTCCCAACACGCTGCCTGTTATCGTAATCAAGGCGTAGAATGTGGTTACGTCCGAATCGCTACAAGAGCACAAAGCGAACACCATACATAAGCTTATTAATGTTTTCTTCATAATTGTAAGTTTTTATTTGTCGTTATTATAATAGATGTATATCTTTTTTATCTATCCAACACCCGTGTTCGGGGGTGGTATCAAGGATGCAGCCTGTGAGGTCTTTCACACCCATATCCTGGCACAGATCCTCGTCATAGAAGTCTACATAGCACCAATACTTTGTTTCCTGGGTGTCGGTGTCTTGCAGCTCCAGGACCACATGAGGATAGAAATGCCTCTCAACTCTTACTACTTTGTACATAATCGGTATTTTTGTTAAATTGGTTAATATTTGTTAGAGGATTATTGTTTGCGACAGATAATCCGCTATATTTGCAATGTCTTCGGAAGACTATTAATCGAACCTTTATGGAATTGAAATAAAAAGAAACTTCCGTTGACGGTCAATCCTTACGGATTGTGGATTTAAACGCTCAAAAAAGAGCAATTTCTACTATCGTAGATGAAATTTCCGCAAAGGAATTTGCCCCGGCTTCGGTCGGGGCTTTTTTATTCCATTACTTCAGTTGCTTTTTGAGCAAATCAAGCATCATTTCCTCTTCTCCTTCGTCGAGGTCATAACAAGCATTAGGGATAATGGTTGTTTGCATATTATCCTTATGCAAGTAGATTATGTTCGCATTCTCGTTCCAAGAGCGTGGCTTGTAACACCGCTTCACCATTTCTGAGAATGACACGTTCTCCTTCCTTGCATAGTTGGAGGCCCAGGCGTTCAAGAGAGCTATAAGCTGCTTCCAACTCAGTTCGTTCAAGTCTATATTGCCGTTTTCTTTTACGGCTTTTTCCAAAATATTTTCCATAATTTTAATTGATTTAATTAATTGAGATGTTCGTCAATACACTGGTCATAGATGGCGTCTTTTAAGGTCCAATCGCTTTTAGAATATTCGCCCCAACCTGCACCTTCATTATTGTCAATGTACCACAAGTTTTCATCTTCCTTAATGGTTGCAACATGGTACATATTAACCCCTGTAAAAAAGGAGTCCTGCTCGTGGTCGTAGCATACATCGAAGGATCCGTCCTCGTTATCACGATAACGATAACCAGTCTTCATCAATTCTACTTCGATATTATCTCCTATGACGTATGTAAGCTTATCGACAAGTAAATTACAAGCGGCAGACAGGCTGTTTGCGCTCTGACGGAGCAGCATCATCTCTGCGACAGCGTCAGCGTCGTGCTTTCCGTCGTGCTTTGGGTACGCCAAGTCAAGCATATCGAGACCATGATTACTAATTAGGTCGTTGATTAACTCGTAAGCCTTTTCTGCTTTAGTCTTAACTTCAATCAAATTCTCTTTTGTCATGATTTTCCGTTTACCGTGTTACGGGAGGGCTTGGTTAATGTGGTGGAAGCGTGGGACTCACGCTCCCTTTCAGGCTAACAGGACTAAATCTTGACAATCCTTGCCACTGCACCCATGAAGGAGTGGTATTCGTTTTCCACACCAAGGCTCGCAAGGTAATCCTCCATCTTCTGCAATGCCTGTGCGTGTTGCTTTTCGAGAAACTCGCACCTGTGCAGCGAGGCACGGATCTTGCCGGGTTTGCCGAGAGGTCTGTACTCTGCAAGTTCCTTGCGCATGGCTTCGTTCTCTTCGACAAGCTTGTCGTACCTGCGAAGGACAGACAGCATCTGCTGCTCGTATGGCAGCTCTTCATTCTGGAAATTGTTCATATTCTACTGATTTTGGTTTGATGGTGAGCGACGGCACATAAAGCGCCGCCGGACGTGTGGCTACTCTTCGCCGTGCTTGCCGCCCTTGATTACCTCAAAGAGGTGGTGTTCGCCATCGGCGGTGAGCGGTCTGCCGTATTCGTCGCAGATCTCTCCCTTGTCGTTCTCCCAGTGGGGACGATTCAACCGTTTGACGCAATCCAAGACATCAAGCCACCTTCTTGCGTAGACCTGGAGGCTATCGCTGTCCTTACATTCCTCCATAGACTCAATATGGAAACCGGTCATGTCCTCAGACCACGCATTGTCATCATAGTCAGCCATCTCGTCTTCGTACCGGGACTGGATAGCCTTCAGCTTGTCCTCCATTTCGTCGTAGGTCTTTATCTGATAGTCCGCTGCCTGTTCGAAGAGTTCAACAATAGTGTTTTCCGTTTTCTCTCTGAACTCCTTTGCCATCTGGGCGAGTTCTTCTTTTGAAAATCCTGTTAGCATATTCTATTTTGTTTTAAGTTAAAAGATTGCGGCACCGTCAGGGGCGGCACCATTTCCGGCTACTGGAAGAACCTGAGCACCTTCTTGTCGAGTTCAAGCTTCTCGCATACATAGCGTTTCGTCATCTCTATGTTAGGCACGTTGCCGTTCATGTGTCCCATCATGAGGGCTATCTGCTCAAGCGTTACGCCCTTTGCCGCAAGGTTGGTGGCGAAAGAGCGGCGCCCGGTGTGGGTGCTGACGAAGTGGTACTTGCGTCCTGCCAGTTCTTTCCCGGCATGGTACACCTTTACCCACGAATTGATGCCGCACCACTGGCATATCTGCCGTAGCGTCTTGTTGAACGTGGCGAGGTCGGGCTCGCGCGGCTCAAGAGGAGACGACTTGACGAGATACTGTGACAGCATGCGGTGTACCGGCACCGTGACCTCCGTATTCGTCTTCTGCGCTATGTAGCGCAGGAAGGGCACTCCGTCAATCTCGGTGATGTTGGACGGCGAGAAACGGAGGCAGTCGCAGAACCTGGCTCCCGTAAGGCACTCTATCATGAAGATGCGCTTTACCATGCGCCTGTATGCGGTCTTGGGATGATAGGAATTGATGCGCTCTATCTCGGGCATGGTGAGATAGGTGGAGACGGTGGGGACTTTCTTCGTCTTCATTATCCGGGACAGCCCGAGGAAGTCGATAGGAATCTCCTTGTCCTTGCCGTATTCGCGCAGCAGTGCGCTCAGCTCTGCGCAGATGGTCTTGACGGAGTTGGGGGCATAGTTGTCCTCCAGCTCCATGCGGAAGTCGCGCAGGTTGTCTGCCGTGGCATCCTCCCATTGCGGCAGGTGCCCGACAAGGTCGCGGAAGCGTGACACGGGCTTGATGCGGTTGGGGTGTTTCCATATCCATGCGCCATAGAAAGTATGGCGCCATTCATTGCCATGATAGGTGTCGAAATACCCCTGCCGTATGGCGTTGGCATACTTCTCCTGCTGCGGCTCGGAAAGCAGTTCTTCCCAGTCTCTTGTAGATGTCTGTTGCTGTATCATAATTCTTTGGGTTAAATGGTTATTAATAGTACACAAAGATAGTAATATTATATGATAATATGACTATCTCTGCGCTTTTTAACAGTAGATTAACACCTTAGATAGGGAGGGAGACGATGTACTTACCTTTCTCCTTTTTTACCACATATCCTCCGAGTGTGCGAAGAGCGAATACAACGTTCTTCTCGAACGGCTTGTCAACGAAGATTGTCGGCTCGTGTTTGAGGAATATACCGAAATACTCTGTAGCATCCTGGAAGTCGGCAAAGGAGAACGGGTCTTTCTTGTCTTCCATACGGTCGTATATCGTATCGAAGTCTGTGTTTGTCAGATCCATGTACCCGCCTTCCGGGTAGTCCGGTCTCCCGTACATATCCTTTGCTATCACCCTCAGGGTTTTCTTCGGGTCGTTTCTGAGGAAGAAGTCTGCTACCAGTTCAAGGAATCCGTTTGTGTCGAACTTGCTGAGGACAACCCCTTTCTGCTTGAGGATATCTTTTGCTGTTGTGATTTTTTTTGCCATATTCTTTTGATTTTGGGTTAATGATAGTGTCGTATGCGGCATTTGGCTGTGATATGCAAATATAGTAATGTTCGTCTGTTTGTGGAAATATTTTAACTTTCGTTAATAAAGGGAGGCGCATCCTTGCGATACGTCCTCCCGAACCAATTTAAACATATACAAAATTATGATGTATGCGGTTGTGATGTGCCCACGGGGAGGTGGGCTTGGGGCTAAGACTTGTAGTCTTCGGGAGCATAATGGAGACAGAGCGACAGCGACCATGTGGTTCTGCTCCAACTGAAGGTGTAGACAAGAGGGTGGACTTCATCCTCATTGATGTACTGTCGCGAATCATCCGGCATGATGAAGCCAGGGTTGTGTCCTGTCAGTCTTTTGATAATGCTGACTACCGATATACGGAAGGGCTTGGAACTTCTTATTAGCGAGATATTGACCCTGTTGTCGATTATTACGGCATAAGCCGGTTCGCCCATGATGAATCCGACATAATCCCCTACCCTGTTGGTGAGATGGTCGGCTTGGTCGAAGATGTCGTCAATCACACTCTCCTCCATAACGTTCTTCCCGTCAATGGGAGCAGACTCCAGTGTTGACGTGCTGATTTCAATCTGTTTCATAATTCCTGATGTTTTAGAGTTAATGTATGTGTGCGCTCAAGGGAAGTGTTGCTTGGCTGTAGGACTACGATTAAAACAGTAACGAAGTCCTGAATATACAGGATATTGTCCTGTAGAGTCAGGATGATACGTACCGTTTTCATGAAGAATCCCTCTTGCGCACGTTTTCGGCAGCAATGACCGGGTCTGTCTCAAGTATGGCGTTGCATGGATATAGAAGAGTGATTAATCCAGTTGAGTGAAGGATACGACGGCATGATAATGGCCGTCGTATCCTCTCACGAAGAACGGGATTATGAATGTCCGATACCCTTGACAGGTCGTGATGCAATTCACTTATGGTTAACGGTGTGAGGCACACTCAAAGACAGTGTTGCCGTAGCTGTATGCGATTGATGAAGCCCGCAGGCTACGCGAGGGGGCTGGGAATACCCAGCCTGAGCCGCGTCCTCAAATGCAGGCTTATAAAGCCTTGTCTTCTTGTGTGTCTCGTTTTCGGCAATTAAACTTTCTTCCTCCCTGCCTGCGGAACATGACTATAGGGGAGCGATAAGAACGCAACGGTTAGAACCGGGTGGAACGGAACATTGTTCGGTGTAACCCGGTTTGTTTGGACGACACGTTCTTTAAACTTCAGGCAGCCTGGAAGAGAAATCCGTGTTCTCGGATGGTGCCCCGACCTTTGGCTTGGCACATTGCTGTAAGGGAGCGATTTATAGCCGGTCTGCCAGAAATCGAAGGATCAAGAGGTCATCTTCAGTCAGCGACTGAGATGAACGAGTGATCCGCTATCTCTGGTTAAGAACCGGATATATGAACGAAAGCCATTCGTCGGGACGGGGCGGTGTGCGCCGCGTGTGGTGAGAGTGACGGACCGACACAGCTCTTTAGTAATCTGATGATGCCTGCCTTGTGCGAGTAAGGTACCTTGGAGGATCTCTCAAGGTACCTTGCCGTTGCGGAGGCAGGAATCTGAATATTGTCCGTCCTTCTCTCCGGAATCCGTGTGTCCGGAATCAGGAGAGGCATCAGAGGTTTGCCACCAACACGCTGTACGCCGCCCTGCTTGTGAGCATGGCGTTACGTGCGCAGCCTATTGAGAGGTAGCCTTTGATTTCGCTCTCCGTCTTGCTTTTATTGGCTCTCACGTTCCTGCCACGCCCACGGTCTATACAACCTGTGGGTTGTGTCTTGACGTAGCCGAGACCACCGACCTTACGCTTGCCAGTCTTGACCGCACGGATGCAGTCCATAGCAAAGGCGTTGAGTTTGTCGATGTCCTCTTTCACATTGACTACCGGCAGAACCTGTGTAGCCCAGGAGAAGTCTCCGCACCCTTTGTAGAGATAGCGGTTGACAGCATTGACGGCACGTGTCATCGTGGTGTCGCGCTTCTTTATCGTCCTCCGCTCAATCACCTTCTGGAAGGTTTTGATACGGGAGGAAGACAGAGAGATGTCGTGCCCCTTGATGGAATATCCGAGGAACTTGAACCAGTGGTTAGCGTCAAGATACTCAACCTTCTTGGGATTGAGTGTCATCTGCATCTTCTCCAGTTCACTCTTCAGTATATCCATGGCTTTCTCGTAGTCCTTACCCACAAAGAGAATGTCGTCGGAGTAGCGGACATAATATCCGTCCAGACCAGACAGCATCTCGTCGATATGGCGGAGAACCACATCGGCAAGCCATGCAGCCACGGCGCATCCCTGCTTGAGGGACTGATAGCTCTCGCAGAGGTTTCCTTCGGTGTCGAAGAATATGTCCGAGTGGTAGTAGTCACGGATGACCTGTATCAGAGCGGACTTTCCGTACTTCTCCTCTACTCCGTCAAATGCCCAGTCGATGAAACGGATAGGCACGTTGTCAAAGTACTTGGAGAGGTCGGACTTGAAACCGATGATTCCCCCACGAGAAGAGCATATCTCGCATGAGACTTCCTGCACCACACGACCGCAGCCTATACCTTTCTGGTATGACTTGCAGCGTGGGTGTATCATTTCGGGTGTCAGCTCAAAGAGGAGGTCGTTGGCTATGCTCAGAAGGACTCTGTCTACGCCTTCATTGACATAGACCGTGCGGAAATCGCCGTTGTCCTTCGGTATCTTCGCCGTGTGCGGCGGCATAATCTTGTATTTGCCGTCGCGGATGCGCTGATACATGAGGGCGCGGACCTCCGGAGTGGTGAGCTGATACATCGTAGCTTTGTTGATGTCCTTGTCGATGCCCTTTGCAATGGCGTACTGCCAACGCTCAGGCTCGAAGAACATCTGTAGGATTTTGTCTTCTTTCATAATTCTGTTTGTTTTGGTTATAGTGAGAGGGAGCTACCCTCTCTTTTTAGGCGTGCTTGTTGACTGCAAAATCCTCACGAACCTTTCTGAAGATTTCGTTTGTAATGAAGAAGCTGAAATTCGATACACCCCGCTCCCAATGCTTTTCTTCATAGTAGGGAGGAATCGAGATTCCAAGCTTTGTGAGGAATGATAAGTCTGCATTATCCTTGTGAGAGATGCCCACGAGACCGATATTGCCGTTTATGACATACATTTCTCCGTTTCCGTTTAATCTGTAGTTTATGTGCCACATGATGGCATCTACTACACGCTCTTTCTCTGTCATATTCGTAATGTTTTGGTTATTGGTAGGGAGATTACTCTCCCTTGTTTGGCTAAGTCATGGAGCAGAAGAAATCATCGCCGTAGAATACGGTGCTGCCGTATCTCTGCTCAAGGATGTCGTCGCTGACAATTTCGTCGGCACGTGAATATTCGTCCCATGAGGGTTCGCTGCCGAGGACTTCTTCAAGGAGGGAGCATTTCAGTTCCTCCCTCTGGTCGTGGGATAGTTCGTTTAGATTCATATCTGTTGTTTTAAATGGTTGATACAAAGAAACCCGCCACTTGTAGTGACGGGTCGTTCGGTTTGTAGATGCAGTCTCAGACAGGGAGCCTTACTGCAAATGCTTGATGTAGGAAGCTACCTCTTGGGGAGATCTGGAGCCTGGTGATTCACCAGGTGGATAGATCTGCCTTAAACGAGCTTCCCTGAAAGAGAGTCTGACCGCTGCATCCGGCAGGCTTGCCTTTTGCATGATTACTTCTTCCACTCGGCAATCTTCGCCTCTACGGAGATGCCGGAGTCGGCGATGAGCTGCTTCATGACACCCATCATGCGCCAACCTTCGGTTTTGTACTCCTCAGCCTTCGTCTCCATATAGAGGAGGGAGTTGTTTTCGTTCATGCCCCTGAATCGTGCTCCATGGAACATGATGAGGTTGCGCATGGTGAAATACGCTCCCGAACCCTTGAAGGCGTTGATGAAGTCCTCGGACTGCTTGATGTTGCCGCGGAGACTCTTGCGCTCACTGTTGAACTTGAACACAAGGGCACAAAGCTCCTTGGCACTCTTGGCAGTGCGCATCTTTGCAGAGAGGTTGTACAGCGGAGAGTATACCTTGGTTTGGAGGTCGGCAACGAAGATGTTCCTGCCTGCAAGACGCACGTAAGGAACGTCCTTGCACTTGTGTTTGTAGACCCTTTCTCCGCGGCTGTTGGTGCGGTACATTAGCTCAGTTTCGATATAATGCTGGAGTTTATTTATGTAATCACCAACCATGCCGGATGCAACCTCGCCGTTGAACCAACGCATGCGCTGAAGGAGGCTGACGCTGTCGCCATGCTTCTCCATCTTGCTCTGTGCGTAGAACTCGTTCTCAAGTACACGCCACTGGTATTCGTAGCCCGAAAGCTGGAGCGTCTCGTTGAAATTGCGCCCGGATTTCTCCATATAGCGGAGGACGCGGAACATCTGTGCCATAACCCAACGACGGAAGAGCTTGTAGTGGTTGATGTAGCCGCCTTCGGCAATCTTGCTGAAGATGGGGTCGTCGTCCGCTACCTGCTCCGGCACTCCGTCAACGACCTTGATGACCATCTCCTCACCCATAGGGAAATAGTTGGAAGTGTCTACGCCTGCCGCCTTGAGAGCGGCGATGCGTGCAGCGGCAGTCTTCTTGCCCTGTGTGGGCTTTGCTGCCGTCTTGCCGGTAGTTGTCAACTCGTTGATTGTGAACTCGCCTGAAATCATTACATTTCTTTTCATAATTCAATGTTTTTAAATTGTTAATAAATCGGTTTGTAATTTCGTGTGAATGGAGAAAACGTTTACCCCATTCTTTTCAGGCTTGTTCTTCATTCGTCACTTGCCAATCCACTGGCGGAAGATGATAAGGTCTTTGTCGGTAGGAGACTGCCAGAACCATGAGCCCCAGTCGTCCTGCCATGTGAGCTTGCCTCTGACTATCGCCATGAGGACGAATAGTTCGAGACGGCACATGGCAACCTCACGCGGCTCTCCGTACATCATAGCCTGATCGGGGAGCTGGCTTTCGGGCAGCGCACGGAAATGTTTGCGGTGGCGGGATTCGGACCGCTCGGAAGGGACGGAGTATTTGTAGGCTTCGTATCTGCTCTCAATCTCCGTGATGACGTCGGTGTCGTATTCCGGCATCTCTATCTCATTTAGGTCGATAATCTTGCCGCTTATGCGCAGAGTGCGCCTTTCGAGGTTTATGAAGAACTTCTCTCCGTTCTCCACCCTCTTGATGATGTCTTTTTCTGTCATATTCTTGTCATTTTTTAAGTTTTCTGTGTGATGGAGCTGCCGTGCTCCATCTTTCAAGGCTGTGGTCAGTCTTTGAGACTGTCGCAGATTGCCACACGCTCGCCTGCACGTATGAGTTTCGGCAGATAGGTGTCGAGTGCGTGTTGAGGGAAGAGTGCCGTCTTCAGAGGTTTCCCTTTTCCGTCCACATGCGTGCTGTAGGTGGTCTGTGTGATGCCGAGGATTTTGGATGCCTTGACAGCATCTTCATCGTAGCATACATAGAAATCACCTGAACGGAACAGCAGGAAAACATACGGATGCTCATCCTTCGCCTCTCTCCACCGCTTGTAGAGCTTGCGCTTGGATTCGGGGATGTACTCCTCCTCCGTGTGTGGAATGGACTCTCCGCACATGTAGTAGATGTCGCCCTGCCTGTAACCGAGGGCTTCATAGAGATAGTTTTCTATGTCCTTTGTTTCCCACTCGTCGGGACAATTCTTGATTGTGTTTACTGTCCCTGTCTGATAATCTAAAACTGCAATTTCCATATTTTATTGTTTTTATTGGTTAATGTTTGTGGGGAGACGAAGGTCTCCCTGTTCGGCTCAGTCTATATGCTGATAAGTCTCGCCGTTCTCCTTCTCGTAATCGGCATAGAATTCCTGATTATCTTCTATCTCTACTGTTTCTCCGCAGAAATTGTCAGAATCAAGAATGATAGCCGAATCATCGTAGGCTGCTTGTACTTGTTCCAGTGCATCTTCCTTACTCTCAGCATCTACACTCACTACCTTGTTTAAAGTCTCTGTGACTGATACATAATATCTCTTCATGATTATTCGGATTTAGTTTCTTTGTAATAACACTCAACCTTGTACCCGTTCTTGACGAGATACGGAAGAAGCTGCCTCGCTGATTTGTACCAGAGATTCAACTCAATCTTTACAACATCGTCGTCTATCAACTTCTTACGATTACTGATAATTTTACTGACGTGTTTCTTGTCAGCAAAGAAATCATACAACGAGTACATCTCCTTTCCGCCGTCTGTATATTCATATACAAATACAGCAAGAGCATTTCCGGAGTAAATGTTTACGTTGAACTTCTTTCCTTTCTGTCTGATGGTGAGTTTACCCATCTTGTCTTTCCAATTCCATTGTAATGCCATATTCTTAATAATTTATTGGTTAATAATGTCAGAGGGATTGTTCCCTCCGTTTTCAGGCTACTTCATAGACATAACCATCGCACTTTGTTCCGTTTTCGTAGTAGTAATCATCTTGATCAGACAAATACTCTCGTACAGCTTCGTCACTCGCAGAGTACTCGTACTCCTCGTGGACGGATTTGAAAAGGCTGTCGTAACATCTCTCCATGACATCACGGAAAGTGAGATTGCGATATTCAGGACGCGCCCAGTTGTAGTAATACTCGAATAGTGGGTCAAGAACATCGCAGTCGTAGCATACGCCGGTCAACGGACAGTATCCAGCACCCTCCATTATAATCTTGCTGCGACGTGACTTGTATGTGTACCTGCCGTTTTTGTCGTACCTTCCACCTGTTGAGTAAAATTTTCCACGCATCAAGTACGGCATTATTTCCTTGCCGATGTAACGGAACAATAACTCTCCGCTTAGATCTTCAAGGTCAAACTCCTCAAACGCCAGCTTGTCACAGCAAACTCTGCCGTAGTTATATCCACAATAACCAACATCGTAGCAAGTTGCGTAAGAGCCTGTTATCTTTTCAAACTCTTTAAGCGTTTGGTAACACTCCTGGCAATCCGTTGTTCTATCCATAACATTCCAACGTTCACGCTCAATGATTTCGTCTTGTATCCCCTTTGATAATTCGTCAAAGGAAAATACGTTAATCTTTAGCTCTTTCATATTCGTAAATTTTAATGGTTCATAATGGTTCCCCACATTATCGTGGGGATGTTTTAGCCACACATGACGACACTCCAATAGGTTTTGTAGTAGTATTTGTATGCCTCAAGTTCTTCCTTTTCAGGAATTTCAGAAACAACAAGCTTACCGCTAACCTTGTTTAAATCGGCTACGGAGAATAAGCCATCGAACGTCCACTTAATAAGATCAACACGCCTTTTGTCAGTCTCTACCGATTCTACGATTTCACACTTCAGTAAATCGTCATTCAGAATTTTCTCTAATTCACTCATAATTATAGATTAATTATAGTTACACATTATTTCTGTCTCACTGATAATTTCAGCACAATACTTGCAGCGATGGCACATTACGTAGCCTTTTGCCAGTAATTTGCTGAACCTCGGGTGTGGGCATTTCTCGCCCATGCCAGCTCTTGTAATCTCAATTTTCTTCATATTTCAATCTGTTTGTTGGTTATACTTGCACTCTCCACAGGGGAGAGTTTTTTAGGCTTATCAAAACCACCAAGGAATAAACCGTGCTATATTTTTAGCCTCCTTGTGGGCTATTCTTTTCGTCTTCTTGTCAACAGAGCCATCAAGACATTGCGACATAACACGTTTGAATAATGCGCCCATCACCCAATAAATAGGAATGTAATTATTAGGGCATTTTCCTAGGTCAATACAGCCTGAATGTAAAATTTCACAAATACACTTGTCAAAAGTATCTTTGTCTTCAAATTTACGAAGAACTTCATGACACTTGTCTAAAAAATCTTTTTCTGTCATAATTCTAAATATTGGTTAATAGAAATCCCCACCCGCGAGAGTGAGGATTTGTTTAGGCTAATCGAACATGAGTTTGTCAACCATTCTGTAGAATGTGCGCTCATCGGTATTGTTGTAGAGATAACAGATAAACTTGCGTCTGTCTTCCATTCTCAAAACTCTGTAATAATGCTTAAAGTCGGAGAAATTTCCGTTTATCCATGACTCGTGCATTATCTGCATCATTTTGTACTCGTCTGCTACCTCGTAGGACTTAGCCTGCTGAGCAAGCGTTCTGCTTCTTCTTTCAGATGCTCTTTCCCTTGTTGCCATAATTCAGAAATTAATTTGGTTAAACGTTGTTCTGTGCAGATAGGCTGCACAGATTTGTTGAGGCTCAATAACCACGATACAGGATTCTCTTGACAAGCGGATATTCGTAACCTCCGTCCTGTCCCACGCAATAGGTAAAGCTCGGCTTGCCTTTCCACAGCTCCACCCATAAGCGGCTCAGGATTCCTTTGTCCAATATCCTGTGGTATTTCATATTGAAGAACACCGTGTCCTGTTTCCTTTTCTGACAGGACAGCGCATAGCAGAAGCCGTCGGACAGCTCTCTTAGAGCTTCATCGGACAGTTCGATTTTAAACCATTTGCGGGACTTGTAGTCATAGACTCCCCGTCCGCTCAAAAAATCGCTCATTGTGAACTGCTTTTTGTCATACGCTCTCAGCATCCCCTTCAGGGTCTTGTACTTTCTTGTTCTCATAATTCTGCTTTTTATGGTTTGTAAAATGAAATCCCCACCTTTACAGGCAGGGAATGTTTCAGGCTACATCTTTTCAAGTCTTACACTCACGGCGTAAGGGAGAGAATCCCTGTCGCCTTTCGTGACGTTCCATTTGTAAGCTACGCAGCACGGCATAAACTTACTCTCGCTCTTCTTCACCACCTTTGTTATGGTGGATTTAGAGATTGCGTTCGTGGCTTCCACCGTGAACGAGGTGAAAGCCTCCGTGTTGTCTTCCGAAAACTCTGTCATCTTGCTGCGCCGTGCAATGGCTACAAGACCATAAAAACGATTGATGAAGACATATTTCTCTCCGTCGAAATACACGTCAATGGGCGTGTCGTACTCTTTTGTTCTGATATATTCCATAATTCATTGTGTTAAGTTAAACAATGAAGGGCGCTGCTCTCGCCACGCCCCGTTTGGCTCCTCCTTCCTCAGCCTCTGCACATCATGCTTTGCAGCACGTCCTGTGCTGTCTTCTCTGCAGCGTGGACTCTGGAATAATAGATTCCCTTGTCCAGTTTGCGTGCCTTGCAGTCTCTCTGTATTTCTCTCTTGTGCGCCTCGTGGAGACGCTGCAAGAATCTTACGTCTGCCTGTGTCATGGCTGCGCCTCCTCTCTGAGTTCTGCAATGAAATACTTTGTGTAGCTTTCGCCACTCTTTCTTAGCAGCTTCACAAATTCTTGTGCGTCGCTGAGGTTTTCAAACATTCTCACGAAATTAGGGCTGAAGGCGCCGATCTTCTGTAATACGATGTACTTTTCCATAATTCTGTTTTTAATTGGTTAGACATTTGACGGCAGCTCTCGCTGCCTGTTTCGGCTTACACGGTGTAGTCATAGCCCACACCGCTGCATCTCCAGCACTCTCCGTATCTGTACATTTTACGGGCAAGAGTGCCTAATTTGATTTTTCTTGTTTCCATTGAATTATACAATGGAAGCAGCTCCATGACTGCCTGTCTTCTTGTTTTCATATCTATATTGTTTTGGTTTTTGTGCAAATCCCCAAGTGGGGATTCTTTTTGGCTTAATAATCCGCTGCAAATACAAGACGTTTGCCGCAGAATTCCGCCCAGTGGTTCACGTCGTCGTATTTGTAGCACTCGTATTTCCGAGAGCTTCTGTCGTACTCTCCACGCACCCACACGGGAGCGTTCTCGCTGTCGCTCAGGCGGAAGAACTCGCCCAAGGTCAGCTCTCTGATTTTCGTCTTCTCCATAATTCTGTAATTTTAGTTATCGTACTACCCGATTAAGGGTAGCTTTTCAGGCTCAGAAAGGAACTACCCGATGGGGAAATTCCTTGTTCTCGAAGAAGTCCTCACAGAACTGCTGCAAATACAGCAGCTCCAAGTGCAGCTTCTCGCTGCTCCACTCTCTGCGGAAATATGCGTCAATCCTCGCAGGATATTCCGCATCAAGGAACTGCGCTACGACATGAAAGCCGTAGTCCCTGTCAATGATGGATATTGTCACCGATTCCACGTCGTTAAGAGCCGCTTCGTGCAACGCCTCCACTTCTTTCCTGTAGAGGTCAAATTTGTTGTTCTCCATATTCTTGTAGTTTTATTTATCGTACTGCCTGACATGTTCAGACAGCATTTAGGCTGAATGTTTCCAAGCACAATTTTCGTACTTGTCAACACTCTACATTTTCACCAAGCACGGATTTTTCCAAGCGCAGCGTGGCACGCCACAATGCACGGAAGAATCTCCTGCCAATTTTCGTACTGCTCCAGAATCTCCACAGCAGGAAGGCGTAGATGATTCCAAGCACAGCACCAATTATCGTACTATTCAAGGGTGCCAACAACGGCAGCACCTGAATTATTCCAAGCAGGATTATCGTACTGTCTTTTTTCATGGCTGCTCCTCCCTCTCTAAATATTCTACAAACTCAGGTGGCAGCTCTCCAAAAGTAGGGGACGGAACAAAACCATCCCACATTTCCATTTTCTCTTGTATCATAATTCTAAATGTTAAGTTAAACATGTACCAGACAGAAACATATACATGCCTCTGTCTGATTTTAGACTAACAGATATTCAGCGGATCCATGTACATTCCCAGCTCTTCATAGCCTGGGCAATTTGACCGGCGCGAGGAGGTGTCTATCAAGCGCACCTCACATCCGCTGTCTTTGCGGTATGTGTATTCTTTCCACGCCTCGGAAAAATCATCAAAAGACCTTGTGTTCCAATTTGAGCCGTTCTTCCTTGAACGGACCTCAAAAGACAAATACATAAAATGATGCTGTGGCTGAAATGCAAATTCTTTCATAATTCTATTTTTTTATGGTTAATAATGTAGGACGGAGATTTCTCCCCGTCCTGTTAGCCAGGATGCCGCTCTTTCCTTTTGCCATCATCGCAAAATGTCTCACGTCATTCGGCACCCTACTATTTGACAGATAGTTCCGGCATGTTTCCCTGCTGCATACTCAAGGTAACACGGCTCACATGCAACCGCTTTCAGGTAGATTTCATTCATCCGTTCAGTATCTACTTTCTTCACTCGCTCCGCCACACGTGACGGATAACGGATATTGAGCGTTTCCGGTTAACCACACCTCGCACGCTCATACGATAGAATATGAATTATGATTAATTCAAATATTATCCCTGACACACGGCTTTCCAGCCGTGGTTTGAGAAACTCGTTCTCTGTCAGTGGGAGAGTTCTTCTCTCCTATCGCTCGGCTCGCTCGCCTTCTCTCCAGCTACGATTTCTTGCACTCTCTGCCGGTCTCAATCCTTCAACCATGCAGCAGCTCTGGAATTTTTCGACAGCTCGACGGGATTCTGTCCTCCGCCTCCTCTGTATCTCTACAGATTCGTTTACCCTCTGTCTGGATTCTCTCACCTGCCGTCCTCCGTGGAATTATTTCCAACTGGGGGACGTCCGCTACTTGAGATATGCGGCATGTCGGTTTAAATCCTTCCTTCTGTTTTCCATCTTCAGGAAAATTCAGGGTACAAAAAAGGTGTTCCCAAAATGTGGGAGCACCTCAAATTGTGTGATTAAATAAGGTAGGGAAAATCCCTACCTTATTACTTTTGCCGTTTGATTTATTCGGCTTCGAGTGCTGCAAGTTGTGCTTTTAAGGCTGCAATTTGTTCTTCTTTTGAAAGTTTCGCTTTTGCCTTTTCTTTTGCCTTTGTCGCTCCTGCTTGATATTCTTCATATAAGCCGGTAACATAAGACAATAGTCTTTGCGTTGTGTCAATAATCCTTGTTTGTTCATCCTTTTCGTTGTCTTCAAACCACATCAGAAAACCTTTGCAGTTGTGCTCACGTGAAAAGTTGATAACGGCTTTTCTTACAATTTCGGTTTGCAACGTCAAATACTCTCTATCATTCAAAGCAACTTTATATAGTGCTTTTGTGTATTGTCTTGTCGCTTCTGTCTTTGCCTTTCTTGTTGCAAGCAATGCTTCATCCGTACTCGTGTTCTCTATCTCTGATTTTAAAGCATTCAAAGATACCATTAAACCTTCATACTTTTCGAACTCTTTTTTAAATAAACTCTTTTTCATTTTGTTGAAATTTTTAGTTGTGCAAAATCGCATGCATATAGATTTTCTATGTGCCATATGTACCGCCGTACACTATATATATAGCAAAAATCATGCAAAATATTGTGTTAAACAAGATATCGAAAGCAAATGTTAAATGCTTGACACCCAACGAGTTATGACGTTTTAAGTGCACATAATACAATTAACAAATGCTGCCAAATATTGTCTTAACATTTTACTTGTCAGCCCTTTTGTCAGACTTTATTTAACATATCGAAAGGTTTGTCAGTGTTATATAACATAAAAAGCATAACTCATTGATTTTCAGCGTGTTAAATGCAAAGAAACGTATAAATATTCACTGCCATATTGGCAGAAAATCGTCTTTTTAACTTAATTATTTTAACATTATATGTTAATTTATTTAACTCAAAATAAATAATTTAACATAAATGATTTGGTGTATAAATATACAAAGCGAGTGTATTAATATACGTTTGATAAGTGGGTGAATATCAAGGGGTTACGACTTTATAACATCGAAATAATTTGTAAAGATTTTTCTTAGAAAATGTGTTTACAAAACCATGTTATCTAATATAACATGGTTTAACTGATTAAATGTTTACATATAGAGTGTGCTTTTTACACCCATACCCCCCCCCTATGGGTGCGCGGGCAATGAATGTAGTCACCTCTCGTAAATTTTTTCGTTTATTTTATTTTTTTTCTTCCGATTTTCTTGCTTATTTCAGATGTAAAATCCTATTACTTGTAAATATAAAATCAAGTAGAAATTTAGCAGTACTGATTGCATAAATATTCAAAACGATTTTCTGTCAGGATTTGGCTTAATTGTTAACGATTTTAACACTTGGAAAATATGTATAAAATATCTACATTTGATGTATATTAAAAATGTATAATTATACGTTGTTTTATAGATATTTATGTATATTTATAGAGGATATTGACTATATTTGTACAAATTATATAAAGTGGAGGTTTTTTAAGAGTGGGCCTTTTGGAGCTGAAACATGCACAAAGTCCCTGTTTATGGGCGTTTTGGGTACATTCGTAGTCTTCACTGATTTTTTTGGAATATTCACTCATACACTGGTTTGTAAGGATTTTTACATAATGATGACGTGAATGATGACAGGGACAGGATGCGGGTGACAGCGGCATGAACAGGTGACTGTATAATAAATAGGTAAATGGATTAACAGGTAAAAGGATTGTGAATAATGGCAAGAAGGAAGATTGTTGACGATGACGGATGCGTAAGGATGGAGGGCGGACTTGCTGTAGAGCAGCTGCACTCTCAGCTCCTTGTCCTCACGAGGGACGTGAAGTACGGCTTCGAGTCCTTCAGGTGTGACTGGGGACAGCCGAACAGCGTGGGCTTCAACAGGCTCATGGTGATGTTCAGGAGGAGTCTGAGAGAGCTTGCGAAGGCTGCGCCGGTGAAGTGGTACAGCGGGAGGTTCTACATGTTCAACGGCAAGATATACGAGGCTGTTGACAAGAGTGTCGTGGAGCAGGCGTACATGCTCATAGTGGAGGACCTGATGATAGCCCCTGTGCTGAACAGGCCCACCATATGCAGGGACGTGTTCATGGAGACGGTGAAGCTGTACAACATACTGAACCCCCAGTTTGACATTGTGGCGTTCGAGAACGGTGTTGTGGACTTCGCGTTCCCCGAGCCCCAGACCATGCCTTTCTCTCCCGACTACCATGTGACGTACTACCACCCTTACAAGTACGACCCCAAGGCGAAGTGTGTGAGATGGCAGAACTTCCTCCACGAGGTGCTTCCAAACAGGGATGCGAGGAAGATATTGCAGATGTTCCTCGGGTTGGGTCTTGTGCAGAGGGGAGATGCGTACAACAGGTACGAGGGCAAGGCCACTGCGAAGATTGAGCTGTGCCTGATACTCATAGGCAGCGGAAGCAACGGAAAGGGAGTGGTGTTCGACGTCGCCACCGCGCTGTTCGGCAGGGACAGGATAACGTCGGTGGACTATCCCGAGCTGACGTCCGGAGGGGACGAGGGCATGAGGAACAGGTACAGGATAAGGAATGCCATCTTCAACTGGTGTGCGGATGCGAACTACAAGAAGTTCGGCACCGGGGACACCGGGATGTTCAAGAGGATCGTGAGCGGCGAGCCTGTGACGATGAGGGCGCTGGGTCAGAACGTTCTTGAGTCGAAGAGCCTTCCCTACATGATATTCCACCTTAACAGCACTCCCGAGATAAAGGATTCCGGTTTCGGTTTCATAAGGAGGATGCAGTATGTGTGCTTTGACGTGACGATACCTGTGGAGAAGCAGGACAAGGAGCTTGCGGCGAAGATAATAAGGGACGAGCTACCCGGTGTGTTCAACTGGGTTCTCAGGGGCGCGAGGGAGCTCAGGGCGAGGAAGTTCGTGTTCCCGGAGGACAAGAGGTGCGAGTTCTACAAGAACATTGCGAACATGGAGGTGAATCCCATTGCGGTATGGCTTGATGTCTACGGCATCCATGCCTTCAAGGAGAAGGATGACGGTCCTGGTGTGGAGATGTCGGCGAAGTTCCTGTATGACAGGTTCGCCCGTTTCTGCACCGACAACGACACTGACGCCATGACGCAGCAGAAGTTCGGCAAGGAGATGTCTCAGAAGTTCAATTTCAGGAAGAAGAGGATTTCGGACGGCATAGTGTATGTGGTGTTCGGTGCTTCCGGCAAGGATTTGGGGAAGCCTTATTTCATAGCCGAGGAGGAGGGTGCGGAGCCATCTTCGGAGAGTTTCATCAAGGAGGACGATTGATATGAGGATTTCTGAAAAGATGATGTTCGGGATTTCGCTGTTCGGCTTGGTTGCGCTTGTATTGCTTACAGCAATTTTCGTGTTCAGTAAAAAAGGTATTCTTCCCTGCTGCATGGTGCTGTCTGTCGGATTTGCCTTTATTCCCCTAATGCTTGTCGTGTTTAAGAATATACATGATGATGATTATTTATGGTGATTACCGAATATAAGAACAATGCTGCGGAAAGAGCGGCTAAATCAGAATAGAGTATGTGGGAAAGAGAAACAGAACGAACTTTCGGCAAACCTATTATCTATGTAAAGGATGTCGAAATAGAGTCCGGAATCAAGGAAGTAGGGGAAGCCTTAAAAGAAAAAGGCATTGGTGTGGAGAAGGGTTACTTCAAAGGAGGCTCGTTAAATCTCAGCTGTGACCTTACTGTTGAGAACCCGGAAGAGCTTAAAAATTTTATCTTTGAGACTCTTTACGGGGAAAGGATGAAAGCCCTTGTCGATAAGCTCAACGGGGAGTGGAAATCTAAATTATACAAGCAATGAGCAGAAGATACAGGAACAAGGTGCCTCCGTTCACTCCCGACCCTGAGCATTGGACCAGGAAGGTTCATTCCTGGAAGGCGAAGGTCGCATACGAGACTGAGGATGATGCTTGGGAGTTTCTGAAGACTCACCCGAAGCTCATCGAGCAGGGAATGACGGTCTACAGGTGCAATCTGTGCAATATGTTCCACTGCGGGCATAAGTATAACCATAAATAGTTGAGAATATGAAGAAGAAAGGATATTACGAATACAGTAATGGAATATACCCATTGAAGCTTTGGGTACACATCGGTAAAGACTTGAAGAATTTGATAGATTCCTGCTTTGACGGGTGCGAGGCTCCGGATAGAGATTACGGCGGCGTAACTTATGATAAGGTAGTCAGAAAGAGCGACAACAGACGTGGTGTTCTTGTCTCGTATCAATGCACGAAGGATATGTCGATGGACTATTGCTGCCACGAGGCATCTCACGCCTGCGATGCCATAGAGGATGCTATCGGCATGGAACACGGAGGCGAGTCTTCTGCCTACTTGATAGGTTGGATTGCCTCTTGCATCAACAAGGCTCGTTTGGGTATTGGGAATTTTATTGAAATTAAAGATAAGGAGGAATAGCTTATGAAAAATTTTTGCTGTAAGGTGACAAAGAACGGATATAGAAGTCAGGACGAGATAGATACCATTACTGGAATTAATGTGTACGAACTTAGCCCAACAATGCATAATTCAGAGATTTGCGCAAAAGGTGTGATGTGCGAGGTTTACGAGGAAGGAACATTCTATGATGAGCATGACGAGTTCTATTTCCAAGCACAGAATACTGTCATTGCTTCAAAAATCGGTTTCTGTCATTATATCGATCGAGATTTGCAGAAGCTTGGTGAGAGGAACGTTAGATTGTTCTTGATGGACGAAAGTATTTCTTTTGATGATGCTATGGCATTGTCTGAATCGGAAGCTTACAAAAGGTGTAAGGAGTATTGTAAACGTTTAATTAAGGAATAGCTTATGATAGAGAAGTCTAAGATAAAAAGGGGATTGATATTCTGGAACAACTGTGAGTCTATTATACAGACTCCCGACTGTAAAATCTACATAAATCCCCCCGTAGGCTTGATGGAAATAGAAAAAATTCATAACGACAACTATGTCTTATGTTCTATTTACAACAAGGAGTTATTTGGATTTCAAACAGTTCTTACTGTCGATTATATTAAGAATCACACAATAGAAGTTACGCTTGACGATACCGACAGGCAAGAGATGGTAAATTTGTACAATGCGGTCGATTTTGAACACTCTAAGGAACACGACTGGTCTATAAAAACCCCCAACAGCCTAAAAGAGCGTATAAACAACTTTCTTTGCCGTGATTTCTATCAAAAATACAACATAAAGGAGGTTAGCTTATGATAGAAAAAGATGATATTAAGGTAGGATTAGAGTTTAAGCTACCATTTATAGAGAATGAATACGAAGAGGATACAGCAAGAAATCGTCATCGTAAAATCATGGGCGAATACGGTTGCGTGTTGCCAAAGTATAGAACAGATTTAAAGACTATCGAGGGTGTTAAACTTTTCATAACACCTTATCGTCCTATTTTTAAGGTTATAAATATTCCGAAGGATTATTTTAGTCCAACCTTTAAGCCCTCTTATTTAGGCTCTTTTATAGAAGTATCTTGTAAAGACGATATATTCAGACTCTCAACTGAAGATGTTATGGGACGAGGAGAAATATTAGAAAAGTTCGACCCAAAGAAAATTTTTTATTTCTCAATAAGCCCATCTAAAGATGAATGGGCGTACAATTTCATCTTAGGTAATAGTCGTCGTGTCAGCAAGAAAGAATGCTTTATGAGTAGTAAGCATTCACCCGATTTTCTTGATGTTTTTGTAAAGTCGTCAACTGGTGATGCTGAAGCTTTCCGTGCTATTACCAATAAGATGTGCAATACATTTGAAGTAAAAAACCACGACTATGGAGATAGTTTTCATAAACTCTTTGAAGAGTGCGGCATGACCTACGCCTACGGACACATGGCAGAGAAGCTGGAGCGTGTGAAGTCACTTATGAAGGACGAGGCGAAGGTAAAGGGCGAGGGAATGAAGGACAGTCTTAAAGACCTTGCAAACTACGCCATTCTTACTATTATGGAGCTTGAAAGAAAGGAGGAGAAATGAAAAGACATATAGGAATAGACCCAGGACAGCATGGCGGCATAGCAGTACTGTCGGAAAGCGGAGAGGTGATAGAAGTAGTAAAGATGCCACCTACGCCACAAGATCTGCTTGACTTCCTGTCGCAATACTCCGAGGACAGTTTCTGTACGTTGGAGAGAGTCGGCGGCATGCCCGGCAATGGCGGCAGTGCGATGTTCAACTTCGGCAAGGGCTACGGTCATTTACAGATGGCGCTGCTTGCGCTCCACATTCCGACGGAAGACGTTACGCCGAACAAGTGGGAGAAGACATACCAGCTCGGCACCTGCGGCAAGTTCACGAAGACAGAGTGGAAGAACAGATTAAAAGCCAAGGCACAGCAGATGTTTCCGCACCTCGGCAGGAAGATAACGCTTGCCACGTGCGATGCACTGCTGATAGCAGAGTACGGCAGAAGGAAAATGAAGTAAGCTTATGGGAAAGGGAAAGAAGCTGTCAGACAAGATGAAAGGCGAGGCTGTAAGCCTCGGTCTGTGCGCCCGGTGGACACAAGAATGGGAAGACGGCACCACAAAAGACGCCATGGCGGAAAAGTTCGTGACCGGCATAGATTTCTGCATAGAGCACGACTGGCCCTCGGTGGAAGTGATGAAGAAAGACTTTGGCGACGTGATACACTGGCACGGTATATATGCGGACGAGTCGGTAAGACTGACGAACCCCGGCACCGTCATACTCAACGGCCGCTGCGATGCGAGCATGACATGCGATATGTTTGCTGTGACCAATATCTATGTCAGACATAGCAGTAAGCTGAAGATAGTGGTAAAAGACAGAGCCAACGTGCATATCAACGTATATGACAAAGCAGAAGTAGACATAAAGGCCTACGGCGATGCAAAGTGTTTCGTTTACAGGTACGGCGGCAGAGTCACGACCGGTGGAAGCGGAAAGATAACATTAAGAGAACGAGAAACCGATAATTAACAAAAAAGAAAGGAACAGAAATGTTAGTATTTGGACAGAAAGTGAAAGTTGGTAATTATCAGATACTGAAATATACCAAGAGTTTGTCAAAGCAGGAGTTAAAGCGCCTTCGTGACATAGAGGGCATACCAATGGAGATACGTCAGCACCTTGACAGGGCGAAGCTGCCGTATATCAAGGTCAGCACCGTATCCGGTTCATGGGCAGTAGAGTTCGTCATCGGCACCACGATGTATGAAGCCCTCGATGCTCTGACAGTAGTGAGGGACGCAGCCGGAAACAGAATGCTTATGGGTGTAGAAGCCACCAATGCTGAAGCCATCTTCGTTGCCATGCTCGCCGATACCACGACCGTCGGCGACTATGAGTACCAGGTAGAGAAGCAGAAGCTCCTGAGTGCATATCTGGACAGAGCCTCCAGGAAGCTGAACGAGAAGGAAGACAGCGGCAAGAGCGACGAGGAACGGAAGGCAGAAGAAGAGGAAGCTCTACAGGATGCCGCAGAGGTAGAGCAATTTGCAGAGACCCTTCGCAATATGGGTGAAGAACTAAAGAAGGAGGAAGAGAAATGACAGAAACAGGATTAGACAGACTGATAAGCATCGTAGAAGACCACACCATGCTTGTCACATTGCTGCGCATGATTATGGAAGCAGCCGAAACCAAGGAATTGCCCAAGGAGTCAGCCATTCCTCTTCTCAACGATTCCCTTGTGAACGAGGACGTGATGAAAACCCTTGAACTTGTAACCGGCAAGAAGTACGAGGACAGATAACAAAAAGCGGTGCTGACAGACAACACCGCTCTAACCATTTAGAATTATGATTCAGCGCTCCGTTTCATGGAGTTCAAAATCACTTACAAAGATATGATGTTTTGCCCAAACCCGGCAAGGCATCATTTCTTTTAACAGATATTTAACGTTTCTTTTGAAAGTCCGCCTTTCCATTCTTGAAAAGCAGACAGTCAGCGCAAGAGTTTGGGTAATTTACAGGAAGGTGGAAATGTATGGTTGTGTCTTCCGTTTTCAAATCATCCTGTTTGACCCTTGCGAAGTCCCCTATCATCTTGGTATAGTCCGCCCACTCCTTTGACGAGGTATTCTTGATTTTGGAGCGTGCTATGACGAGGTCTTTGAGAATCTGTTCCTTTGATGTAGCTCTTGCGAGCTGTTCGGGAGTAAGGTCTTCGGCAGACTTCTTGTTGGTCTGTTCCTCCATACGTTTCTGTACCGAGCCGAGCGCCTCCAGCTTGTTCATCTCGCGCTCCAGTTCCGCCTTATCCCAGTTGAGACCTTTTCCCTGGAACGCCACGTTCCATGCGTCACGCTGACACCATCCCGCCGCTCTCAAGTCAGCGTAGATGAGATATTCCGGAGCCGCCATCCCGTAAGACTTGGCAACCTTTCTTGCCTGTACTGATAAAGTATATCCTTGCATAATAGTATAGTTTAGTGATTATTCTTCATTGAACTCAAATTTAGCGTAACAGCAACAATTAACATGGAACGGTGGGAACGGGTCAGTAAGCTTATGTAGATACGAGCACTCGTCATCACAAACTGCACATGGATAAGACGAGCCTCGATAGCACCTGAACCCCACAGCTCCATTCTCCTTTCCGTATTCCTGCTCCGCCAATCCCCATGCGAGTGAAATCACCTGTGTGGTATTGCGTACAATGTTCTCGTAGGCATTTCTATAATATCCCTTTCCGTAGGAAGGAGTAGCGATATTGATGTCCTTGCGCTGCGCCTTTGTCACGACAGAGGCGTGATACGGGTCTTTGTATCCTGTACGGACAGAAGAAAGAATCTGCGATTCAGAGTACCCCATGACCGTACCCGCCTTAATCATGCGCACGATGTCCTCCGCAAAGTTGGCGAGATAGACGCTGTTTCTTTCAGATGTAGTCTTTCCGTATATGTCTCCAATGAGGAAAGCCTCTATATTCTCGCTTTCTATGTCGAGGATGCTGCACGAAGCCTTGGCATATGCGGCAGTGTAAGCCTCGATGTCTTTTTGTGCCGCAGCCGTAATGCTGCGAGCCTCTCTGAGCAGGGCAGATTCATTCGTCAGTCTGTCTCCGCTGCGGTACTTCCTTGCCGCAGCAATTATCTGTTTGGCTTTCGGGAAGATAATCTGCTGTATTCGCCGTTCCATGCTTTGGATAGCCTGTATGCGTTTAGCTGCATAGTTAAGGCTCCGTGAGTTCTCGTTCATAGGCATCAATGTTTCTTGTCGTAGTTCTGCCAGTTGTTCTTGTCGTCAATCGGGTTGTTGTTATTCTCATCCCATTGCTTCCCCGATTTGCTTGGTCTACCTTTCTTTCCGTGTCCGGTGTTAATGTCAGCCCCCTTGCCTCCTCCATTTATTTTTGCGGCAGCCTTCTCCTGTTCGATGGAGTTTTCAAGGTCGTGGTCAGCACGCTGCATGTCAATAAGGAGATCCTGCTGCTGTTCCTCCTTCTGTTCACGCATTATACGTGAGAACTCGTCATTCTTGCTGAATTTAGAGTTGCGTTCCGAAGCAGTCTGTTTAGAGAGGAACTTGTTCTGTACAGCTGTAGCGAGATTGGTGATAAGCTCCGTATCATTCTGATGCACGTAAGGTTCAATCCACGCATTGATTTTGAGAGCCGTCATGGAAGCCATGCAGTTCTCCTCCGTTCCGATGCCGTACTTGCAGATGCGTACCAGTTTGTCAAGGAACGGCTGCAACATCTGCGCATCGTTCATAGCCGCCTCGATAGCCGGAGAGTATAGCAGTTTAAGCGCCACGCCCGGCAAATCTCCCGATTTCAGTTCCGGAGGTTTCACGGTAAACGACAGTTCATATATAAGGTCATACGACTTGTTGAGCTGAGTGGCGAAGGCTTCCGAGGCGTCCGTACCATTGAGGAACTGCGCCTTCCCATCCTTGTCCGTGATAAGCAGAGTCCTCGCTGCTCCGTTGTTGTCTCCAGCCACAGAAATATTGTCTCCGTCGCCTATAAGCGTAAGAATCGGGAAGGCATACGCCTTGTTGTTCTCGCACAGGTACGAATACGCCTCCTCATAATCCTCGATGTTGTGCTGCACTGGGCTCCAGCAAGGTCCTCCGTCGTTCCTTGCGTATGCCACAGGGCAGAAAGGGAACCTATGCGGTTTCTGTTCCACGCAAGAATAGTCGCTGATTCCGAAAATGCCAGCAATCTTCGTGACCATGCCAGCAAGTTTCCCTTTCTTCACGGACTTCGTGAAGCGGTAGAACATTCTGTCGTCCCAAGCCTCCACCCATTCCGTTATCTCGTTGCCACCCTCGTCATAGTCGTAGTATTTCCTTGCGAACGCCATAACGTTTCCCGTGAGCGAATCAAACTGCGGGTACAGTGTATCCCCGTCGAGGAACGACAGGGTCCTTGTTCCAAACTTGCCCTCCTCGTCGAAGAATCCCACTATTGCGCAATCCGCCACCGCCATATATGCGTTAATGGCATCAAAGAATCTGATTTCCATGTCGTGCATGAGCCATCCCGTCTTGAACGTGTTCAGCAGTTTCTGGTTAGTCTCGTCATTCTTCCCCTCCTCGCTGCCCGCAAGTTCAAACTGGATGTCGTTGCCGGTTGTATGCAGCAGGTGTTTCGTATGAATCAGCCTTTGGAAAGCAAACGCGGTCCTTGCAATCTTCTGTTTATACCACAATCCGTTTTCCGGGTTCTGTTTCCATATGTCGGGATATTCCTCCTCGTCCCATATTCTGTGTCCCGACGGGTTAAACTCACGCAGGAAATCCTGCTGTGTCTTCACCACCCTGTAGAGAGTATCGTCAGGCATAGCCGGGCTTTCCTTTTCGCTGACCGCCCTGTTGACGGTATAATGTTTCATGTACCCTTTCGGAGTAACCTCGAAGAACGGTTTCTTGACGAGCATCTCCTTGACATTGTTCACCTTGATAGCATCCATAGTCCTTTAATCTTTTTGTTTTTAGTTTTTGTGAGTGAAAAAATCATCCTGTACAGCAGCGACTCGAAGAAGTCGGGCGAGTGTCCCACATATCTCTTCGCCTTCGACTTCGGCAGGAGTTTGAATCCCCTGTCGTCACTGTTCTCGTCCCTTCGGAGCATCTTCCGTTCCTTCTGGAGAATCTGTCTGAGCGCAAGGTTTTTGAAACCGTCACCCGAATATTTCCTTTCAAGCAGTGCGGAGTCGATGGAAATCCTCCTTTCCTTTATCGCTTTGTATATGAGCCATGCGCACTGCGACTTGAGGTCCTTATAGAGATAGCGCACGCCATCCTCCTCCTGCCTTGACATTGCGACAGGAGCCGCCTGATTGTTGAACGGCACGGCGAGAGGGAAGAATCCCTTGAGATACTGTCCGATACCCTGAAGGTCATAAGTAAAGTTCTGCTCCTCCACGCCCCATTCAGAGAGTTTAGCCTGTATGCAAGACACAAGCGTCTTGGAGTCGAGCCTGAGCACCTGTAGGTCCACGATATGAAACCCTTTCCAGTGCCACATTACGAAGTTGTCGCCACCTGTAAACGCTATATCGGCAGATGCGCGGTCCACGCCGTCCCCTACCTGTTCCGCATTGTCGAAGAACTCCTCCATGTCCTCGAACTTAATCATGTCGTCGCCTGCCGCCTTCCAGTTCCAGTTGGCTTCAAGGTCACGCATGCGCTGTTCCTCGTCCTGCTGCGCGAGGTTGGCGATGTATGAGGCATCAGTAGAGATAAGCTTGATATTCTCCGATACATCGGCACGGATGAATGTTGCCGACTTGATGAACATCTCAAGCTTGGTATATCCCAGTTCCTCGTAGCTGTCCTTCCACAATTTGTCAATGATGCCCTTGCACTGCTCGTAGACCTCCTCACGGGTATCGCCCCAGTATATGGAGTCGGGAGTGTCGCCGTCCATGAAGCAGTAGCGTATGACACCGTCCCGTTCAGGTATGATATATCCGTCCTCGTCCACCCACCAGTCGATAAACTTGCGCACCCACGATTCCGGGTCCGGGTTACATGTAATCCAGAATCGGTTTCGGATATGCGCTGCGTTACGGTTGTTTGTGAGTAAGTATTTGAATTTCTTGTATGGGCACTGCGTACCCTCGTCGATGCAGACATAGGCGTACTGGCGCCCCTGGAATCGTGTTTTGAAATCCTGGTATGCTCCTGCGTAGTATGAGAATTTGAGCCATCCTCCGTTATTGAAGTTCCAGGTCATGTCATTCTGCGACTTATTATAAGTTCCGAACTGTGAGAAGAGTTTATAGGAGTCAGTAACGAGTGACTGAAGGTCGTCCTTTTCGTTTCGCAGAATGGTTGCGTGAAAATCTGGATTTTTAATATCCTTCAGAACTTCCATGAGAGAAGAGAAGCTCTTACTGCCACCTCGCGAGCCTCCAACAATCTTAATGTCAGCATCAATGGCGAGCATACGTTCCTGTCCGCCACGCTGAGCTATAATCTTCAGCGCGTCTGGTCTCTTCTTGTCAGCATTTCGTAAAGACTGGATGTATTCCTGTGTGTATACAGGTTCCCCGTTGTCCAAAACAAGTCCAGAAATAGTGTTCATGTGCATAAAAATTTAATACTTATGCAAAAATATCGAATTTTATTTGCATAAACGCATAATTATACATATTTTTGTATTATAAATACGTATAAATATGCAATAAGGGAAGAATCCTTATGCGTACCAACACAAAAACTAAACTATTTACAGCCATGACAAGAGAAGAACTCTTAGCATTAGTGAACAAGGAGGCAGATACCACCAAGTTCAAATCATTAAGCCAGAAGACCATCAATGAAGAACTTGATGACGCTCTGGAAGACATCGGCGATGACGACACAGCGAACAGCAAGGTCATCACCAAGTTGGCAAACCGCTTGAAGCGTATGGACGGGAACCTGCACAAGAATGTCTCGGACGAGATAAAGAAGAGCAAGGAAGAGTCCGAACGCAAGAGACAGGAGGAAGAGAACCGCAAGCGTGAGAAAGAAGGCGGCGGAGGCGGCAACCCCGACGACAAGTACGACAAGTTGCTTGCGAAGCTCGAAGCCATAGAGAAAGCCAACGCCGAGCGCGACAAGAAAGCAGCGAAGGAAGCCGCTTTGGAGTCGATAAAGACAGGAATAAAGTCAAAGTTTGACGAAGCCAAGCTTGAGTTGAACGACTTTTTCCTTGACACCGCCCTGTCGAAGTTGGAAATCCCCGATGGGGAGTTGGACATCTCCGACATGGTGAAGAAAGCCGAAGCCATCTACACAGCGGACTACAAGCGTGCCAACGGCGGCAGTGCCATTCCACGCAAGGGCAGCAACAACCCGAAGCCACCTACCAACATCAGTGAGAACGAGTGGGACGACATCAAGGACATCCGCGACAAGAAATAGCTTTGCAATAAAGAAAGAACCAAACATTAATTAAAACAAAGACACAGAGATTATGGATAAAGTAAATGATTACTATGGACAGATGATGGCTCAGGGAGCTGTCAACAATGGTGCCGTGGTATTGCAGTCCGAGATGCAGATTGGCGGTCAGCGCCATGTCTTCGTGGATCTTCCAGGAGCAGTCAAGAATGCTTTCCGCAGGCCCCCTATCGGTGGTCTCATCAAGAATCCGTTCCCGGGTCCTGCAAAAATCTACGCAGGCGACCTCATCGAGCACAGCCTTGGTTTTGCGGACGAGAGCGGCGGCACAGTGAAGATACTGAAGAGCTACGAGGTAGCGGTGGCTACGACAGCAGCAACCGACAAGACCATCTACATCACGAGAGACGGTTATCATCACATTCCGTTTGTCGGCGACAACCTCATGGTAGGTCAGGCAGACTTCGAGACCAAGGCATTGGGAGTAACCGTGACAGCAGTTGCGGAAGCCGTGCAGGGCGGCAAGGACGTATGGAAGTTGACACTTTCCGCAGCCCTTGGCGAGCTGACAGTCGGTCAGGTGCTTGTAGAAGCTTCAGCCAACGGAGCGGAAGTGTTGCCGATGGTGACAAATCCGAACTGCTTCGCCCCATGCGACGTGGACATGCCGTTCTTTACCCAGACAGGCAGCGACAAATACCATGCGCCACGTTACTTCAACGACTTCTGTCTGTTGGGAACCGACGTAGTTATGTGGAAGAGCAAGATGAGCCCTATCCCACCGGCAGTAGAAGCCATGAACAAGAGCCGCTACGCCGAGTGGTGGTATGCAGAAAACTAAGAAATAAAGAACAGAAGTAAAACGACACAAAAAACTAAAAGAATATGCCAAAGTTTGATTTTAACAATTCGCGAAAGGCCCGTTTCTTCAGTGACCCTGAGAACACCCGGTACTTGCAGAAGTTCATCGACGAGAAAGACATCTTCCACGTGAACTACGGCTGGTATCTGACGCAGGGCAAGATAGCGACAGACCTCACGCCTACGAACCACAAGGGCGTGGCTACCTTCACGGTAGAGCAGCGTGCCTTGCGTGCTGCGACCATCGCCAACCTCCGTGCTCCGTTGGCAGGTTCGTTCCAGAAGGACAAGGGAGCGCTGGAAGTCTATTCAGCCACCATTCCCGACTTCATCACGGACGGCTTCAAGGAGACCGCCGAGGAGCGAGACTACAGAGCCAAGCAGTTCGAGGAGTTCGGCAACGACAAAGACCTCGTCATGGAGTGGCGCGACGACGTGCAGGATCTGATGAACTCCCTTGACATGACCATGAACTTCATGGTAGGCAAGCTTGCCACAACAGGAGAGATAGACTACACCGGTATCGGTCGAGGAATCCAGGCACCTTTGCACAAGGCACCTATTCCAGCGGATAACTTCAAGAAGTGCGGCAAGGCTGCTTGGGCGGACGCAGAGTGCAACATCCTGGAGCAGATGCGTCTGATTGAATACAACTGGCGCAAGGAGTTCGGTCAGAGCAAGATGTCTCTTGTATGGCAGATGACATACAACACCTTCTACAACGTATTCCTCAACAACAAGCAGATAAAGGAGCTTTACATCAACTGGTGCAAGGCCCACTATGTAGCTTACGTAGAGGACTTCGGCGTGAACACCGACATGTTCCTGAAAGCCTTCGCCGACATCCAGGGCATCTCCCCGATAGAGATTGTAGACGAGGAAGAGCGCAGCATGAAGTTCGACGGAACGGTAAAGACCGTGAAGGCATGGGCAGACAACATCGTCGTGCTGCGTCCGGCAGGCTTCGCCTTCGAGTACGAGCGCAAGCAGGTAAGCGACAAGCCGATGTTCGAGAAGTACGGCAACAAGCTTGTCAACAAGGTATTCGCATCCACAAACAACGGACTCGGACTGTTGTGCAACTCCACAATCGCCAACGGCGACTATCAGGAGTGGCACACCGACCTTATGTTTGCGGCAGTGCCTGCAATGCTCGACTTCCCTTACCGTTGGATTATCGACATCACGAAGAAAGGCTAAAAAGAGAGAATGATATGATTGTCAGGACACGAGACGAAAACAAACCATTCACTGTCATGGACTATTTGTCAGGCAAGGTGAAGTTCGGGGTGAGCATCAAATCACTCCGGGCGCACCTTGCAGACAGAGGTATTGCCCCCGACACAGAGTATGCCGGTTGCGACAAGGACGTGTTGCGTCTATGCTATGCCGACGTGCTGAAATGGCTTGTTCTTGGTCCGAGCAAGGTCAACAACACTTCCGATACAGACAACGGCTGGAGCCATTCAGGAGGCGGTTATGAGCTGTCAGATGCGGACATCTCCGCTTTGAAAGCCGAAGCCAACGCCATCTATGAAGAGTTAGAGCCCGAGTCTGTGTTGAAGAAGAAAAGCAGCTTCAAGATGGTAAGCCACGGAGTGAAGCGTGCCAATGTGGACCCTTGCGGCTGTCCGTTGCCGAGGATAATAAGATAGGAGGGAAATACGATGTGCGACCACGACATAGAGAACAGCAGGTATCCTCACGATGTGGAGATAGTGAGAGTATTGCCCGGCAAGGGCAGTGACGATAATCCTTTCGCCGATGACGACGCACCGTTGACAGATACCGAAGAAATCCTCTATACCGGTATCGGCAGAGTATATACCGACACTACGACCGTCGGCAACAACAGAGTTGACGAGAACAAGAGGAAGGCGAGTATTCCTGTGCGGTTTGACGAATGGGGCGAGGAAGATTTCCCGTTGGACGGAGATTTGATACGCTGCACAATAGGGAACCACAAGGAAGAAGGCATCGTAAAGGACTGCGAGGGCGACAATGACAGGACCGTGGTGTACTGGAGTTTGAGGAGGGTATAAGTATTCGGAGGACAGAAAATGGCAGTATTAAAACAGGTACACGGCAACTTTTCAGACCAGCTTTTCAAGAGGATGTTCAGGAATGTGCAGGAGTTCACGAAAGAGCAGATGCTCCAGAATATGTTCTATATGGCTTGCGATATGCTGAGTACGGCATACGAGATACACGATTTTATCTCAGTGACCGGAAACCTCATCAACTCATTCGCTGTAGGAATATACTACAAGGGCGAGTTGCAGCAGATTGTCGGAGCCGCCAATATGGGGATTCCCGATGCAAAAAGGCGAAGCTTGGCAAAAGGGCAGAAATACCCCATTTCCAAGTGGTACGATGCCGTAGAGCCCTACGCCGGTACGAGCAAGGAGCCTGTATTCGTCGGAGAAGTCGGCGGAGGTAACGTTTCGGGTAGAGAAGCAGCGATAAACAAGCTAAAGTCCACCCATCCATGGAAACGAGACACATACGCCGTAATCATGGTTGCACCGATGGTATATGCCGACTGGATACAGAGTATGTACGGACACGATGTACTGACCGGAGTAAGAGATGCGATGCCCATACTCACAAAGACGCTATACATATGATGACAATAGATACAATATACAAGGACATCGGCAAAGCGATGAAGGGGATTTGCGATATGATATACGCAAAGAACCGCCCGAAGAGCGTAGACAAGCGTCCTTCAAGTTATATCGTGGTAAGACTGCCTTCCGGTATCTTCAACCAGGAGATAGGGTACGACGGAGCCTACAACGACTACACCACGACGGCGCAGATAGAAGTATATGTAAGAAACAAGGTGTCAAGGAGCAATGCCAACGGTTTCGACATCGACGCCACAAGCGACAAGGTGTCGCAAGTGCTGAAGCGTTTCCCTATCGACACAGAGAATCTTACCGTAGTGCGTCCGATAGTGACCATGCAAGCCGATGATGGAGACGGTTTCGATGTGACAATCATACAAGGACAACTGAGAACAAAATAAATAATTTACCAACAGCAAAAACATTAAAGATATGGCAGCAAAGACAAAAGAAGAGTTGAAGACCGTATTCAACGACGTGTGTGACCTGTACTTCCAGAAAGCCCTTCTGGATTTATCCAAGACTACAATCGCTCTTGCACCGGAACTTAATCTTCCGGTGACGGTAGACTCACTAAAAATCACCCAGGACGCTCCGACCATCAACCACTACAAGGTAATCGGTCTGGATGCCGACTGGACCTCAAGTGCCACCGCCGGTGACATGTCAGTAGAGTTGACAGTACCAACTGTTGACAAGGAAGTATTGAAGATGCTTTTCGGTGACGATGCAGTAACCGAGATTACCAAGGTAACTGTCAGCACCGGCGACACCAATGTAGACAACGGAGAGCTCGGCTATGAGGGTTACTCATGGGAAGGCAAGAAGTACAAGGTAGAAGGAAGCTTTGTCCTTGTGAACTCAACCAAGGACAGACTGTTCGTTGTGACGAACCTCGCCCTGTACGGCACCATTCTGTACGACAACTCAAGCACCGAGCCGATAGCGTTCAAGCTGACAGGTTCCGTTGAGGGAGCAGGCAAGAAGAGCTTCATGTATTTAAAAAAAAAGACCGCGTAACGGAGACGCAGACGCAGTCGAAGGCAAGTGAAACGACCACAAAGGCAAAGTCTTCTACAATAGCCAAAGGATAAGAAAAGGGGCGGCAGGCATAAAAGTGTCGGTCGCCCTTTTTGGTGAGAGAGGACAGATGAGCCTTGATGATTTGATTAGTTAAGACAGATAGTATTATGGCAGAAGACAAGATAGAGCAGCCCGATATACAGCTACAGATGGTCCTCGACAGTGTGTTGGCAGAAGAGCCGACAGATGTGACGTTCAGAGGGAAGAGGCACAGTATCGGTTGGTTAAAGAAAGGAGCCATGCGTAAGTTCTCGCATATCTGCATGAAAGAGAAGAACGACAGCAAGAGGAATGCGAAGATATGTGTGGTGGTATTATTGAACAACTTTTGGAAGATAAAGCTGTTCTACTGGGCTTGGTGGCGCTGGTTGTACTACGTGTGCGACCTTGACGATGTGGAAGTATTGAGAGTAGTTGATGTAGCTAAAAAAAAAATACCATCGACAGCATCCTCGCTGCTTACCATATTAGCGACCGGGATGACAGATCTGATGATGACGATGACGAAGAAGGAAGTAAGTGCTATCCAAGCAGAACAAGCTGGGGCGCAGCCTACTCGTTAGGCGAGAAGTTCCCGTATCTCCTTGAACGCAAGTTCGGTGTAAGAGCCTATGATTACTGGTGGGGTTACAGCAGTGCGCAGATAGACCTGATGATAGCAGACCAGCCTTTGGTTGTATATCCGAAGAGCGGCAGCAGGAAGATGACGAAGGCGAGAGCCGAGGCTGTATACAAGAAATGGAAGGAGAGGAAAGAGAAGGAAGGCGGTGACATGTTTGTAGGCAAGAAAGTGTCGCTTGGAGATTTCCTGAAATAGCAACAACAGAAACTAAACGAAAGAAAGGAAGAAATATGGCAAGTGGAAATTTAGGGGATTTGTGGTTCAATCTTAGTGTAAAGAGTAACGTAAGACAGGATTTAAACGTTATTGGTGAGTTGCTGCAAGGACTTGACCTTAAATCTGCGCAAACAAGAAAAGGTCTTGAAGGTATTTTCGGTACGTTCAACAAAGAGCATACAAAAGAAATAGCCGAGGACTTCAAGAATATAGCCGCACAAATGAACATACAGCAAGAAGAGGCTGTAAAGTTGAGTGCGAGACTGAGAGAATTAGCAAAATTAAAAGCAGATATTATAGAGCGTGACAGACAGTCGTCGGAACACGGCGCATTTGTTGCGATGCAGAACGAGTCACAGCAGGCACAGGCACTTGCGCAACGTTACGCGGAACTTGCAAGGCTAAAAGAGAGTATTCTTGCAAGGGATAAGGAAATGGAGGCTCATGGGGCCTTTATCTCTCTGGCAAACGAATCCGAACAAGCACAGGCACTTGCGCAACGTTACACAGAGCTTGCAAAATTGAAGGAAAGCATTCTCGCGAGAGACAAGGAAATGGGGGCTCACGGAGCATTTGTTGCCTTGGTGAACGAATCACAGCAGGCACAGGCACTTGCACAGAGAGAGAGGGAATTACTCCAACTCAAAGAGGCGATTATCCGAAGGAATGACGAGATGATCGCAGCAGAAAACAGACTTGCCGAAGCGACACGAAGAACGAACCAGGCACGACAGGAAGCCGTTGCTCATACAAGACAGCAGGCAGAAGCCTTGGTTAAACTCCGTGTACAGGAGCTTGAAGCGCAAAGAAGACAAATACAAGGTTTGTTCGGACAAGGCAAAAACATATTGTCTACAGAAGAATTGGCACATCTGCGCTCTGCGTTCTCTCAGGTTACACAGGAGCTGAATACATTGCGTACCGCGATGAACAACCTCAGCAGTTATTCTGCGAAGGATTTGTTCTCTATGGGCAGAATGACGAGCGACTTCGCTCCGCTTATCAGCAGTATGCGTGCGGTGGTAAACGAGAAGCGTGAAGCCGTCCGATTAGAGGAGAAGCACCGCCAGGAGATAGCGGCAACGGCAGCGAGAGTGCGTGGCGATTTGGTTAGTGCCTTTGAGCAGGCCCGGAAGTCTGCGAGCGGTGTAAACTCCACCGTGCAGGATTTGAAGAACCTCTTTCTGCAAGGCGGTTTGGTGTACGGAGCGCAGCAGTTCGCGAACAGCATCATACAGACAGGTGGTGAAATAGTTCAGCAGCATATAGCGTTGCGTTCCATCATCGGAGATGCGGCGAAAGCGGATGAACTGTTTAAACAAACACAGGAACTCGCCTTGCAGTCACCATTCAAGTTTGGCGAGTTAAACCGCGACGTGAAACAACTTGCAGCCTTTGGTGTGGAAGCAAACGAACTCTACGAAACGACAAAGAGACTTGCAGATATATCTTCTGGACTTGGAGTCAGCTTTGAACGATTAGGCTTAGCCTACGGACAGGTTAAAGCCCGTTCATGGCTTGACGGAAAGGAGTTAAGACAATTCGCTTATGCAGGATTACCACTATTAAAGAGTATTGCCGAACTTTATAATTCCACAGCAAAGAATGGCAAGACGGACTATACCGAGGGCGACATCAAAAAGATGATCAGTCAGAGAGAAGTATCGTTTGATGACGTAAAACAAGTGTTGTGGGGGTTGACCGACGAGGGTGGTAAGTTCTACAATATGCAGTTTGTATTGTCTGATACCTTGCTTGGAAAGTGGAATAAGCTTATTGATGCTTGGGATATTATGCTCGGTCGCTTTGCAGAGGGTGAGAATGTTATAGGAGGAACGTTCAAGCTTATCATAGACGGTGTTACAAGTCTTGTTTTGATGATAGACAAGTTTAGTCCGGCATTGCTTGCGTTTGGTGGTATGCTCGCTTTAAGGAAAGGAGCTGGAGCAATAGCCGCCAAGACAGGTATTGCAAGTGAGCTTACAGCTTTGCGGGCAGCACAGCAGTTGGAGTTGCGCCGATATATGGTAGAGCAGAACAGACTTGTACTTGAAGGTCAAATAACAAGAGAGCAGGCGACACAAAACATTATGAACCGTGGCTATTTGCTTGCTGACACCCAAACCAAGATGAATGCAATGGAGAAGCTTGCCATTGAAGGAAAGTTAAGTCTGTTGCAGATGCAGAAAGCTGTTAGAGAAGGTCTTATTTCAAAAGAGCTGATAAGACAGCTTGAAATAATGGGACTTATCAGCGCAAAGCAGTCAGAGCTGATAACGAAAGAAGGAGCAATGGCAAGAATACGACTTGCTGCGAATCAAGGCATGGGGAAACTTGGGGGATTCTTTTCCGGTTGGAATCTTGCAACCCTTGGAGTAACGATAGGTATGGCAATGTATTCCGCATATAGCTCGTTCAAGGAAAAAATCAAGCAGGAGTCAGACCAAATAAATGAAAATGCGAAGAGTAATTTCAAGGCATTGTCGGAAACCTTGTCGGAAGTCAGCCCGAAAGCTGATTACGGAGGTGATTTGCAAGCACAAGTAGACAAGATGAAGGAAGTTCTTGAACAGAGCGGACTTTATACAGATACAATAAAGGAACAGATAGATAATTGTAACGACCTCAACAAGGAGTATGACATACTCAAACAGAAAATCATAGAAGCAAAAGAAGCAAGCGGGAGCGACAGTAAATTTGCCGACGCTTATGCCGAAGCGAAAGCTGCGACTGGAGCGCCGTGGTATATCCCCGACCTTTTCGACAAGAATATAGACGAGAATACAGACGATATGGCTAAAGCCTATACAAGTCTACAACTAAAAATGGAAAAATTCTGCGATACGACAAAAGCGTCAATGGACAAAGCCGCGACAGCAATTTTAGGAGCGAAATCAGCAGGAATGACCCTTGAAGAGAAGTTGTCAGCTTTGTATTATTTGGGAGCCGATGGCGGCGACCAATGGTATCGTTTTGTTGAGACGGTGGGAAGAGGAAATAAAGAGCTAAAAGACGATCTTAGCAACCTTGGTTCCGATTTGGACGATTTTGGATATTCTTTTGGTAAAATAACCAATGACGATATACCAAAATATTTAGAGTACATGAGGAAGAAGATGGGTCTGAGCCAGTCTAAATTCGCAGAATGGTGCAGGAAAAATCCTGTCCTGTTCAAGTCCATGCTCGACCAAATGCTTTCTGAGGCAAATAAAAAGGTACCGGGACTTGTTGCAAGATTACAGCAAATCGCTCGCTCTTGGTACAATTTAGCCACGGCAACACCTAAACCAAGCAACATAGGACCGAAAGTATGGAAGAATCCTTTGAAAGTTGGAACTGTAGAAAGGACAACCTTTGACAAGCTCTACAAGAACGGGAAGCTGTCTGGCGGCAAGGGTGGTTTTTGGCAAAAGGAAATGGCGGAGTTCATTAAATCGTTGAATAATGGCAAAAGCTCCGGTTGGTACGACTTCGGTGAAGCAGTAAGGAAAAAGTATAGAGACGTAAGGAATGAAAATGATTCTGCAAAAAGTGCAGGACAGGCGCAACCCATGTATCGTCAGCAGAAAATGCTTGAAGCCATAGCCGCACAAAACGGCATAAACCTCGATGTGGGGAAGAATAAGGTTACAGGAAATTTCGGCAAGGACAAGAACGGCAGACAGGAAGACAAGGAACTGGAAGCATTGAGAAACAAAATATCCCTATACAAGACCTACTATACAGAGCTACAGAAATACAGAAAACTGTATGGCAAGGGAGCCGAGGAAGTACTAAAGGGGAGCAAAGACTTCGCTCCTGTATACGGATACAATTTGCCGAACCTTAGTGATTACGGACAGAGCGTGAGAACCCTTGTGGACAGGCTTCCGAAGACCACTGCCGACAGAAAGGCATTTGCAGACAAGGCCATCTCTGACATATCAAGTAAGGACAGATCTTTAGAAGAGAAGAATATTGACGACGTAAACTCCGCATTGAGAGAGAAGTTGAGCCTGCTGTCTGAGGAGTACGACACATACAAGAAGCTGTATGAGCTGACTGGAGACAGGAACAGTTCCATGCGGTTAGCCTTCGGCGGCAAGGTGCAGAGCGAGACGATGAAAGAATACCTCGCCAGCGAGATGAAGAAAGCCCTGCCCGAAGCTAACAAGAGAAGTGGACAAAAGTATACGGCAGACGAGGTGTTGGCTATGAGTGAGGCAGACTTCAAGGCGACCTACGGCGAGAAAAGCGAGAAAGTAAGCGAGATATTCTACAAGTATCGTGACGAGCTGAAGAAAGTGCAGAAGGAGACCATCGACCTCATGACCCGTCTTGTGCAGGAGAACGCCACCATAGACCAGCAGATAGCCGACCTCGACCGCAACCATGAGAGAAACGTGGCACTCATCAACGGAGACAAGAACATGTCTTCGGAGTTCAAGGCACGCGCCCTTGCAGGAGAAGACAAGAGCTACAACGACAAGCGCAGCGGTCTACGCTTCGAGCAGTTCAAACAGAGCACCGACTGGGTGAAAGTGTTCGATGATCTTGACAGAGTCTCCAACGAGACCATCAGCGACATGATAAAGGACATAGACAAGTTCTCCAAGGAAGGCAATCTCAGTGTGGAAGTCGTGAAGCAGTTGCGTGAAGCCCTTTCCAAGCTGCGCAAGGAAAACATGGAGCGCAACCCCTTCGATGTCCTCATGAACACCACAAGCCAGGCAAACGCCATCGGGAACTTCCTGAAAGACAAGAACAACAAGACAGACAAGGACGGCAAGTATACCGTCAGCGAGGCGCAAGGCAAGAAGATGGGCCTAAACGCAGGCAAATATACAAAGGCGGACCTTGAGGGAGAGCAGCGCGGCAAGTACAGTGACTTCACCAAGACAATCGGCGTGATAACCCAGAAGTTCAAGGCTTTGGAAGCCGCCATGGAGCCAATCGCCACCCTGTTTGACAACTTGGGCGTCGGCGGCAGTGGGCTGAAAGAAGTCTTTGATGCGGCAGGCAACGCACTCAGTGCGGCAAGCAACATGTCGGGAGCCATGGACACCCTGTCACAGCTAACCGGCGACGGTACGTCAGGCTTGAGCGGCATGCTTGCCGGTGCAGGGCCATACGCGGCGGCAGCGGCGGCAGGCATCAGTATGATAAACAGCATAGCCGCGAAGCATGACGAAGCCTTGCAGGCAGAGATAGAAGCCAGCAAGGAACGTCAGAAAGAGATGGAAAACCTCTCGAAGAACGTGCAGTGGGAGATAGAGAACATCCTCGGCGGAGTGTACAACTTCACGTCCGACAAGATGAAGGACAAGTTCCAGCAGGTCCTCGACAAGTACAACAGTACAAACGAATTTAACAAGCACTTCGAGAAGCATTCCTCGTTGCAGCAGAAGAACTACTCGAAAGATACTGCGGAAGCCGTAAAAGAGTCCATAGCGAACCCAGATTCAGCTTTCGCAGCACAGCGAGCCGCCCTTATGGTGCAGCGGGACGAGGTGGAAAAGCAGTTGAAAGCCGAGGAAGGCAAAAAGAAAAGCAGCAGCAGTGCCATTGCCGACTACAAGCAGCAGATAACCGAGCTCAACCAGGAGATAGACGCTTTCACCGACGAGTGGGCGAAGAAGATATACGACATAGACCTCAAGAGTTGGGCGAAGGAGTTTACCGACGTCATCGTTGACGCCTGGGCGAAAGGCGAGGATGCCGTAGACGCATACAAGGACAAAGTAAAAGAGGTGATGAACAGCCTTGCGAAGAACATCATAGCACAGAGTGTCCTTGAGATAGCCTTCAAGCCGGTACAGAAGATGCTGCGCGATAAATTGCAGAAGAATAGCGGCAAGCTCAAAACGACAGACATTGCGGAGATAGGCAAAGAGCTGGATACCGCATTGGGAAACAGCGTAGACAATGTGACAGGGCTGCTTGACGAGCTGAAGAAAAAAGGCTGGGACCTGTCGGAAAATGGCAGTCTGAGCGTATCGAACTCCATCAAGGGCGTGACGGAAGAAACCGCAGATCTGTTGGCAAGTTACATCAACGCCATAAGACTTGACGTGAGTGTGAACAGAGCCAACATAGAACAGATGGTAGAAGCCGTGAAGAAGATACCGAACCTTACCGTCATAGCACAGTCGCAGCTGACACAGCTCAACACGTTGGTAAGCCTTGCGCAGTCAAGAAACGAAAAGCTTGACATGATGTATGACTGGATGAAGGCAACCACAAACGGCACCAAGAAGATAAGCGTGGCGTAGAAAAGCGATTTTAGGGAAATTGAGAGGGTGGGAGGACAACAATAAAATGTAATAAATATGCAATCATATTGCATATTTATACAATAATCATTATCTTTGTGAATAAATAAACTGAATTTATGGAATATTACAAGATATATATGCAGAAAGAAGCAGAAAATTCGCCGGTTATGGAAACCATAGCGGACTTCCGCATGTACTGCATGGATATACCTTTCACGATGGCCGGCAAGAGCAAGGCTCTTACGGAGCGCAGCTGGGCAGGCGAGGACGGCAAGGATGTGTACGTACCGCAAACCCTGCCGATGGAATCCTATGCCATGAAGGTGAGATTCGGTTTCAAGGGCGACAAATTCTCCGCCAACAATATTCTGAAAAAGCTGTTGGACTATCTCTGTGGGAAAGACGGCAACGGCGTGTATCTGAAGATGTACTGCGACTACACACAGATAGGCAGACAGCACGTCCGTTTCGACAGCATTTCCGATGATGCCAACTTGATAAGAAACGGCAGTGACGGAGATATACTGATAGTGACAGTGACGTTCATCGTGGACGACCCCACGACAGACATCAATGCGACAAAAAATCTTGACGGGAGTATAATATCATTAGACTAATATGGGCAAGTGGCAGATATACAGGAAAGACGGCAGCAAGCTGACCGATGCGTCAGGCAAGGAAGCCGTGGTCCGCACGCTGGAGTATACCGGCGAGTGGATGGGAGCCTGCAACATAAGCGTAGATATAGAGAGTGACAGCCCGATAGAGCTGAAGACCGGCGACTACATAAACTACAGGGACGAGCGGTTTGAGATAAACTACGACCCGGGCAAGGTAAAGAGTGCTCCAAGAGGAGTGCAGGGTGACGGGTTCAAGTACAGCGGCGTTATCTTCAACGGTTACGCCGACGAACTTGTGCTTTCCGAATTTCGCGACATCGTGCTGAACGACAACGAGCTGCACTATACCAGTCTGCCGAAGTTCGTTTTCTACGTGAGCAGTCTTGATGATATAGCCGACAGGCTACAAGCCAATATGGACGACCAGTACGGCAAGGGAACATGGCATTTCTACACAAGAAACAAGAAGAAGAGCCAGGGCAGAGGTTGCGACACCGCCACATGGGAGAAAGTCTACGGCGACGGCATAGCCGACAACGAGATAGCCGAGAGCACCAGTCTGTCAATATCGTCGCAGACCTGCTGGGATGTATTGGGGCTTGTGAACAGCAAGTTTGACGTGAACTTCGTGGTACGCGGCAGGAACGTGTATATCGGCACAGCAGGCGTTGATGCCAGTCATGTATTCAGATACGGGAAAGACAACGGACTGTACGAGATAGAAGAAGCCACCGATTCCTCGCAGGCTGTCATAACAAGACTCCGGGCTTACGGCAACACCACCAACATGCCGGTGCGCTACTATGCCGAGATGAACAAGAAGTGCCGTGCAAAGATAAGCCGGATACTGATAAAGTTTGCAGGTGACGATCCGTATTTCCAAATGGACATAGACCTTACGTATGACAAGGGGCTGTTCATCGACAAGACAGACGACGGCAATTACAAAATAAAGATAAGGATAGACAACGCCGAAGTATACTGCGAGATAAGAGAAAGCAGCTACGAGAAAAACAGTACAATCAACTGCGGTTCGAAAGGCGGCAACACGGCAGAAGCCATAAGAGCCTTTATAGAGAAAATCGACGAGGGCGTGACGCTGTACATCACGGAAGGCATAAGGATGTCCAAGGTCCCCGACAGCAACCTTGAATACACCAACAACCTTCCCAACAACATGGCGATAAGTACGCTTATGCTCCCCGGTTTCCCGAACGAATCATTGCAGGCCTGGTGGGACAGGCAGGACACCCAGAAGAAGGCATGGCTGAATCCGACAGGCAAGGGAATACGGTTCTCTGAAGACAAATACAGACCATATGTAGAATCCGTCAATGCAGACGAGATAGGCATAAGACCAGCCTCCGTGTTCTTCGACAATGACAATGACAAGGAAGGACTGAAAGACATCTTCCCAACCTTCGAGGGGATGACCGTCAACGGAGAGAGGATAGACGTAGTAGACACCGGTACGGAAGGCGTAGTGACCGACAACGGAGTATTCAAGGACGGAGAGACCGTACCCGACGCCACCATATACCTAAGTTCCGCCATAGACTTTGACTTGCATGCTCTCGCCACGGACAGTTTCGAGGTATATATGGCGGACGGCATGTGCGGCGGCAGAAGCTTCAAGGTAGATGCCTGTGCCAAAGACACGGACGGCAGATGGAAGCTGCGCCTGCAACGCGCCAAAGACAGCAGTCTTGAGCTATATTTCCCGTATGGAGACTTCCCGATAAGGAAAGGCGACCACGTGAAGCTTATCGGTATCGACATGCCATCCTCGTATGTAGAACATGCTTCCGAAGAACTGCTGCGCTATGCCATAGCCAAGCTCTTCGACAACGACTATACGAGGAAGACCTATACCCCGAAGATAGACGAAATATTCATGGCTCGCCAGCACGACAGGGCAGAGGCAGACAAAACGAGGAAAGAGAAATCTCTGTATCTGACGCTGAAAGAAGGCGACATCATGCACTTTGAGGATAGTGACCTCGGCATAGACAAGAGAGTGACGATAAACACCTTGTCTATAAAAGAAAAAGACGGCAAGATACCGACCTACGAAGTAACCTTGAAAGAAGAAAAGGAAGTAGGCACGATACAGAAGATACAGAATCAGATATCGTCAATCGTGAGCGGCAGCTACGGAGCCGGAGGCTTCAGTCGTTCACAGATAGAGAACATGGTCAAGAATATAGCCGACGATCTCTATCTGTCAAAGCTGAATCCCGATACGGCGCGCGGAGTGATAACCTTCCTTAGAGGACTGAAAATAAACAACAGTTACAGGATAGACGAGAACGGCAACGCCACACTCGGCAGTCTGAAGATAGGCGACCATGGCATTGACGAAAACGGAAATGCCATATTGGGCAAGGTTGTGGCGGAGCTGATGTCGAGATTCAAGGGCGGTGCGGAGTTCGGCGAGTTTATACAGGGCATACTCTACGGCACTGGCGGCAGGGTGGACGAGAGAGGCAATGCCGAATTTGAAAGTATTACTTCGCGAAGCTCTATCATTGCCAAGGAGCTTATCGTCAACAGGCAGCAGGCGGTGGAGAGTGACTTTATGTTCACGGAGAGCGGCAGCGTGGAAAGCGTTACCGTAGTGCCGCCTGCTACAGAGGGCGACAACACCACCTACGACCTGAAGCTAAAGAAGAGATGGGACAATGACTTTACGGCATTCCACGAGCAGGACTGCATAAGAGCGAGCATCAATACGCTGCTCGAAGACGGCAAATACTACGACATGTGGTTCAGGGTGCTCAGCGTGAATACTCTGACGAACACCATCAGCGTGGTGATGTATCCCGACAACGAAGTGCCGAGCGGCAAGAACTACCCTCCTTGCGAGTTGGCAAGACTGATTCGCTGGGGCAATCCTGTTGACGAGAAGCGGCAGAGCTGTTGGTATATCTCTTCCGAGACAGGTCTGTTTGTATGGCTGGACCATGTGACGAAGCCTATCATAGACAAGACAAACTATTCCGTAGCTATAGGCAAGCTGCCCGATGCCTTGTCGTTCGTATTCCAGGACTTTCCACAGGCAGACAAGCGCGACGGAGCGTTCTATGCAAAATGGCTTGCGGTGCAGAATATCATAAACGTTGACTACGAGGGCAACGTGCAGCAGAATGTCGTGGACAGGGGAATGTGGAGCCTTGCCACGGCGCAGGGCGACAAGCCGTACCGTGCTACAGCCACCGAAGTGCATGACGTGTGGCGCAACGGCTGCAAGTGGCGGTGCATCTCCGACAAGACTACAGAAGAACCGAAGTATGCGAGCACAGGATGGGCGTTCCTTGAAGGCAATCCCGAGTTTACCTGTCGCATATATGGTGCCGACCAAACCTTTGATGCGGATGCTATAAGCACGAGGGACGATAACGGCAACTATCCCGTGTTTACCACCCTCTCGGTAAGAGGCTACCTCTATAACGAGGACGTGACAGACCATATCCTTGCAAAGAACGTGGTATGGACGAGAGATACAGGCAATACGAATGAGGACAACATCTGGGCGGTGGCACATGCAAACGCAGGATTCTCGGTACCTCTGACGTGGGAAGACTTAGGCAAGAACGCCGAGGAACGTCTTTCGTGCTCCTTCAAGGTGGAGGTTGCCATCATCGACGAGACGGTAAATGCCCGGAGCGGCGAGGAGAAGACGATAAAGAAGGCATCTGACGAGACGGAGATTTAATCATCATTAATATATATATTTTATGAGAATCGCAAAAAAAAGAAGATTAGGGATTGTCTATACTCCGCTCGACGTGAGCGTGGACATCATTCCTTTCGGAGGCACGGTAGACAGACAGGTCTACAACAGTGCAACGGGCGGCTTCTATCCCGACTACGAGGATGGTCCGCTATGCCTGTTCCCGGTATGCCGCGCCGTGAACAGCCGTGACGTGAACGGCAGCGGTGAGGATGTGAATATCAACGGCAGCGACAACTTCACCTTCGCATGGTACGAGATGGTCTACAACAAGACATCAAACAAGTACGTGAAAGGTGATGCCATTGTGAACGGCAAGAACGGCTACGAGATTGTAAGCAACTCTGCCGACGGACTGACAAAGGGTATGCTACTCATCAACAAGAACAGCTCAGTGCAGAATCCCATCAGGTTGCAATTCGAGGGACGATACGTTGACCCACAGTCGGGACAGGTGTACAACTACGTCGCACAGAAGACCATCCTCTGCGACGACATGGAAGAGACAGTTCCTGTATTACATGTGTCGCCTACCGTATCGGTGTGGAATCCTGTCACAGAGGCTTCCACCGTGACATTCGAGGCTCTGCTGACAGACGGTAGCGGAGACATCACCAACGCCAAGAACACGAAGTTCGAATGGTACAGAAAGGTGAATGTGCAGGGTACATCCTACGACCTACAGCTCATCGGCGGCTCGCATATCGAGGACGTGGACGTGGTGTCATTGTCTACGAAAAAAGCTGTCGTGGACGGTGTGGAGACCGACGTACAGGGCAGCACGTTGACGATAGACCGAAACCTTATCGGCGACATGGAGATGTATGTGTGCAAGGCAATGAGAAGAACAGCTCTGAAATCTTCAGACACCTTCGGCGAGCGTGACCCCTACGCAGAGTTGGCGGCAAAGCGCACGATGCCGGACTACAAGGCTCGCATACTCGGCGTGAGCAACGCTTCCGACCCCGATCAGGAGTATATCAACCCTCGCTGCGTTGTGGAAGTGGACGGCAAGACGTTGACGGACGAGGAGATAAACAAGCATTTCACTGTCAGCTGGACAGTGAGGAAGCCTGACGAGACCGTTGACAAGGTGGTATCCAACGAGATAAACCCTGAAATACCTTTCTCGGCAGGAATGGTAATCGGTCTCGGCGTTGAAGACAAGGGAGCGCAGAAGCTTCTCATGGACGGCGACAGCTATGTTGCCACCGATGACGGTAAATTAATTTATAGCAACTAAAAAAACAAGTATCATGACACAGTTTCCACGAATTAAAGTGACCACGAAGGTTGCGAAGATTTTCGCAAACCTCGCATTAAGAAACAAGACAGCGGACGGCAATTACATCATCTGGATGACCGACATTGACAGTGTGCCGGGTTTGACGCTTGCCGACAGAGTAAGTTATGTGGGCGGTGCCCTGCTTTCGCCTATGGAAGCAAAGGCAGAGCGCAACGGCACAGCGAATCCTCCTGCATCTGTGTATACTCCTATTTATCTTGACAAGGACGCAGAAGCAGAGGCAAGCTCTACAAAGACAACAGGGACAGCGGAGGGGACTACAGATGACAATTCCGGCAATACGGAGACCGCAGAGCCTGTAGTGCCGGTCACACCACCTGTAATGCCTGAAGAGAACATGTCGCACATGCCGACAGACGAGGCAGAGAACCAAGGAGAGCAGAAAGAAAGTACAGTAGACAACAAAAAAGGAAAGGAGTAGAATATGGACAAAGCGAGTTACATTGTAGAAGTACAATACACCAAACAAGGCGGAACATACTCCGCTATGCTCGTTTCCGATTATGGAGACATCTACCAGCAGTACACAAGTTACGACCCGAACACCAAGCAGGCAACAGGCATTTCGCCTTCGTTCGAGACAAATCCGCCGACGGTGGAGTTAGCGATATTCAGCTCAAAGAAGTCGGGCAGCGAGATTTACCCAAGCAAAGGCAGCGTGGCATGGCGTGTGGCAAACACCCTGCTGACCTTTAATGACAAGGGTATCTCCACCAACACCTTCAATGGTGAAACGGGACATTTCCAGCTCATTGATGCGGATGCCACAGCACAGCGCAGGGCTGGACTGAAGATAATAAAGAACGTCGTTGTGGCTTCGCAGGCTACACCGTTCAATATCATGGCGACAGCCACCATTGCCAACGGCATGAGCAGCGCAAGCGTATCGGCAAGTACCAACGTGGGCATCAAGCTTGCGTCGGTAGGTGCGTCGGTAGTGAACATACGAGCCACAAACGGCGGTCTTGTGAGTGCGAGTGACCCGACCTATGCGTCAACGGTATTGACGGCAGAGGTGAGTGCAGCCGAGGGTTCGCCAATTACATCAGGATTCAAGTACCAGTGGTACGCGAACAACAACGAGACTGGCGTGATGGAGATTCTGACAGGCAAGACAGCGCAGTCGTTGACCGTAACTCCGTCAGACGTGAACCAGTCAAGGATGTACAAGGTTGTGGTGACTGGAGCATCGGGAGAGAATGTAGGCTGGGACACACAGCTCGTAAAGGACATCTCCGACCCGCTGCGCATAGAACCCCACCCTACCCCAGAGGACGAGCAGATTATAGAGGGCGACAGCACCCATGCACAGGTGAAATGGGTGCCTGTAGTAATGATGAACGATACTGTTATTCCCGACAGTAAAGTGGAGTGGAAGTTCGTCATCTACGACCCCGAAGGAACCACCGTATACGACAATCCGATTACCGACAAGGAGCAGTTCGTAGTTACCGAGGAGATAGTCTCCAACGTGGGCAACGTGCAGGTGGCGATAACGGCAACAGTAACGCTTTAAGATTTGAAGAAATATGGCAGGAGCACAATATGTAACAATCGTAAACTATCTGCGCAAGGGCAAGGACGGCAAGGATGGCGAAGACGGTGTTGTCGTAAGGATTACCCCTGACACCCTTGTGTTCGCTACTGACGACAACGGAGAGATTAAAAGCTCCTCGCTGTCGCAGAAGGCGCAGATAAAGGTATTCAAGGGCAGCGAGGACATTACAGCCTCCTGCACTTTTGCCGACAAGAACGCCGTGTTCGTGAACTGCCAGGGCTATGTGTCGAAGAGTGTCGTCGGCGGCAGCGCCGTGGGACTGGTACAGTTTTCTGCCATCAACACGGCAGCGACCGTTGACGGGCACAAGATTCCGAGTACGGCAGGATATGCAAACATTTCCATCCCCTGCACACTCGACGGCAAGACGTATACGGCACAGGTGAAGTTCACGGTTGACGGCGGCTCCTTCTGGGGCGGCTTGTCTTCTACGAGCAAGGGGCTTGTGGCGAGCTATACGAGCATAAGCGGCAGAGTGGACAGTGCGGAAGGGGAGATAGACACCCTCAACGCCGCCAATGGCGCCCTGACGAAGAAAGTCGGCACGTTGGAAGTGACTTCCGACAGGATTAGTGCGAAGGTCAATCAGACGGAGGTGAGGGACAGGAATCTGATTCCTAACTCCTATGTGAACCAGGGCAGCGGCATCTACGGCTTCTGCAAGCGCAAGGTACGCTTAGAGAAGGGCAAGAGTTATGCCATGAGCATTTGGGGAAGGATTGACGCTACACTCTCTGCCCGTGGCGGCAGCATGAGAGCTTATGTCTACAAAGAGAGCAGCAGCGGAACATGGACGTATACGCAGTATGTGGACCTTACGTCTATTACCGACAGCAAGGCGGAGACGAAATGGACACATGCCGGAGCGACAGGCGAATATCAGTTTGCCGTGTTTCCCTACCCTCGCAAGGACGACGGCGGCGGCAAGTGTTTCTTGCTATGCGCGCAGATAGAGAAGATAGAGGATGCGGCGAACGGCTACGGCACGGCATGGTCGGCAAACAAAGATGATGCTGTTGCTCTCGGTAATATCCTGCCCGACATCCGCAGCAACGCATGGAGCTTCGGCAACGGTACGGCGATAGCTGACGACAAGGCGGAGATTGACGGACGGTCGCTCGATGTGATTGCGGGTGCTTCATCCTCGTCGGCAAACCTCGACGTGGTGGATTCGGGCAAGGTGCTGACGCTCGGCAGAGGTTCGGTCTATACGTTGAGCTTCTGGGCGCAGGGCAGAGGTTCGTTTAACTCCTATCTCTACGATGGCAGCAACAGCGGCTGTTCGTGGGCAGTGCGTGACGACGGCAACTGGTCGATGGACGGCAACGGCGCCGTGTCGCCCGACAGGACACTGACATACGAATGGACGAGATACAGCGTGACGTTCAGCGTAGATACCGATGGCACAGTAGGCGTTATTCCCGTGCAGCTGAGGAAGAACAGCATGATTGCGATAGCAGGACTGAAGCTCGAACCCTACGGCAGGGCGACGGAATACACCAACAAGACTATCACGACAGAGGAGATGTTAGCGACAGGAATCGACATTTTCAACCGGAAAGTCATCGTGACGGCAGATAACTTTGAAGTGAGAAACAACCTCGGGCAAGTGACGGCAAAAGTGGATGCCGACGGACAACTCACGGCAGGAATCCTCACGACGAAGAACCGTGGCGAGGGATATATAAAAGCAGAGGACGGACTTCTGAAAGTCTTTAACGGACAGGGGTTAATGAACATTCGCTTCGGCATAGATCCCAATTCAGGAATGATGGTCATGTCTTATTACGACAACGAGGGGCATCTGCTGTATGACCTCGGACCCGACGGCATAAGAAACAGGGACTTGCAGAACTCCGTGCTGACGGCTTATACGATGGAGAGGTTGGGGACATTCTTCAACAATCCTTACAAATTTTCAATAGACATGTACTCCGACGACGTATATAGTTACGACAGCAACGGCAACAGGATAATAGACAGCAAGTTCAAGGCGAGACTCATGCCGGACTCCACGACTGGCGAAGGCTACATACCGGAGAGCGCACTGAAGAAATGGGAGACGAGGTATTACTACAGGTCGGCAAAGGTGGCAGATGCCTTCATCAAGGATGATGAAAACGGAATCACGACCGGCGAACTGGCAAAGCAGGCAAACGACAAGTGGTTCCTACAGAAGCCTATCTGTGTAGACGGAACTCTAAAAGTAATCCAAAGTGGAGAGTACGTGATGCGGGGTGCTGCGCTGCACTATTCGCAGAAAATCGGCGAAGGTGTAAAGAGCCTCGCTATCACTTTTATGGATTTTGATGACGGTGTGAGAAGTCTGTATGACGTATTCTTGGAATAAAACAGAAGAATTTGAATTATTAACTTTTAAAACAAAACAATATGGCAATCAAGGCAACATCACTGACTGAGTGGTTGAAAACCAACCCTACGGTAGTAAGCAACGCTATCAAGGATGACTTCCTGAAGATAGCAAAGAACGACATGGTGGACATGATGAACAAAAACCTTACAGCTCTTGGCGACGGAGTGTTCATCGGTAAGCGACAGAATGAGGAATGGGGTCCGTACATGAAAATGGAACAGTGGAACACCACGAATATCGGCATAGCACAGGCTGATGCCGATGCCATTGTAATCCAGTATGGCGGCTACCGACTCGGTATCGCCCTCGACGAAGCGACAAGACAGTGGGGAAGTTCCACTACGGTACAGGTGAACAGCGACCAGGACCTGAACTCCTATGACGGCAAGGCTCGCACGGCGGCGATAATGGCGAATGCGGCATTCTCTGCCGACAGTCCCGACACTTACGCCGTGGCGTATGCCTACGCATACTCGAAGGGACATACTGGAGACCCAGGCGGCGACAGCACCATTGCGGCAAAATCGTGGTGGCTACCTACGATGGGCGACCTCGCCCTGATACACGACCACTTTAACACCATCAACCTTGCCATTGCACGCATCAATGCGGCAGGCAAGCAGCGAGCGACACCACTTAGTCGAGCGTACTACTGGTCGTGTGTTGAGAATGGAGCTTCGGTCGCGAGGCGTCTGAACTTCGCCTCCGGCTTTCGCGGCGGCTATAGCCGCAGTAATCAGTTTCGGGTGCGTCCGGTTACAGCATGGTAGCCAATTTATCAATTCATCAATTTATCAATTTTAATTTTTCTCTACATTCATCCCGACCTTGTGTCGGGATGCCTTAATGACAAGACAATACAATGGGACTGGCAAGGGACACTCAGATATACAAGGCGACGTACGAGCTGACAAGCAAGCTGATTAGCTGGAAGGCTAACTTTCAGAGGATGTACCGATACGACCTCGGCGAGAAGATAACGAAAACGGCATTGGAGCTGTTTGAATATATTCAGCTCTATAATATCGCAACGTCGCTCGAAAGCCGATACAGGCACGTTCTCGGCTTCACGGTGAAGTATGAGCTGTTGGGTACCCTGCTACGTCTCTGCTTTGAACGCAAGCTCTTCGACATGAAGAAGCAAGCGGATATTTGTCGTCTCATGACCTACATCGGAAGACAGGCTACAGCTATGAGAAAATCATCGAGACCCGTTGCGGTCGGTGATAGAAAGCAAGAGTTCCGTCCGGCTACGGCTAACGGAAGAAGCGATTCTCATTTGAATAATGGTCCTGCTACTGTCAGTCCACGGCAGCATTCGTAAGCTGTCGGGAACCAGTTAAGAATAAGGTAATGCAGGAAAATCGAGCGTACTACTGGTCGTGTGTTGAGAATGGAGCTTCGAACGCGAGGAATCTGAACTTCGACTACGGCTTTCGCGGCGGCAATAGCCGCAGTAAACAGTTTCGGGTGCGTCCGGTTACAGCACTAACACGAGAAAAGCGATAACATACAGATATGGTTGAAGCAGAAGAACTACTAAAGGCTCATTACAACTGTATAAAGGGGAAGGCAGACTCGCCCGACGCTATACAGTTTAACATCAGTCTGTTTGACAATATAACAGGTCTGACCGAGGACATAAGCAACATTTGCTACAAGCCTCTGCCTTCCATATCGTTCGTTGTTATCAAGCCTGTCCTCCGGGAGGTCTTTGCGGCAAACTACCGCGACAGAGTCATACACCACTATATCATGCTGCGCCTGGAGCCGCTATACGAAAAGGTGTTCAATGCGAGGACATATAATTGCAGAAAAGGTAAAGGACAGCTCTACGGCGTTATGCAGCTGAAGGAAGACATCAGGCAATGCTCCGAGAACTTCACGAAACCGTGTTGGTATCTGAAATGCGACATGAAGGGCTTCTTCATGAGCATACCGAGAAAAACTCTCGCCGAGAAGGTGGACCGCTTCATCGTAGAACATTACGAGGGCAGCGACAAGGAAGTCTTGCGTTATCTCTCCATGGCGACGATAATGAACGACCCTCTTGACGGATGTCGAAGGAAATCGCCGAGGGAGCTGATAGAGAAAGTGCCGGTGGGGAAGTCGTTGGAGACTTCAAAACCCGGACACGGAGTGCCTATCGGCAATCTGACGAGTCAGCACAATGCCAACTTCTGGCTGTCGGACTTTGACTGGATGCTGGAGCGGACGTTAGGGTTTCCCTTCCACGGCAGATATGTGGATGACTTCATCATCGTGCATAACAGCAAGGAGGCATTGCTTGCCAGTATACCGAAGATAAGGGAATACCTGTGCGGTCTTGGCATCACACTCCATCCACGCAAGATTATGGTGCAGGATGCGTACAAGGGTGTGAAATTCACGGGTATGGTGGTGAAGAGGGGCAGGGTGTATATCGGCAACCGCACGGTGGCGAAACTGTTTGACCTCGTACACTATATCAACAGCCGGACTTCTGACTGCGACGTGAAGGACATAAGGCATTTCGTATGCTCCCTCAACAGCTATCTCGGCATCATGTCGCATTGCAACAGTTATGCCATACGGCGACGGGCAGTATCTTCGCTCAATGATGATTTCTACAGGTACGTCTACGTGAAGGGTCGGTTCAGGAGCGTAAGGCTGAAGAAGCGGTACAGGGAGGGCGAAGCGGCAAAGAGGTTGTTAAGGAATAAGAGAAACATAGAGAAAGTGCTGTACGAGTATGATACTATTGAGTGACATCGTGGATGACTGTCTTGACCATGGCTGCGTAATCGAGATATGGAGCGACAAGGACGGTCTGCACACGGTGGTTAGCAACAGGGAGAATTTTTGAGTATTAATCAATTTAAATTTACGGAATCATGAAGAAAGAAACGAGAAGGAACATTATGGGTATGGCGGCATACTTCTGTATCAGCGTGCTTTTCGGCGGCGGCTTCGGTCTGCTGGCGATGATAGTGCATGAAGACAACGACCGCTGCCATTACTACCGCGGTGAGTGGAACAAAGGCGATTTGACGAGAGGATGCCTCGCCGTGGCGGTGGGGTGCGTAGTGAGAGCAGTGATAGAGAGAGGAGGTGTGGCATGGATTTAGTAATTCAGATATTAACCCTCCTTGTCAGCAGCGGAATCGTCGGGCAGCTTCTATATTATAATTCTCGCAAGAGAAAGGAGGCAGCTTCAGCCCAAAAAGATGAGGACGCAAACGCTATGGCTTACGCTCAAGAATGGAAAAAGCTGTACGACCATGAACACGAAGAGCACATGGATGAACGTCAGAAATTAAATACAAAGATAGATTCTTTGTATGATGATTTGACAAAACAGAGGACACAAATCAGGCAGTTGAAGGATGATAAGAACAATCTCCTGATGAGAACCCATGAGCTGGAGTGGAACGAGTGCAAGATAAACGGCTGTTTAAAGAGGAAGCCACCAAGAGACTACGGTGCAAAAGAGACTGATTAATAATAAAAAAAGGAATTGAAATGAGAAAGATTGAAAGGATATTCGTGCATTGCACGGCAAGCCCCCAGTCGTGGGGAGTGAAAGAACTGTGGGCAGAGTTCAGGCAGAAGGGCTGGAAGAGTCCAGGTTATCACTATGTGGTGACGAAGGATGGAGCAGTGCATCAGATGCTTGCCATAGAGGAGGTGAGCAATGGAGTGAAGGGCTACAACAGCACGGCGATAAACATAGCATATGTGGGCGGCATATACAAGGCGAACAATACGTTCGGCAAGGTTGTATGGAAGCCAACGGACAACAGGACTGCTGAGCAGAGGATGTCGTTGCGAAAGCTGCTGACGATACTGAAGAAGAAATATCCGGATGCGAAAATAATGGGACACAGAAGCATCTGGGGAGAGGACAAGCCCGACAGATGGAAGAAGAGCTGTCCCTGCTTCAATGCTGTGGAGGAATACAAGAACATAAAGGTGTAGGCTTATGGATGATTTCAATATAGACGATATACTGCGGAAGCTGTTGGCTGCGTTCCTGGCATCTATTATTACGGTGGCGATATGTGGCATTATCGGTGCGCTGACGGGATGCAGAAGCGTAAGATACGTTACTGTGCCTGAATATCACACGGAATACAAGACAAAGACCGATTCTTTCGTAAAGAGGGATTCGGTATGGGTGAAGGATTCCGTGTTGCTATGGATGCAGGGAGATACGGTATACAAGGAGCGTTGGCACATGAAATACAACGACAGGTATGTGTACCGCAACAAGACGGATACGGTGATGAAGACCGACTCCGTGAGAGTGCCATATCCGATAGAGAAGAAGCTCGGCAAATGGGAGCAGACGAAAATTGAATATTTCACGCCTTTAGTTTGTCTGAGTGGAATAATATTCGTATCTTTGTTGTGGTTAATAAAGCGTCGCATGTCATGAATACGTTACAGATGATACGGGCGTTGCTTGCGGAGCTTATAGACCGCATAGACAGCGGACGGTGCTCTACGACAGAGGAGCAGAACGAGAAGTTTCTGAACTGTCTGATGATGTTTGTCGGGGACGGCGAGGAACGCTACAACAAGACCGAGGCGATAAAATACCTCGGAATGTCGAGGAGTAAGTTTGATGGTCTGCGTCGTGACGGTGTATTACCTTACGGACGGAAGAAGGTCGGCGAGGTAAGCCGCTACTGGACAAAGAAGGAGCTTGACGCTTACATTAAGGAAAACGGAGGATAGATTTTTTTTCATAATTATTGGATTTGGGTTATAGTCATTTTTTTAAGGTTAAAAGATTGTGGAACCGCTGGGCTGTGAAGCTTGGCGGTTTTTTGTTGTTAGGGAAGTAAGCAGGAGTTTACCATTTTTGGTAAGGTTATGCTGTAGGGAAAAACCGTTGTATCTTTGCGACAAGTTCAATAATGAACGAAACCAACACAAAAACTTTTTATTATGGAAGCAGAGAAAATAATCTGTTGCGATGGAGCACGGAACAATGATGCTCTCGCATGGGCGGCAATGGCAAACAGAGGGAACGACCCTATGGCTATGGCGGCAATGATGAACGGAGGAATGAACAGCCAGTGGAACAATCCGTTAAGATTTAAGTTAGTCGAATAATGTTAATTCCGAAAAATTTTCGTACCTTTGCATACGTTAAATATAATAAGGTATGGAAAAAGAAACTTGGAAATACATAGATGGTACAAGAAACCACTATGCTGTGAGTAATAAAGGTAGAGTTAGAAAAGACGAAAACATCTGTAAAGTAGGACAAAGTAAGACAGGCTATTGTCAAGTGTCCATCGGTTTTATATTTGGAAGACGAGTGCTTAAAGTGCATAGACTTGTTGCAGCTTACTTCCTTAATATTCCAGATGATTATGAGAATTTGCAGATTAACCATATAGATGGTAACAAGTCTAATAACAAAGCCTCGAACCTTGAATGGTGTACTCCAAAAGAAAACCAAGAGCACAGAATAAGTATCTTGGGAAAGCACATGAGAGGTTCAAAGAATCCTATGTATGGAGTAAGTGGCGAGAAATCTCCTGTATTTAAGGGTTATATCTTACAACTTGACCATAATGGTAACATTGTAGGAAGATATGCAGGTAGTGGTGAAGCAGCAAAAGCAGTAAAAGGCACTCCAAGCAATGTACTACGAGTTATCAATAAGGACAGAACTTATCACGGTTTCAAGTGGGTTCGGGAATAACTTAATAAGCGGATTTAAAACCTTGTGAATTGCTGGAAACTCCTAACGTAAAGACGAGGACAATCAGCAGCCAAGCCTACAATAGTAGGAAGGTTCAACGACTATCGAAAGCATAGGTTTAACAGACCGAAGAAGCGAGTAGAGTAGCTGTCAAGTGACAGCGAAGTGCAAGGGCTACAAAAGTAGTGTGATATAGTCTGACCTCTATGGAAACATAGAGAGAATACGCGGAAACGGTGTGTTCGTAACATAAGTGTTATTTATCTTGTATGGATGATGTTTGCAAATCGGTTCTTCGGCGAGAATGGGCTGAACGGGCAGAACGCTCAGAATGTTGAGATGCAGAACCAGTTGCAGGCTATCCGTTCGCAGATGCAGGACAATCAGAACACGAATGCCCTCATGGATGCGATAAAGGGAAACGGATGCAACATCCAGCAGCTCGCAGGGCAGCTCAACTGTGACTTCAACACCCTTAATGGTGCTATCTGTGACGTAAGGCAGGGTATAAGCACATTGTCGGGACAGGTCGGTTACTCGGCAGAGAGAGTAATCAACGCCGTAAACTTGGGCGACATGAACCTCATTCAGCAGTTGAAGGACTGTTGCTGCCAGACACAGCAGAACATCATCAAGATGGGTTATGAGAACCAGTTGGGACAGAAGGACATCGTGAATCAGATGCAGCAAGGCTTCTCCTACACCAATACCGGTATAGAGAGATCGGCAGCAAACCTCGGGTTCCAGATGAGCCAGATGGCTTGCGACCTGAAGACGAACGCCAACAGCAACACTCAGAGGATCATCGACACTCTGAACTGCCACTGGAACCAAGACTTGCAGCAGAAGTACAATGATGCAAGGTTGGAGCTGTCGCAGCAGAAGCAGAACGCTACGCTGATAGCGGCATTGGGAACCAAGGCCACCGCTACGACATGAATGAAGGAAGAGTCTCTGCCTACGGAAAAGGAATCCGAGCAGAGGCCCTTCCGTTTTGTTTCACGTAAGAGGAAAGGGAAGAAGATATGACATTCAAGGATATGAAACAGGGATACCCTGTGTATATGCTGCACAAGGGTGACGAGATGAGAGTGGGGACAGGCAAGGTAGTTACGACTACCGCGCCGAGATTCCCACAACAGTACAGCGGACAGGCACTTGCCATGGTGGTGGACGTGACGATAGAAGAAGACGGAACGAACAAGACGTACACCATGCCTGCGGATTCATCGGTGGTGAGTGCCGGGAAGACAGTATTGTCGGTAGACAGAGAAGGCATCCTTCGTGATGTGGAAGCGATGAAAGCCGAGAGCGAGGATGCACTTGCTTCGATGGAGAAGCACCGCATTAGGGTTGAGAACTGCGAGAAGATACTGACAGAGTGGAACCCTGCGCTTGCGGAGAAGAAGAAGCAGGAGGAGCGGATAGGCTCTTTGGAGAACGGCATGAACGAGTTGAAAGGACTTGTGAAAACACTGGTGGATAAATTAAGTTAGGAGGATGATTATGGTTATGTATATATTATTTAACGACGTAAAAGTGTCGCATGAGCCGCATTTTTGTGAAAAAACCGCAGAAATGGCGATGAAAAGACTGCGATATGTGGACAAGGAAGGTGTGGAGCATACGGAGCCGAAGTGGACAGAGAAGATGATAGAGGAAGCGACAAAGGATTTGACGTTTCCCGAAGGCACTACGGTGTGGGACAAGTATGTGGCGTACAACTCCTTCTATGCCGATACGTGCAGGGTGTTGTCAGACGGAGAGATTCTGGAGGCAGCCTACGAGTTCTACTTCAATGACGACGATTACGGATTGGATGGAAGCAAGATATGGCACTACATGACAGCAATGGAAGGATGAATAAATATTCTTTGTATATTCTAAAAGATTGTTATTTGGTTTAAGTTTGTTTAAAACAAATAACAATCTTTTGTTTTTATGCCTATCTTTGTAAAATTATATTTAACACCAAAGCCTATGAAAAATGATAAGATGTCGCCTCTTGACCGGGGCATATTCTGGTGGTACGAATGGGCGTTGAAATACGTCCCTTTGGTTATCATGCTGTGGCATTGGTATGGCGTTTTTGATTTCCATTCCAATCCGAGAGAGATAGTAATGTGTATCAAGGAGAACGAGGCGTGTATGACATACCTGTATTGCATGACACACATATTCCCTGTGATAATGATGCTGCCTGCGAGTTATTTCTATCAGCTGTGCTGGCCGTGGAGAATACCGTTTGTATACATGATAGGCATAAATGTTGTCCGGGTATTCTACAGGTCGTGGCTTATAACGAACGAGATGTATGACGTGAATATAGTGCTGATAATATTCACATGTGTGTTATACGGATACGCCTTCGTGACGGAACAGAGCTGGAGAATAGGGCGGCTGTTCGTGAAGAAATAAAAAATCCCCACAAGGCTATGGAGGGCTTTGCGGGGATTTTTATCAGAAGAGCTTTTCTTTCTTTTTTAGTCCTTTATTGATTCTTTCTATTTCGTCGAAGAGCTCTTGCCGCATTTTCTTCAAGTTGTCTATCGTCTGCTTGTCTGCACGTGGGCATCCTTGGAGCCAGTGACGATAGTCCGGTGTTGCAAGACCTATGAGCTCAGCTTCTGCGCAGTAGTCGTTCCAGTCTACGATTTCCTGTGCAGGAGCATCCGTGTCGATGTCTGTGCGAATGTCATCAAAGTTAAAGGTGAAGCACTCGTTGCAGTCAGCTATCTCTCCTACCCTGTCTGCTATCCAGTAGAAAGAGGAGAAGCCTTGTTTCTTACAGAAGGCTTCAAGATAGTCGTTGCAAGCCTTGTCGAAGTTTTCTTTTAATTGTTTCCTGTTCATATCCATGATAAGCCTATCTGTTGTCTCCGCTGCCATGAAGTTTGCCGCGTTCCTGCCGTGAGTGAAGTTTTGCATAATTCATTGATGCTATCTCTTCGAGTGTGTAACCAAGATCGTGTGATAATGTGGCACAATACCACAGGACGTCACCTATCTCCTTTGCTATTTCAATTTTTTTGTCAGCCGTGAATTGCGAGTTGTTGTCTCGCAACACCTTCTTTACTTTGTCTGCGACTTCGCCTGCCTCGCCAGTCAATCCTAATGTAGGGTATATTATCGGCTGAGGATAGACGGCTGTCTCAAGGGCGAGGCTTTGGTATTCATTCATTGTCATTTCACGTTTTGTCTGTTCCATGTACTTATAATTTTAAAACATTTGTAAATCTCCTTTTTCTCCTATTATCCCGACTACGGGGATGCCGCATATGTCGGCAACCCTGCTTTCAATCTCGCACCCTTTTGACATGCGCCATCGGTCGGGTCTTACGATGCCGTCGCATTCGAGTAACATCATCAAGTCCTGCCGTATATGTTCAGTATATGTTGCGCTGTCGGGCAGTGCGTTTCTGAAAGGATTGACAGGAATGCCCCCTTGTTCAACGAGCTGTTTCTCTATCTGTAGGAAGAAAAGCTTGCGTTCCTCAATGTCGTGTCCGCTGATTGGTGCGGAAATGTAAATTTTCTTTCGTGTGTTTGTTTCCATTATTCAATGTTTTTGATTTGAAATCTAATGTCCTGAATCACGTCGGTAAGTTCCTGATTAGGACCGTATTCTTTTATCAGCTCCTCCAGGAGTGTTCTTCGCTGAAGGAGCTTGGCGTAAAGTATAGGATTCTTCATTTTTATGGCCAACCAAGAATGTCGTTGATTTTCTTTTCAACGAATTCGTCAGAAGTACTCTCCTTTATAAACCCGTCAGTATCCGGCAACTCTACATTAATATTGTCTTCTTGCATTTTTGAGGTAAGCATACCAATTACTAATTTCGCCCAAGGACTATTAACCATGTCCGTCAAAGCTTCCTTTTTAATTTCATAAGCTTTCTTTAACTCTCCGTTATCACGGAAAAACCTAAGGACTTCCGTTA
>ERZ1034980.148-NODE-148-length-61501-cov-7.898496_pt1 | contig 61501 bp, 97 predicted proteins | sample MGYA00520622_ERZ1034980 | MGnify/ENA primary metagenome ERZ1034980 (study PRJEB33766, sample SAMN09781791) | gut metagenome | biome: gut microbiome | host: Homo sapiens | place: Madagascar | study: EMG produced TPA metagenomics assembly of the PRJNA485056 data set... | reverse complement strand
ACCGGCATGGGCGGTATGAGCCGCCTGATTTTTACTGAGGCGTGGCACTTGCACACCAAGCGGTTATACGGCTGGGAACCGGCGGCATATATTCCTGCACCGCGAGATGGCGATGTCGCCGTTATATGGAACCGGAGAATGTGCCATTTGCTTGCGCTGCAGAGCCACAACGAAGGAAATCCTTACGGGTATATCTTTTGGAAATGGTATGCGAGAGAATTTGAAAAGCGCTACAAGATGCGCGTGAGCAACAGGCCAAAGCGCATGATGACCTTTGCGCCGGAGATAAAGTTCCGCGGGGAACCGCTGGATATGAGGATGGCAAGGATGATGGAGGACTGGACATGATTTTTGAAGCAAAAGCGCAGCCGATCAGGGCGGGCGCGGGAAGCCCGGTCACGCGGGTGCTGGTAGGCATCGGGGTGTATAACCCGTTGGCGAAGCCGGAGAGTGGAATGAAAGGAGAACGGGCATGAGAGTGAAAATGGACTACAACAACTTGGTCGAGGAGATCGACAGGACGGTGAGTGCAAGCAGGAGCCGGGCGGCAAGAGAAAACGCCTTTGGAATAGGCATCGGGCTTACTATGCTGAACGGCTATCTCACAGAAATTGCGAAGCGTGCCGTAGAGCTGAACGACGACAAACTGATTGGCCTATGCGTTGATATGGGGATATTGAAACAGGAGGAAAAGGCATGAGCAAGGCCGTGATGATAAGCATACGCCCGAAGTGGTGCGAGAAGATTGCCAGCGGCGAAAAGACTATCGAAGTGCGCAAGACCCGCCCGAAGCTGGAAACGCCGTTCAAGTGCTATATCTACTGCACGCAAGCAAGTGTCAGGTATCAGACCATCTGTGGTTGTCATGTGCTGAACAGCGATGAATTGTATCGTCACCCGGAGCAGGGCATTAAACACGGCGACAGCATAGAACTAATGCTGTGTGAAAACTACACGAAAGACAATTTCTTAAACGGCAAGGTCATCGGTGAGTTTATCTGCGACCGCATCTATGAGCTGGAAACAAAAGCACCCGGCGGCAGTTACTATGTCAAATGTGAGGATCAGCCGACAACAAACGATGTTGCGCGGCAGTCGTGCCTTACCCTCAAAGATATGCACGAATACCTGCAAGCGAAGGTCGGTTACGGCTGGCATATCTCCAACCTGAAAATCTACGATACGCCGAAGGAGTTGAGCAAGTTTTCGCGCCCGTTTGAAAACTGCATAGACAAAGTGTGTGATGAATTTGGGTGTGCATCATGCGAAAATGGCGGTCATATTAAGCGCCCGCCCCAGAGCTGGTGCTATGCGGAGGAGCAGAGATGAATGAGCGAGATAAAATCCTGCTGCGGTATGTCTGCGATGGCGACATGAGGAGAGCTCGCCAACAGGCAAAACTAATTTTAGAAAATACCACGGCCAAAAAGGATGAGCATTTTCGGTATGAGATGCTGAGAAAACTGGAGACCAAAAGCAACTTCATTGAACTGCCAGCGAACTTGCAGGGCATTTTGGCAGCGGAGGACTCCGCCTTTTTCCCCGACAAGAAGTTCTTAGTCAGGCCACATGAGGAGGCTGTAGCAAAAAAGGTGCTACGAATTTATCGCGCCGCCGATAAACTGGCAGAGATCGGACTGCCGTATTTTTCCGCGCTTCTGCTGCACGGAGAAAGCGGGTGCGGAAAAACAGAACTGGCGAGATATATTGCATATAAAGCAAACCTGCCGTTCGTCTATGTCCGGTTCTCCGCGTTGGTGAGTTCATATCTGGGCAGTACACAGGCCAATATCGCCCGCATCTTTGATTATGTGAGGCGCGAACCGTGTGTCCTGTGCTTTGATGAGATCGACGCAGTGGGAATGGCCCGTGGGCAAAAAAACGATGTCGGGGAAATGAACCGTATCGTCATCGCACTTATGCAGGAACTGGACAATCTCCCCAACAATGTGATTATCGTCGGCACAACGAACCGCTTTGACCGGCTCGACCCCGCCCTCATCCGGCGGTTTCCCGTTCAATACGAAGTGCAGAAGCTATCTCCTGAAGAAGCCTGTGCGCTTGCAGAAAAGATCGTCGGCTATGCCGGGATAGATGTCGAACCGTGGAAATTGTGGTTTACTACGGTATTCCCGGAAAGCGTACCCGCCTCTACTGTGGTGAAAGTATGCGTGGACGAAATAGTTGCGTATATCATCGAAAGGGAGGAAGAGAGATGAGTAAGGCTGCACTTATCAGCATCCGCCCGAAGTGGTGCGAGAAGATTTGCAACGGCAAAAAGACTATCGAGGTGCGAAAGACGCGCCCGAAGCTGGAGACGCCGTTCAAGTGCTATATCTACTGCACGCAAGCGAGGGAACGTCTCATTACCATTCTGAAAGATGGCGACGAGAACTACGGCGAAATTTACCGCGGGAAGCCTGTTTTCATAAAGACGGACGAGGGCTCTGTGTGTGATATGTGGGGTAAGCGCCAGAAGGTCATTGGCGAGTTTGACTGCGACGACATCTACGAAATCGACCCTACCAAGACAATCGGGGCGGGATTTGCCGAAGATTCTTGCGTAAGTTCACGAGATATTCACGAATACTTGGGAGGTCAAACTGGCTACGGCTGGCACATCTTCGATCTAAAAATTTACGATAAGCCGAAGGAGCTGAGCGAGTTTACTTTTCTGCGTGAAACGAAATTTGGCTCAGAACCAGTGACGATCAAGCGCCCGCCCCAGAGCTGGCGCTATGTGGAGGAGCAGAAATGAACGAAAGAATGACAAAGCGCGACACCGATGGACAGGCAATAATGGATTGCCCGAAGTGCGAAGCAGATTGGACGTGTAAGCATGGTAAGCCGATGGTTGACTGCACTGCGTTGTATTGCCGCAATCGTTTGTTAGACCGGCTGGTGGAATATGAGGACACGGGGCTGACACCGAAGTTGGTGCGCGAGGTAGCCGAGTTTGCTGTCTGGGTACACGAGAACGGCATGGACAAAATCCGGGAGTGGGTAAAAGCGGATAAAGAAAAGCGGCTGGTGGTGCAGCCGTGCAAGGTGGGCGATAAATTATACAGAGTGTTTGCCGGAGAAATCTTCGAACACCGAGTCGGGAGCATGAAATACTTTGCAATACAGGGACGGTGGGACATTGAAACATACCCGTTCTGTCCGTACGTGGAAAGTTCCATAGGAAAAACGATTTTCCTGACCCGCGAGGAGGCGGAGAGAGCACTGAAGGAGGTCGAGCAGAAATGATATACATCTTTCATGTGGGAGATTATGTGAGGTTGGAACGTGCCGATGGCACATCCTCCAAGACGCTTACCGGATATGTGTCGTCTTACCAGAGGCCAGGGCGGTTTCACAGCTTCATTTTCAAGTGGGACGATGGGACGCAGACGGGCTGGAGTGGCAATATAGAGGATCTGCCGCAGAATTTTACTCGCATTGGCAAGTACGATTTTGCGTGGCTAAGAGCGGTCAGGGATTGCGGATATGCGGAAAAGGATGATCTCGACAAGCTGAGCTCCACGAAACTGTTGATGATGCCGGGATGCCTGCACGAGGGAGACTTTGTGGAAACCGTGGATGGCCGTGTGGGGTACATCAAGAGCATCTGCCGGTGTGAGAAATGCCGGGAGCGTGGGTTCTATGAGCCGATTGTACATTTTACGGATGGTGAGGAGGACTGCATCACCAAGTACGAGGCAGAAAACAGCTTCAAGGGCTATAAGCGCATCGGACGGTGGGTGAATGAGAAAGCAGTAGTGCAGAAGCCCAAGAAGATTTTTCACTGCGGGAGCGTGTGGAAGTCCGACAACGGGACTATGAGATACGCACCAGATACGCAAGTCATGCAGGATAAGATCAACGAACTGGTAGACGCTGTAAATGAACTGCGAAAGGAAAAACAGAAATGACGGAACGAAAGGTGCTGATCGTCCGCGTGAAGGGCGGTATGCAGATAGCGAAGGGCGTGACCAACCATATCATAGAGGGGCTGGTGCGGGGCGTGCTGGTGCTGCCGGAGGAGGTCACGTCCTACGCTATCGAGGAGTTCCCTGCGCTGGGCGTGGAGAATGAGGACACGATTTATACGGTCGTGCCGGATGGCGTACAAGCAATAAAGATCCTCAATAAGGACGATATACGCCCCATTGGCGCGTATACGCAGGTGCAGGAGAAAAACGAACAAATCGATGATGAGGAATCTCCGCCAGCCACCACACCGCAGCCGGCGGAACCAGCTACACCATTTAAGCCAAAGGGGGCGATGGCGGAGATCAAACGGGAGGTTTTTATACGGTTGCAAGCCTACCAGCAGAGAACGAAACTTGGCTGGGCACAGAGAGTGTCTGACGCCACCGGCGGTAAGGTGGCGCCCGATGTGGTGCGGCTTGGCCTGCTGGAGGCGCGGGACATCGGCGTTGACCGCTGGAAACTCATCGGAAAGGCGCTGGACAAACTGGAGGAGGAAATGGAGAAATGAAAATCTACATAGCTGGAAGGATCACGGGAAACCCGAACTATAAGGCACAGTTTAAGGAAACGGAAACAGCGTTGCAGTGTGCGGGGCACACCGTCCTGAACCCGGCGGAGCTGCCAGAGGGCATGAAGCCAGCAGACTATATGCGTATATGCTTTGCTATGCTGGAGAGTGCCGATGTGGTTCTTTTCCAGCTCGGATGGCAGGTGAGCAAGGGGGCAAAATTGGAGTACGACTATGCGAGATACATCGGGAAGGACGTCATTACCGCTGACCCTCTTTCGCGGGTTGACACTTACGACATCCTCCGCGCTGTAGCTTCCGTTGAGAAAAGGATGCGTGAAAGGAAAGAACTCCCCAATGGATAAGGGCATCTGGACGGTCCGCACCGCCAAGCTGTGCCCCAAGTGCATCAAGGAGATGGAAGCGGAGTACATCGTGTACCTGACGCACGAGCAGCAGAGGAACCCGATGAGGGATAAAGCAATGCGCGGATACTGCGACCGTTGCCACGAGGAAAGCCTCATGCTTCGGATGCGGCAGTACACCATGAATGGCAGGACACTACGGGCGAAGGGGCTGGATAAGAAGTGGAGGGAGTATTTTTGATGATAAAGAACAACGGAACAGGCGGAGACGGTGGAGTTGGTCCGGCATACATCGCTAATGGTGGTGCCGGCTGCGAGTCTGGACCCGGTGTATGTACGCCCGGCTCAGGAGGCTCCGGTGGAAATGGACGATTTATCTGGTCTCGCACAGAGGATGGCCGCGAGATGAGAATTTGGCAAAACGAACCGACCTGCTGCCAGACACACAACCTCCTTCTCGTGCAAAAGCGCGGAACGGAGATATACCACAAGTGCTATGTTTGCGGCAGAGACTGGACGGAGCCTGTGTTTAAGGATGGAATGACCTTCGATGAGTATATCAACTCCCCGGCGTCAAAAACGCTGGGGACAAGAATCGTGACTATGTGAGGAGGAAAGCATAATGGGAATTTTTTTGGGCGTCCTTGTCGGCTTCGTTATGGGTCTCGTTCTGGCTGGTGCCGCATTTATCGACATCATTTCAACGGACAATGGGCGAGGCTATCAGCCCAACAAGCCCTTGGACGGTCCTCCCCCCAATAAGGGGAACTGCATACAAAAACTACCTGATGACAAGAAACGGCACAAGGCGGCGCTGATGATACAGACCGGAGATTTCCGCGAACCGGAACGAGTTATCGGCCTCGTCTATGGGGAGGACGCAGCTACGTGGCACGCCCATATCTTCAAGACCTGCTGTGGCGCGGAATATTTCACTGACACCGGGGAACTCGCGGGTGTTGTTATTCTGCCGAAGGAGGACGAGCGGTGAATACATACAACAGGCAACCCCGTGGGAAACTGGAGGTTTGCCCCCACTGCGGCAGGGACAGCGGAGAGCGCAAGATCGGCGTCCATGTGCCGGAACGGTATTACGTCCGCTGTGCAAGCTGTGGGTTCACCTTGTCTGGGTGGAGCCAGAGTGCGGCTACGGCAAACTGGAACAGACTGAGCAAGAAGGTGAGAGCATGAAGAACAAATGCTGTGTCGGCTGCAAATGGCACGAGGAGTGGACGTGGGCGTGCTTCGACGGAGACAGTCCCCACTGCGCCGACTTTGTGAACTGCGGGTGTCCGCTGTATGAGGAGAAGGAGACCAATGACAAGAAGGGAACAGATAGTCTATAAAACAATGAGCGAGAACATTGCCCGTGCCGGGGAGTTCGGTTTATGCCCCGGGCCGTTCGTAGCCATGCGGGCGGAGTACCGGCGCGTGGTGCGGCGGGAACAGACACACTTCCTGCTGGAGTTCATGCTGCTGGCGCTGTTGATCTTCGCGCTGATCGCTCCGTGGAGAGCCAGCGCGGACACGCCGCACACCGTTTTGCGGGTGGAGTGGGGCGAAGATACTGACAGCCGCGACACAATCGCAGAAGAGGATCCCGATGAATCGGAACGCATATTGGAAGCCGTCAAGGCCAAAAGCAACGTGCTGGAGGACTGCATCATTACCGGCTACTGCGCAGACTGCGTTGAGAAGTACGCGCACATGAACCAGGACGAGTTCGGCCGCGTGTTGACCGCCAGCGGTCAGTGGGTATATCCCGGGTCCTGCGTGGCGACCGACCCGGACGTGATACCGATCGGCAGCACAGTCATCATCGGAGACAAGACATACATTGCCCTGGACATGGGCGTAATAGGCAAGCACGTTGACATACTGATGACCCATGAAGAGGCCGCCGTGGCGGGTACCCGAAGGGAAACGGTGTGGTGGTGTGATGAGTAAATTTACACACGAGTTTACACACGAAATTTGAAACCGTTGTGGCACAATGGTTTATAGCCAATACAAAGGGGGTTCGAATCCCTCACGGCGTACCATTCGGCAGAAAGACCCGCAACCGTTGTGGTTGCGGGTTTTTCTTGTGCTCACAATGGTTTGCTGGTTTTTCACATCGGAAATATATGAACCATTTTGAGTGTATATCTGCTATCCTGTGCAGCATTATACTGCAATTTTACACACGAATTTACACACGGATTTACACACGCACGAAGCAAATGGCACGTGGCCTACGATTGTTTTCTTCACTTAGACATGGACTTTGATGATGGATCTTTCCCACCTGTCTTATAAAATGTTTCCATTTTGTTTTCTGCGTTCAACCGATCTTCTTTGGCGAGTCGTGTGTAGATTTTGCGCACAGTCGTATAATCTGACCAGCCGCCTATATCCTGGACTTCCAGTTCGCTCAGCCCAAGGTGAAAACCGAGGGACGCAAAGGAGCGCCGCAAGCCATGCGTGCCAACCTCTGGAAGCCCCGCATGACGGCAAACGGTGTTGATGCTGTCCGTGATAGAATTTGGAGACGAAAGGACCGGCGGCAGACCGGCAGACCGTTGCTGAATAAGAATTTCCTTCAGGCGAGGGATCATAATGCGAATTGTCCGTGAGGATGCCAGCGTTTTGTTGGTATCCTTGTGGACGTACTTGTTATCTTTGTCTTGCACGACGGAACCGCGAACGGTGAACCGGCCTTTCTCAAGGTCTATATTATCCCAAGTCATCGCACACACTTCGGAGCGACGCAGACTGTGCAGCGCAAATAAAGCGCCGGATTCACATTTCTTTCCTCTGACAGCATCCAGAAAAGTAAGAATCTGCGAATATGTCAGCCAGCCCAAATCATTCAATTTTTTTTGGGGCAAGCGAACCTTTGGGGGCTGTATATCGTACTCGTTCATTACGGTTACAACAAGCCCCCATGAATTGTAGACCGTCTTTGGTGCATACGTCTTGCAGGCACTGTCTATTACCTCTTGCCATCCGTCCGTGTTGGACAGCATAGCGTCGATTTTTTCAGGGAATCGGTGACGGCATATAATGTCATACCCTCGAACGGTGGCGGGAGAAAGGGATTCTTCGTAGGTATCAATAAACTGCCTTATGGCCTGCCGAAGTGTTAGGCCGCTATTTGTGCTTTTTTTGCTCCGATCCACAAACCCGGCGCGGATGGCTTTGGCCTTTGCGATGCAGCGATCCTTAGTAGGTTCGGTGACAGACTGCTGCTCGGCACGGAGATATATGCGCCAGCTGCCGGATGGAAGCTGCTTCGGCTCCGGCACTTTGATAACGCCGTCCTTTTTGCGCTCCCGCACCTGCTTCTGGCCGCACCAGGGGCAGAACGTGGCATTGTCGGGGACTTCGCGTTTACAAGACTTGCATTTCGTTGACATTTTGATATTTTCGTGTTACCCTACTGTTGTAGGCTCCTTTCTTTAAGACTCGTGATGGTGTTGGCGGGAATAGAGCTTATATGGAAAAGCCGTCCGATTGAGCGGCTTTTTCTTTTTTTAACAAAAAATCTCAAGAAACTTGTGATATGTGCGCATTGAAACCAGGAAATTTGTGATATATAATGTAGAACACAGTGGAACTGTTGTTCTATTTCTGCTCGATCATATTTTTTGCAGCATCGCGCAGCGCACGGTATCCGATAAGGCTGCACACGCCGATAGAAACTGGCACAAGAAGGATAACAAGCCACGCAAACGTTGTAGGCCCGTTCTGGAGGACAAAGCCAGCCTTGGGGTTGCGGAAGTCGAAAAAAAGGTAAACAATTAAGAACAGGGAGAGGATCGCAGCGAAAATTGAGGAAAACACAGACCAGCGCTTGTAATAATCGCGCTGGCGGATAACGGCATCCAAGCGCTGGGTGCAAAGGCCGTTGACCTGCTTCAGGCGTACCACGTCGCCGGAGCTGACGGCGTTATCCAGTTCCAGCTCATGGATGCGTTCCTGCATGGCGGAGGGGGCAGACGCAGGAGGCTGGATCTCAAACGTCTGATCGGCGGAGATGCCAACAGCTTTCATCACGGCTACAGCATCGTACAGCTTTGGATCGCGCTCGCCGGACTGCATTTTGCAGACGGCGGAATAGCTGATGCCGGACAGTTCGGCCAGTTCCTCGTTGGTGATGCCCATGTCCATTCTGGCTTTACGGACAAGGGCAGGGAAGTCCTGAATATGCTGTGCGATTTCCTGAATTTCTGACATGATTTCCCCTTTCTATCGGTAACGGATACTATTTCATCCGCTGCGGATCTTATTTCATCCGTAAATTTCCATATTTGGGTGGCAGTTTCCCCAATATGGATTGGCCTCAGAGTGCCAATTACCCAAATTGGGGAGTGATTCCCCAAAATGAACGTAGACACCGGGGCGCACATAGAGTACGATTGAACCAAGCAAACGCCAGAAAACGACATACGAGGGGGTACAGAGAAATGAACGAACAGGAAGCAAGGGAGCTGGTCTCCACCCTGACGATGGAGGAAAAGGTCAGGCTTTACGAGCTGCTATCAGCGCTGCGGCAAAGCCCTGCACCTGCGCCAGTTCAGTAGGCGTAAGAGAACACAGCAACTTAACAAGGGCGGAATCGAGTTCGCTTTCCATTTGGGAAGCGGGCTCTTTTTCTGTTTCTATCGGAATCAGGTACGAAGGGTGGACGTCCAGAAACTCCGCTATCTTTTTAAGCTTTTTGGCGGAAGGGGAACTTTCGCCGGCTCTCCACGCGGAAATCGAGCTTCTGTTGATCGGGATGGCGGCGTAAAATTCACCTTTCGATATGCCTTTGGCTAAAAGCAGAAGTTCGATTCTCTCAAGCATCGCGCAATTACGTGCTTTCAGCGCCTCTTTCTGCTCTTTGGTCATTTTGGACATAAAACAATACCTCGCATTATAAGAAATTACAAAAAGCAATGTTTGGTAAATGTTTGCCTTGACTTCTGTCGCGTGTATGATAAAATGAACATACAGGCAACAATAGACAAACATACAGGGAGCAAAATGGAAATAACTAACGTAGAATTAGCTATTTTAAAACATCACAACAACAACTTACACCGCTTTCCTGCATTTGTCAAGTAAAATTAGCATTTTAGAGGTGAGAAAGTGGAGAAGAAGGAAAAAACATCGTTTTTCTACTGCCGCAAGAAAGCGGGCGTCTCGCAGTTGGATGCCGCAAAGCTGCTGGGCGTTACGAGAACGACGCTTTGGGCGTGGGAAACCGGGCAGACAGCGCCTGATGCGCGTGGGCTGCGCCGTATGGCAGAGATCTACGACTGCCGGTTGGCAGACCTGATAAGCGAGGTGAGCCTGACAAAATGAACGAGATGCAGGTGTTTAACTACAAGAGCTCTCAGGTCAGAACCGTAGAAATCAACAGCGAGCCGTGGTTTGTGCTGAAGGACGTGTGCGCGATACTTGGTATTACGAACCACAAAATGACCGCACAGCGGCTTGATATGGATGAGGTCAGCCAGACTTACCTCACCGATTCTCTTGGGCGCAAGCAGGAAACTTTCGTCATCAACGAAAGCGGCCTGTACAACGTGATACTGCGCAGCGACAAGCCGGAGGCGAAGCCCTTTCGCAAGTGGGTCACTTCGGAGGTGCTGCCTTCCATCAGAAAACACGGTACATATATGACCCCAGAGGTCATCGAACGGACGCTGACTGACCCGGACTACATCATCCAGTTGGCTACCACACTCAAGGAGGAGCAGCAGAGACGCAGGCTGTTGGAGCGTCAGGCCGAAGCGGACAGACCAAAGGTGCTGTTTGCGGATGCCGTGAGCGCGTCCCACACATCTATCTTGGTAGGCGAGTTGGCGAAGCTCCTGCGGCAGAACGGCGTGGACATTGGGCAAAACCGGTTGTTTTCGTGGCTTCGTGACAATGGCTACCTGATCCGCCGCAGCGGGACGGACTACAATATGCCTACCCAGCGGTCTATGGAGATGGGCTTGTTTGACATCAAGGAGACGGCCATTACACGGTCGGACGGCTCCGTTACCGTTAGCAAGACCGTAAAGGTGACAGGGAGAGGGCAGACGTACTTTGTGAACAGGTTTTTAAGCAACAGGGAGGGGAGAAAATGCCGAGAGTGACATATTTGAACACGAAGAACCCCACGGAGGACAAGATCGTGGAACTGCTGTACGGCGCATTGGAGCGGGAGGGCGTGCAGAAGCAGGAACTGGCCGAGGCGCTTGGCATGAAGCCACATACGCTGCTTCGCCGGAAGAAGTCTCCGCTGGACTTCACGCTGGGAGAGCTGCAAAAGGCTTGCCGCAAGCTGCATATCCCCATTGACGATCTGCGCGCCGCTATAACGCTATGAGTGGTTGGCGGTGTCTGATCTGCGGCGTGAGGTTTGACGCGCCGGTGGTCTGCGTGACCAAGGAAAATCTGGACGGGGAAAACGGTATAGAGATCCGCCGGGATATGTATTGCCCCGTGTGCGGAGAGGATCATATGGAGGAGATCGCAAATGAGCAGGACGCGGAATGAGCGCCGCCGGGACAGGAAGTGGAAGATCCTGCTGGCCGTGAGCAGTTTGGCGTCGCTGGGGTTTATCGGCGGCATCGAAACGGGCGGCTCGTTGTGGCTGCTGGTGGCGGAGGGAATATCCCTTGGCGGTGTGTGGGTGAGCTGCACGGTGCTGGGGCTGTATAAGTGAGATATTGGGAGGAAGAATTTTGGAGCTTACAAGTCGGCAGGTGTGCGCTATCAATGCGGCGCTGGAAAAGGGGCAGAGGGTGGAGATCATCCCCCTGAAGGACAGACTGAAAATCGTCTGCGTGAAGCGGGACGAGCTGAAAATCAAATAACGTACCTGCCATAAGTCAGTTTGGCAGAAGGACGGAGCGTCGTCGAGTGGTTCGGAATTTCCGAACTGCTTGGCGGCGCTCTTTTTGTTTGCGGAGGAAGTGAGAAAACGTGACGGAACGAACGGTATACGGAAGCCGCGCCGAGTGGCTGGAGGGACGGCGCGGCGGGCTGGGCGCAAGCGACTGCGGCATTGTGCTGGGCGTGTCCAATTTCAAGACGCCGCTGCAACTATGGCGCGAGAAGATCGGTGCGGTGGAGACAAAAGAAATATCCGGGAACGAGCGCATCGACTTCGGAAACCGGGCGGAAGAACCGCTGAGAGCCATGTTTCGACTGATGCACCCGGAGTACGAACTGAGCTTTGAGCCGTACCTGATCGTGCGGCAGACGGGGAGATACAGTTTCCTGACCTGTACCCCGGACGGGGAGCTGGTGGAGCGTGAAACAGGCAGACGAGGCATCTACGAGAGCAAGACGGCGACGTGCTTGAGCCGCGCCGACTGGGACAAATGGAGAGGTAAGGTCCCCGACCTCTACTACGCGCAGATATGCGAACAGATGTTTACCGGCGAATACGACTACGCCGTGGTGTGGGCGCTGCTGGTGAACGCGGAGGGGGATGGTGAGATACGCTTCTACAAATTCGAGAAAACAGAGTGCCAGACGGACATCGACTACATCATTCCGAAACTGGAGCACTTCTGGAAAAACAACGTGCTCAACGGGGTACCCCCGGCGGCAATATTACGACTTTAAGTGAAAAACGAAAGGAGAAATGAAATGGCATTTCGAGTGACCGTGCTGGACATGGAAACGGGAGAAGAGCGCGTATTCGTGCGGAACGCCTGCGGCGTGATATGCGCGGCGGTGATGCCCAATGAGGGCGAGGAGGACAAGTATGACGGCGTGGCCGCCGCAAACGTAGCCGAAAACGTACCCATCGGCACGGTGGGGCTGCTGGTGCGCCTGACGGAGAACGCCGTAAAGCTCGTTACCGAGAAGGACAGCCGCATCCGCCAGAAGATGGCGGAGGATGACGCGGCATGGGCTGCGGCACAGGCGGAGAAGGAAGCCTCCGCAAAGAAGAAGGCCGCCCCCAAGAAGGGCGGCAAGCGCACGGCCAAGAAGGAGGGCAAGTGATGAAACTGAAACTGACGATGACCAACGCCGAGACCGGCGAGGTGCTGCACGAGGAGAACGACCTAGACTTTGCCATGATGTGCTTCGGGCGCAAGACAGATGAGGGTATGGATTTCCAAGCTGTGACGCGGGGAGAAAACATGACCGCTGCGGACTTTGCGCATTGCCTGACCGGCGTTGACAATGCTGTGGAAAAGAACCTCCGCGACAACAAAGCCGTGTGTATGGCCTACACGCTGGTCAAGCTTGGCGTTCTGGGAAAGATCGTAGACGCGAGCGCAGAAGCGCGGCCCGGAGAGGGCGCTGCCGATGCCAAGAAGGAGGGTGAGCAGGGATGATCGTAAAGGCGATGTATCACAAGCCGAAGCTGAACGGCTACGGCGGACAGGCGTACACCTTCCTCACCGACCTGCCGCTGCACCCCGGCGACAAGGTGCTTGTCCCCGGCGGCGAGGGCACGGAGAAGAAGGCCATCATCACAGAGGTGGACCTGCCGGAGAGCGCCATTGACCCGGCGTGGGCGGACAGGGTGAAGAACATCACCAAGTACGATGCGGAGGTGACGGCATGAGCGCGGCGGAATTTCGCATCACCACAGACCTGGCTCCGCTGCGGCAGTTTCAGATTGAGGCCAATTTCGAAGAAACAAAGGCGTGGCTGACGGAGAACCTGGAACCACTGCGGACGATGGCGGTGACACCGGAGAGCATGAGCCAGTGCAAGCAGTACCGGGCGTCCATCCGCAAGGTGAGCGCTCGTATCGACGAGAGCCGCAAGATGGCAAAGGCGGCGGCGCTGGAGGCGTACAGCAGCTTTGAGACCAAGTGCAAGGAGCTGACCGCCCTGTGCGAGGAAGCGGCCAACGCGCTGGACGTGCAGATCAAGGCGATGGAGGAGACGGCGAAGCAGGAGAAGAAAAATCGCCTTGCTGAATACTTTGCCCAGGTGGTGGGCGACATGGCGGAGTGGCTGACCTTTGACGACTGCTTTAATCCCAAGTGGCTGAACGCCACCTACGCCGAGAGCACGGCGTGGATGGATATAAACGCCGCTATAGACCGCTGCCGCGCCGATCTGAACGCCATTCGTGCGCTGCACAGCGAGTTCGAGACCACACTGCTGGACGAGTACACACGTAGCCGTAACATCAGTGCGGTGCTGGTGAAGAACGAGACCTTGGGCCGGATGAAGGCCGCCGAGGAGGAGCGCAAGCGCAAGGATGCGGAGTCCGCGGCGAAGTTTGCGGTGGCGGTAGAAGAAGCGAAGCGTGTCGCCGATGATGTGATGCGTCAGGCCGAACAGAAAGCAAGCAAGACCGGCAAGAGTGTGACCGAAACGCTGTATGAACTGTCCCACCCGGTCAACGACATGGTGGACGAGGATAGCCATGAGATGCCTGTTGCCGCACAGGAGCCGGAGTACAAGGTGGACTTCCGCGTATTCGGAACGGCGCGGCAGTTGGACGGGCTGAAGGTCTATATGCAGAGCAACGGCATCCGGTTTATGCCGGTGCCGCAGGAGTAAGGAAGGAGAAGGAACATGAAAACGCAGAATCAGACGGGCTTTACGCAGATGGCGCAGACCAAGAAGCCCACATTCAGCATGGCGATCACGGCACCAAACACCCAGCAGATGATCTTGCGCGCTCTCAAGAACGAGCGCATGGCGGCGCGGTTTACCAGCACCCTGATCGGAGCTGTGAGCGCCAGCGAGGCGCTGAAAGCCTGCGACCCCGGCACCATCATTGCCGCCGGCCTGCGTGGCGAGGGCATGGGCCTGATCTACGGACACGGCTACTACATCGTGCCCTACGGCAGTGTGGCGACCTACCTGATGTCGTACAAGGGCTACATACAGCTGGCCATGTCCACAGGCTACTACGCGGACATCGACTGCGTGGAGGTGCGCGAGGGCGAACTGGAAGGGCGCTCCCGCCGCACGGGCAAGCCGGTCATCAACCTGGCCAAGTACGACACGGACGAGGAGCGCGAGAGCCACAAGGTCATCGGCTACTACGCCTATTTCGAGCTGAAGGACGGAACGTTCCGCTACGAGTATTGGAGCATGGACAAACTGCTCAAGCACGCGGACCGCTACTCCCCGGCTTTCAAACTGGATAAGTATAACGCACTTATCAATGGCGAGCTGGACGCCAAGGAGCAGACCAAACTGCTGAACGGCACGCCTTGGTACGACGTGAACGGCGGACAGGACAAGATGTGCCGCAAGACCATGATGCGCCAGCTGCTGAACAGCGGTTATGCCCCGCTGAGCAACGAGGTGCGCAGCTACTTCAACGAGGACAGCGACGATACCGTGGTGGCCACGGGGGACGGCGCGGATACCGATCCGGTCATCCCCACTACCGGACACGTGGTGGAGGACGATACCCCTACCGTAGAGCAGGAAACAGCCACCACCAGCCCCACAGCGCCCCCTGATAGCGCCGCAGAGCCGAAGAAGGGTAGCGACACCGCCCAGACCCGCAAACGCACACAGAACCCCGCAGAGGGCAAGACGGAGGCGAAGGACTACTCCGCAGGGTTCTTTGGGGAGGGCGAGCAGTAATGCCTCTATTCGTTCGGAAGCGTCTGGACGGAGAGAGCCAGGCTGACGGAAGCCAGTACATGATCTGTACCGGCTCCGTCAGCCGGGATCCCCGGATAGGCGCGATACCCAAGAACAACCTGCCGAAGGTGGAGTTCGGCATTGGCTACGACAGCAAGCAGTTTATGAACGTGTGCGCCGTGGGTGATAACGCCGCCACAAAGCTGAGCGCGTGTCTGGAAAAGGGCGATGCGGTATGCGTGGTGGGCACATGGCGGCAGAGACCGTACACCACCAAGGACGGCGAGGAAAAGGTTTGGAGCGAGCTTCGCGCCGACCATGTGCTGCCGCTGGGCGCACTGGAAACGCTGCTGCAGGTGCCGGTGGAGGTATTCCTACGGCTGGCGGACCTGCTGCCGCAACTGGAAAAACTGTGCGCCGGGGAAACCCCCACCGGACGGCCCAGCGGGACGCAGAACACCGCGCAGCAGAGCGCGGCGGCACTGCACGAGATGGATGAGGACGAGCCGCTGCCGTGGGATCGGGACGGCGCGGACGAGGACTACGACCTGGGCATTTGAGGGAGGAGTGATTCACGTGGCGGAAGAAAAGCGGTATTTCTGGCTGAAACTGTACGACGACTTTTTTACCTCAAAGCGGATCAAGAAACTGCGGAAAATTGCCGGTGGAGATACCTACGTCATCATCTACCTGAAAATGCAGCTCATGGCGATGAAGCACGGCGGCACCTTGAAATGGTCGGGGCTGGAGGAAAAATTCGCCGATGAACTTGCCTTAGACCTGGACGAGGACCCGGCAAATGTGGAGGTCACGCTGCAATATTTACTATCCTGCGGGCTGGCAGAGGCATCCAGTGACCTGACGGAGGTTTTCCTGCCCTACGCGGTGAAAAATGTGGGCAGCGAAGGCGCTGCGGCCCAGCGGATGCGGGACTATCGGGCAAGGAAAAGCAAGGCTTTGCCTGCCCCGGAGCGTAACGATGTTACAACACCGTGCGAAATCGGTTACGGAGAGTCAGAGATAGAGTCAGAGTCAGAGATAGAGTCAGAGATATATACAGGCTCTAAAGAGCCTGTGTGTCGGACAAGTGATGTCCGACGCATCGTGGCAGCGTGGAACGACACCGGATTGACACAGGTAATGAAGGTAACGGCGGAGACCAAGCGGGGACGGGCGCTGAAAGCCCGCATCCGGGAAAACGGCGTGGACGGTGTGCTGAAGGCCATTGAGAACGTGAAGAACAGCCCGTTCCTGAAGGGCAAAAACAAGCGCGGCTTCGTGGCCAGCTTTGACTGGCTCATCACCAGCCCGGACAACTTCCAAAAAACCCTTGAGGGCAACTACACGCAGGAGTTCATCCCTGAAAACGACGCTCCCACTGTTGACCACGCCAGCGAAGCCTATCAGATCGCGCAGTACCTGGCGCAGGAGAAGGCCCGTGACAACCCCGGCAGGGCGCAGCCCACGGAGGCGGAAATGCAGAAGCAGGCCGTAGCGCTGAATGAACTGCACGAGCAGAACGGCGTGGCGTGGGAAACGATGGACAACGTGCTGTACTTTGCACTGAACAGCCAGTGGTGGGGAAAGAAAGTGCAGAGCACCTATGACATGAAGCGGTATTTCAACGAGATATTTGCCGACATGGTGAAGGAGCAGGGTGCGGTGAGGGAGTGAAGAACACATGGAAATAGGCGTGATCGAGAAAGCTCCGGCGGCGGAGGCGGCGCTGTGGCAGCAGGACTACTCCGGGGACGCGGAACGGGCGGTGATCGGAGCAATGCTGATCGACGCGGTGTGCGTAAAGGACGTGCTGAACGCGGTGGAGGCCGATGATTTTTACATCAACGTCAACCAGGAAATATTTACCGCTATACGGCGGATGCACGTGGCGGCGAAGCCCATAGATGGACTGACCGTGGCAAGCGAATTGGAGCGGGAGGGCCTGTACAGCAGCGAAACGCGAAACTACCTGCTGCAGTGCATGGAGATCACCCCCACAAGCGCCAACGTGCTGGAATACGCCGGGATCGTGCGGAAGAAGGCGGAGAAGCGCCGCTTCACCAGGGCGGTGATGGAGGCGCTGGCCACGGATGAGGACCCGCAGGCGGCGGTGGCGGCGATATGCCACCAGAAGATGCGCTCGCGCCGGGGCGGACGGCTGAAAACCATGTCGGACGCTATGAGCGAGGCCATGAGCAGCATCAGCGGCAAAAAGGAGGGGCGGATAGACACAGGTTTTCCGCTGCTGGACGCGACGCTGAAAGGGCTGTGGCCGGGGCAGCTGATCCTTGTGGGCGCGAGACCGGGCTGCGGAAAGAGCGCCATGTGCATGGAGATGACGGAAGCCGCCGCCATGAAGGGAAAGACGGTGCTGCACATCACGGCGGAGATGCTGGCCGGAGAGGTGGGCGAGAGACTGCTGGCCAAGCGGGCGGACGGCGTGACGATGGACCAGCTCATTGACGGGATGCCGGAGGATGAGGGCCTGTGGGCCAGCGTGGCGGAGGCGGCAAGCTGGGAGAGCCGGCTGCCGGTGTACTTCTACGATGGCCCGGACGTGACGGTGAGCCGCATACGGGAACTGGCGCTGGGCATAGACGACCTGAAAATGATCGTGGTGGACTATCTGGGATTGATGATCGGTGAAAAGGACAAGAAAGCCGAGAACCGCAACTTGGAGCTGGGCGGCATAAGCCGGGAGCTGAAGCTGCTGGCGTCGGAGCTGGAGATACCCATTGTGGCGGCGGCGCAGCTGAGCCGCACGGTGAACGAAACGGACAAGCCGAAGCTGAACGCCCTGCGCGACAGCGGCGAGCTGGAGCAGAACGCGGTAAAGGTCATATTCCTTTGGAAAACGGATCCGGGGGACGACACACAGGTGGGCTGCACGGTGGCAAAGAACCGGAGGGGCCGCACCGGTGACGTGAACTTTTACTTCGACGGCTCAAAGATGACCTTTACGGAAATGAGCTATCGGACAGACAACGATGAGCCGGTGGACAAATTCCACCAGCGGCCACGGAGGCGGCGGCTGGAAATGGGCACGGTGGAGGGGGACTGAACCGATGGGATTGACAATGGAGGACATAGGCCGCTTCGGGCAGAAGGCTCAGGCGCAGATATTGCAAAAAGTACAGGCGCAGCAGGCGGCACAGAAAGCAGCACAGGAGACGGAAAAGGCCGCAAAGCCGAAAAAGGGCAACAAGCTCCACGCCGAGAAAGTGGACTTGACCATGCCGGACGGCACGCTCATGCACTTCGACAGTAAGCGGGAGGCACGGCGGTACATGGACCTTTGGTTGATGCAGAGAGCCGGCGAAATATCCGGTCTGCGGACGCAAATAAAGTACGAATTGATACCGAAGCAGGTACACAAGGACGGCACGGAGGAGAAAGGCATAGAGTACGTGGCCGACTTCGTATACGAGCAGGGCGGCGAGACGGTGGTGGAGGACAGCAAGGGCTATCGGGACACGTCCAGCGCCACATACAGGCTGTTTGTGATGAAACGGAAGATGATGCTGTATTTCCACGGCATCACGGTGAGGGAGGTTTAGAACATCATGTACGCAATGCAGGGAACGATGAGCGTCGGCGCATTTATGCGGAGCCTGGGCAGCGCCAAGGCACCGTGGCTGACGGTGGATGCCGCGGCGGAGAGCCGGCGGCAGGAACATTGCGGAGAAACAGGACGATTTTTGAGCGGCGCGGTGGAGGACAGCCAGCATGAGCCGCAGGAGCGCATAGACCAGTGCATGAACTGCCCGTACCCCGAGTGCTGCGACTGCTGGGAGCAGGCGCGGGATCGGAAGCGCAAGCGCAAGCAGTCAGCTCGGGAACTGGCGGACAGCCTGCGCCTGCGCCGGTGCGGGGAGGTGTGAGCCATGACAACGGTTTATATGATCGTGTCGCGGGATAAATACCGGCTTCCCCGCTGGTGGGGCACCACAACGGAGGAGCTGGCGCGGCTGTCCGGGCGGAAGTATCAGAATGTTCGTTCGACAATTTGCCACGCTTTCCGCAACGGCGGCAGCTACGGCTGCTATGAGGTAGTGCGGCTGGAGGAGGGCGAGTGATGGGCAAGCAGCATTTGAGCAGGGATGACCGCATCTTTATGCGTGGCAAGCTGCAAGGCACACGGGAGAACATGGACATGGTGGCGATGGTGCTGATGGACAAATGCGGCTGGCACGTCCAAGAGGAGACATCGGACAGCCGGGACACCCACAGCATCGCGTACCTGTACGAGTGCCTGGATAAGCTGGCAGAGCAGATCAACGAAGGCCGCATCAAGCGGAAGCACATCAAGGACGTGCTGAAGGACGAGTGCGGCGTTGTGTTTGGAGATTGAGATGAAAGTTTTATGTGCGTGTGAAGAAAGCCAAGAGGTGTGCAAGGCGTTTCGCGAGTTAGGGCATGAGGCTTATTCCTGCGACATTCAGGAGCCGTCCGGCGGACATCCGGAGTGGCACATTTTGGGCGATGTGTTAAAGGTAATCGAGGGGGGGCAAGTGACCGCAATGGACGGGCAGACGCATGATGTGGGGCGGTGGGATATGATTATTGCTTTCCCGCCCTGCACCAAAACCAGCAACGCCGGAGCGCGGCACTTGTATAGGGGCGGCAAGCTCAATATCAAAAGGTATTATGAGGGCTTGTGCGGCAAAGCGCTGTTTTTAGCTATTTTGGCAGCGGATTGCGAAAAAGTTGTGATTGAGAATCCGACGCCGAGTAAAGTTTTTGAGTATCCAGAGCCGACCCAAGCCATACAGCCCTATCAATACGGGCACCCGTTTAGCAAAAAAACCTTGCTGTGGGAGCGTGGCGTCCAGCCGTTGGAGCCGACCAATATTGTAGAGCCAACGGCTACTTGGTGCCCAAGCGGGAGTTATAGCCATAAGCACGGAGAACAGCATAAAGGTATGTTTACCACGGATAGAGCCAAAAACCGCGCAAAGACCTTCCCCGGCATCGCCAAAGCAATGGCGGAGCAATGGGGCGGAGATGCGAGAGGAGGAATGACATGACAAGAGATGAGATCGTGACCGCGCTGCGGTGCTGTGCAAGCCCGGAAGTGGATTGCAAGGGGAATTGCGCGTTTTTCGGTGCGAGCAGCCCCAACGAAGATTGCAGCCAGAAGAAAAATACCGCTGCCGCTGACCTGATCGAGAACCAGCAGCGGCACATCGAGGCACTGATGAAAGCCAACGACAGCCTGAAAGACGCCATTGCGCGGCGGGATAAGCAGATAGAGGACATGAAGCAGGGCATGGCACAGCTGGCAAAGGCTGTGGCGGTGAAGGATGAGAACAATGAACAGGCTGACATTTGAGGGAAGATTTTGTGACATTGCTCAGTGTACAGAGACACCGGGCGGCAGCTTCTGCGAGGGTGGGTATTGCTCCCAGCGGAAGGTGTGGGAGCGGCTGAAGCAATACGAGGACACTGGCTACACGCCGGAGGAGATCGCAAAGCTGCAAGGCGGCCTGATAATGAGCAATGCGGAGCTGCTGAAAGCACGGGAAGAACTCAAGGAGCATTACGACAGCATTTCGCAGTTGGATGGTGCCAATAGTAGCTTGATGGCCGCAAACGAGAAGCTGGCGGCAGACCGGAAAGCCCTTATCAACGAGCTATGCCAATACTGCGGGAAGTATAAACAAGCACACGAGGGCGCCTGTGATGGGTGCAGATGGAGGGATATGTAATGGACGCTGTGAAGTTTATTGAGGAGCGGAACAGAATGTGCGGTACCATGAGTGAGGTGTGGGGCGTGGATGCGGCGCAAATTGTGAAGACCCCCGAGGAATGGGCTGCTGCACACCCGCGCAAGACGCGGCAAAGCGTGTTTTTGGAGCAGTGGCCGACTGCAAAAATCGACAAAGGTGGTTGTCTGGATGTCTGCCCGTATTTAGTTTCTGCTATCTACAGGAACAACAACGGTTTCTGCGCAAACTTTGGTGTAAAATGTTGGAATTGCCGCCGCGAGTTCTGGATGCAGGAGGTGGAGTGATATGGCGACAAAAAGAGTGTGTGACCGCTGCGGAGCGGAGATTAGCCCGTACAACTCCGTCACCTATGCCGGTATGCGGCGGATTAAGAACGACATAAACGACAATGACTACGAGCTGTGTGCTTCGTGCGCTCACAAACTACGGAAGTGGTTTAATGGGGAGGAGAAGGACAATGGATGAATACATCACAAAAGAAGCCGCCATTGAGGTGTTTGAGTGGGGCGATGCAGACGTAATTGAGGACTACGGGGATGGTTGCGATTTTGGCTTTAGCCGAGGGGCCATCAAAAGCGCAATCAATGCTATCCCTGCCGCTGATGTTGCCCCGGTGGTACATGGACGGTGGATACCTTTCCACAGCGAAGCTGCGGGAGATATTCAGTATTGCTCCGCCTGTGAGATAGGGTTCGCGGCCAAGACGGACTACTGCCCACACTGTGGGGCAAAGATGAATGGTGTAGCATGAAAATATACAAAAACCCGTGGGTGACGCGGGAAAGCTACTTCGTAAAAACCGGCGCGGCAAGATCGGCAAAAATGGAAGCGGCGAAAAGCACCGGCTATTCCGTTGACTTCTGGGACGGCAAATGGAGGGTACGCAAGGCAACGTACTATAACAAATCTTTGGCTGAGATGCCTGTGGTATGCGAGAACAGAGTGAGCATACAGGGCGTTATCAACAAGGCTGTTTTGGATGCGGTGCTTGGCTTTGCCGGGGGCGGAAAGCCGGATGGAGAGGGAACGCCGCAGGCAGGGTGGCTTCCGGTATACGAGAGCGAGATAACCGGGTGGGACCCCGCGCTTGCAGGGCGTGACCCGATCGGCGGCTACGTTTGCTCGAAGTGTGGTTATGAGGCGGTGTATGACTGCAACGACGAATACGTTTTGTCGGATTACTGCCCCGGATGTGGGGCACAAATGGACGGAGGTGCGAAGTAGTGTTCTGCTGGATATTCACCCGCGCTTCACAAATGGAGGACCACGAATTTACAGACGATGTAGCATACTGCTTCTGCTGGACAAAGAAACAGGCTATTAAGAGGTTCGGCCAACTGTACGACGATGTAAAGCCATTCGAGGTTGACAAGGTGGAGTTTGACCCATTCAGGCGGCTGCCGGTCGTGGTCACGGATTATTGAGGAGGTACGAAGTAATGGCGGAAATCACGCTGAAATGCGAAAAGGGATACGAAATATGCTGCCCGATGTGCGGTACGCCGGAGAGCCAAAGCCCGGTACGGTACCCGGACGCCCAGGCACCGGGGGAGAGCTGGATACAATGCGTCAGGTGCGGCACGTCGTACAAGCCGCCGAAGTGGCAAGCGGCGGGAGGCGGAAGCTGTGCTCACGTTTGACCCCATGGAATGGGGAGATGCGGAACTGGAGCGGAATACTACAAAGAGGAACCGAAAAAGGAGAGATAACACATGAAAACGATCAGCAAATACGAGGCATACGCCATAAAGGCGCTGCGGACGATGGGCGTGAGGGAGGATCTGGCAGGCTTCGACTACACGGTGGAGGCGGTACGGCTGGTGCTGGAGGGCGCCGTGGAAAGACCGATACAGTGGACGAAGAAGGGCGGCGTGTACGAAAAGGTGGCGGAGAAGTTCGGCATGAGCGACTGGCGCGGCGTGGAGAGGTGTATACGCTACACCATAGATATGCTGAAAAAAGAGGGCGACTCAAGGAACTACCGGAAGGTGCTGGACGTGGCCCCGGATAGCAGCATGAACGTGGGCGCATACACCAGCGCGGTGGCCAACTATGTAAGGCTGCAAGCCTATGAGGAGAGCCGGATGGTGGACCTGTCCCCGGCCATCGGGTACGCGCAGAAGGGCATGGCGCAGGTGCTGGTGACGGGTCGCGACCTGGACGTTCAGCTGTTGACGCTCAAGGCGGACGTGGGTGTGATAGCCCCGGAGGACAAGGCGGAGATGATGAGACTGAAACCGGAGAATATAGCGGACGACGGGTCGGCGGTGTGCAAGGAGACAGGGGCATTTATCGTGCCGGAGGGCTGGAAGGATGGCAGCATTGAACTGGACTGAAAGACTGCGGCGGAAGCTGATACATAAACTGGGCGGTGTGCTCATGGACGAGGTGCAGCCCCGTCCTGTGGCTGCGGCGGAAAGCTACACCACAGAGGAACTGACGTGCCGCTATTGGAAGTTCGCCGGTGGGCAAGAGAATGAGCGCTTCAAAATGGACAACCTTACGCTTGTGGGCTGTGCGGCGGATAAGGTGGGGTTAATAGAGTGGAAAGAAGTGTCACGAGAGGAGGAACCGACGCTGTATAAAGCGGTGGAGGGGATACCGGGCGTGGAGGATGCGACGCTGATGCGCGGAACACTGCGGGTACTGCGAAAAGAAAGAGGGTGAGCGCATGAAGGATAAAAATAAATGCCGGCGTTGGGCGGTGGTGTACATACTGCTGGCGCTGCTGATGGCGGCAGTGCTGGCGCTGCTGATGGCGGCGGGTGTATATAAAACGCTTGTGGGCGTATTGTGCATGGTGGTGGTGGCAGCGGATATGGCGTTTCTGGTCGCGGGCAGCGCGTATTTGTGGAGAGAGGGGTGGCGCGAGGAGTGAACAGAGGGAGAAAGGCATCGCCACCGCAGGGACCGTACCGCCCAAAGGGCGGGTGCGACCTGTACATACCCATGAAAAACGAGTGCGCGGGACTGCGGGAGCTGGTGTGCAGCGCGAATGGAAAATGCCCGTTCTTCAAGACAAAGGAGAGGGCGCTGGCGGACAGGATCAAGAGCATACAGCGGCGCAAGCGCGTGGGCTTTCCCATATCGAATACGGAGGCGCAGATGCTGCTGGAAGCGGTAAAACTGCCGGATGCGAAGGAGCAGTGAGATGGCGGCAAACGAATTATTCCCTAAAAGACTGCGGGCACTGCGGGAAAGACGGCAGATCAAGCGCCGGGTGCTGGCGGAGCTGTGCGGACTGAGCCAGCACATGATACGACGGTACGAGGAAGGGGAGATGGAGCCGAAAGCCTCATCGCTGGAGGTGCTGGCGGACTACTTCGAGGTGACGGTAGACTATCTTTTAGGACGCGAATAAAAAAATTTGGAAAGGGACTTAAAAGTCCCTCACATGACGGAAAACCTGCGAAAATGGTACACGAGAGAGTGGATAATTCTCTTTTGTACCATTTTCACTATCCGAAAGGAGCGCAGGATGGCCGAACTTTTACCTATGGACGCGGAAAAGCAGCAGGCGTATTACGACCAGCTTAATGATGCGGTGGGGGAGAGTTTGGCTTATTTTTATGCCTGCATACGCTTCAACAAGCCCTTTGACATGAACGCGCTGCCGGCAAGCGGGAGCAAAAACAAGTGGACGACCTACTGCGATAAGCTGGCAAAGAAAAAGCTGGACCGGACGCCGGGAGGCGGAGAGCTGGGCTTTCTTGATGGGCTGACGGACATCACCAAGATATTCGGAGAGGGGCTGGAGAACGGCAACTTCACCAAGGCGGTGAGCGCGGAGAAAAGCGCACGGGATGGCAGGCAGGGCACCAAGCGGCAGGCCGCAGACTGGGGCGAGGGCACGGGGAAAGTGCCATACACCAGCGAGGACTACAACGAGCTTGACCGCATTTATAACGCGCTGTGCGCCGACTTTGGCGGGGAGCAGGCGGTGAGCGCCAAGCAGCAGCTGATCCTGCGGAACGTGGCAAAGTGGACGAAGCAGATGAATGACGCCGCAGAGATGGGCGCCATAGACAAGGCCAAGAAGCTATCCAGTATGATACAGGAAAACCTGGCATCGGAAAACCTGCGGAAGAAGGACACAAAACCGGTGGAGGACCTGCGGCTGGACAACATGGTGGTGGCGCTGGAGCGGGCAGGACTGCTGAAAAACGGGAAGCCCTGCGAACCGGACGAGGCGTTCCGTATATTTTTCGGCCGGCCGTGCAAATACCCCTACACGCGGGATGCTGCCGACCAGATGATACTGATAAACGAAAACCGGATGCGGCAGAACGACGGACTGCCGGAGCTGACAGAGCTGCCGGACGAGATGCGGCTGGAGGACAATTTGGGTGAGTTTGCAGAGGAACCCAACGAGGCGGAGAAGGAAGCCTACGAAAAGCTGGGGCTGGTGCGGATGCGCCCGGTAAAAAAGAAGAAAAAGCCGGGTAAGCCGAAAGCGGACGCAGAGGATGTGAACACCAATGGCGAGGCGAACGGGTAAAGCGTATGTGGCCGGTCTTGGCTGGGTGACAAAAAAGCCCACACAGGAGCGCAGCTACAAAAACTATGAGGATGCTTTCTGGGCCTTTATTATGTGGGTATTCAGATGGTACCCGGATAAGGCGTGCGATATATTCAGGAGCACAGAGGCGGACTTTGGAAATGAAGAACTGCTGCAGCGGGTGATGATGCGGGTATACGCCCGGAAAGCCTCAGCATCGTTTACGGGAACCCGCGGCATGACAAAGACTAACACAAAATTCAAATATGCACTGGTAAACGGGCTGGTATGGCCGGGGACGCAGAGTGCCTACTATGGCCCGGCATACAAACAAATGGCGACCATAGGCAGCAAGACTTTCCGCCAGATAGAGCACGATTACCCGGCGCTGGCGAAGCAGTGGCGGGTGACGGCGGAGAGTAAGGATGACTTCAAGATAGAGACCGACTGCGGGAGTGCTTTTTACATATCCGCTATGCGAGGAGACAACCTGCATGACGTGACGGCGGAGGAGTACGCCCAGGAGGAGAATCCGGCGTTCGATTTCAATGAATATACAACGGTGGTGCTGCCTGCGGTGCGCCTGACACATAATGTGAACGGAAAGCCAGACCCCAACTATATCCCCTACAAAGACCACGCCATTACCAGCGCGGGGCGGAAGCAGAACCATGCTTACGAAACGCGATGCGAGAACATGAAGGCCATGCTGGCGGCTGAGAGCGCTTTTGCCTATGACATTTCGTGGGAGTGCGTGATACTGCAGCAGATGCGGCCATTCGATTGGGCAATGAAGCGAAAACGAACATGCACGGCGGAAAAGTGGATGCGCGAGTTCGAAAGCCGCTATACCGGGGCGGACAGCAATCCTATCGTGCGGGACGAGGTGCTGACAGAGTGCCGAAAACTGATGATCGCGGAGAACCGGCACTGCGCCTACGACATAGGCAACAAACTGAAGCCGGAGGACGTGATCTATATCGTTGGGTACGACGTATCCTACGCCGACGACAAGAAGAACGCAAAATGCGCCTGCGTGGTGCTGAAATGCACACGTCAAACGGACTGGCTGAAGCGGGACCGCTACCTGAAGCAGGTGGTGTATGTGGACGTTTGGAACCCACCGGTAAAGAGCATGATGCAGGCGCAGAGGATCAAGGACGTGTGGAGCCGCTTCTGCTGCGACGGAGGGGCCGCGACATACCTGGCAATAGACGCATGGCAGTACGGTACCAGCGTGGTGGAGAACCTGATGATGGACCTGGGTGACGGCCTTGCGCCGCTGTGCGTGCGAAACCACGCCAGCTTTACGGAGCTGGAGCAAGAGAACGCCGTGCCGTGTTTGTATCCAATCAAGGCGGGCGGCGCGGGCGTGACGGACCCGGACGCGGAGATGGTGCGGTACGCGGAGCTGCAATTTGAGAACCGAAATGTAGAACTGCTGTGCTCTAATGTGAACGAGGGCGTGGAAAACTACAAGAAGTACCACCGGATCAAGGACGACAGCATGGATGCCATGCTGGCAGACCCCTACATAAAGACCCGGGAACTGGTGGGGCAGATACAGAACCTGAAAAAGGTGGCCAGCGGCACGACGCAGAAGGAAGAACGCATTTCCAAGCACATACAGCGCGATATATGGTCGGCGCTGAAATATGCGCTGCGGGTGGCGCAGATACTGGAACGAGAGGAACTGGCGCAGGCGGTGCGGCACAAGAGCGACTGGGACGCGGAGCTGGCAAAATACAAAAACCGTGCCGCGGCACCGCACAGAGCGGCGGCAGCCGGCGCGGGAGGCCGCACGGTGACGGCGCGGCGTGGCGGGAGGATATGCTGAAATGGCGGCAAGGAAGTACAGACTGTACGCGGCGCGGGTGACAGGCGAAACGGTAGCGCTGGCGGAAAAGGAGCGCTTTGTGCGGATAACGGCGGGGTATATGCTGCTGTACCGCACTGCGGCGCCGAAGAAAATGCAGACGGTGGAGATCAAAGGCGCTGATCTGAAGCGCCTGACGGAGCGAGACCGGCTGTGGCTGGCGGACTGCATCGCAGCGGCGCTGGCGGACGGGGTGAAAAAGAACATGGCTGACACGCAGAAACGGCTGAACGAGCTGCTGGATGCGTGGGAGAGGGAGCTGGAAAAAGAGCGCTCCCGCATAGACGAGGAGGCGGCGCATGGAGCAGGAGAAGCGGAGGAACCTGACAAGTGAATTGCAGAGCGTAGCCTGCGGCACCTACCCGGAGATATTCAAGCGATTCAACGCGCTGGCGGAGCAGTACGGCAATATGCCGGCAGGGGCGCTGGCCAGTGCCTTCAGCCGGGTGAGCATGAGCCAGTCGGCACGGGTGAACCCCTATATACAGAACCGAAGGGTGCAGGCCATTTCCTCGCTGCCGGAGGACTTTCCCAAGAATACGGTGGCAGAGATGCTGACCGCCCCGCTGGGCAACGAGCAGGGGCTGCGGCAGGTGGAGCACGGGCTGGAATTTACGGCCTATCCGCTTTTCCACACCCGGAAGATGTACCAGGATCTGCTGACGTATCACAGCTACATCGCCCCGGAGTTCACCGACAAGGACACGGCGAAGAACGACGAGTTCTGGCGGGAGTGGAAGCTGCTGGAGAAGCTGCGGCGCAAGCTGGACGTAAAGACCACGGCCCACAAGCTGGCGGGGCAGGCGGTGCAGGAGGGCAAGGTATTCTACTATCCCCGCGTGAGCGTGGACAAGCCCCACAACAAGGTGAACTACGCCTTTATGCAGCAGTTGCCCAGCGACTGGGTGAAGATCGTAGGTTTCAACAGCGTATCAAAGTACACCGTGGCCTTTAACATGATGTACTTCCTGAAGCCGGGCTGTGAGCCGGCGCAGTTCGGAGACCTGTTTAAGCCATACTGGGGCATATTCACCCAGGTGGCGGCGAGACCGCCCAAGGGCGCGGGAACCCGGTATGTATACGCGGCGAAGAACACCATCAATATGAACCGCTTTACCGAGCTGAAAACAGCAGCGGAGCAGGACGGCGGCGTGCTGCCGGGAGACCCGGACGTGTACTATCAGAACGGGAAATGGTGCTACTGGGTGACGCTGCCGGTGGACGCCGTATACCCCTTTGAGATAGACGACGCGCAGACGGCGGTGGTATCACCGCTGACGGGACTTTTCCTATCGTTTATCCAGATAGCGCAATACGAGCAGATACAGCTGGAACTGGTGCAGAACCCGCTCATCTCTCTGCTGACGGGCGAGATAGAGTATGCGGATGATAACAACCGCAATTTGTCCGACGCCTACAAACTGAGCAACGCGGGGTGGGAGCTTTTCCGCACACGGTTTTACGACGAGTTGGCGGAAAACAACACCAGCGGCATAGGCTGGTACGCCGCGCCGCTGAAGAACATGGAGCTGCACCAGTTGGCGGAAGCGCCCAGCGCAACGAAGATAAGCTCCGCTGGGTACGGCTACACCATGGCGAAGGCGGGGCTGAGCGCACTGATCCCCACCAGCGACGAGCCGCGGGCGGGCGTGGCGAACATCAGCTTGCAGATAGAGAGCAAGTTCGCCGAGCAGATATACCGCTGCTACGAGCGGATGATGCAGGGCATCATGGACGGGCTGAACCTGAAATATTCCTGGCGATTTGAGTGTTTCGGGGACATTGCCACGGACAATGATTTGAGAGAAAGCCTGAGAAAAGATATGACGCTGGGCATATTGCCGGCAACGCTGAAATATCTGGCTATGAACAATATGTCCCTGCTGGATGATATGTCCATAAGCCGCGCGATGCTGGAATCCGGCATTATGGATTTGAGGAAACCTCTCAGTTCCACGTTTACGGAAGCAAAAAACGGCGGAAACGGGAGTGGCGGCCAGACCCCAGAAGCCAAAAGGGCAATTAACCCCGGGGGCAGACCGGCATCGGAAGGGGCGCCGGGGACCGAGGGACAGGAAGCGTCAGAGGACGCGGGAGGCTGAGAAGAAATGGGCATGACGGCAATACTGACGGCGGACGACCTGCACGAGATCAACCGGGAGCTGGCCCGGGGGAACGACGTGGAGATACGCCGGACGGCGGAGGGACTGGCCATAAAGGCACACACCGTACACACGGTGAAGAAAAAGAAAGGCATGGCACTGCCGATGCCGACAGACCGATAGGGCGGCGAGAGCCCCTGCGACAGTGGGGAACGAAAAACGAATAATCGCGGTAAAGGGACTGCGAGAAAAGCCGAATGGGGATGCGCCGGTGGAGAACACCGGCTGCGGCCTCATTTTTATTTTGCGGAGAGAGGGAGTGAGAACATGAGAGCACAGGAATACGCCAGCTGGGATAACCCGCGGTTCGCGCCTATGCGGGAGCCGATGCGCCGGGTGATGGAGGCATACGGCAACGCGGAAAAGTGGTTCGCGGACATCAAGGACCGGGTGCTGTGCGACATGGGTATGCCGTTTCTGTCGAATGCGATACACAAGCTGGAGCATAAGCAGCCGGAGCGGATAGACGAGTTCGCGGAGATACCCCACGACTACCATTTGCGGCTGATGTACCCCGGTACGCCGGAGCTGGACGAGGACTTTGACAACGACCTGGACCGGGTATTCGAGGTGTGCGTGGCCATTGTGGACGGTGTCAACGAGGCACTGGGCAGATTTATCCGCGCCACGGCGGATGGGGAGTTCAACGCGCTTTCCCTGAAGGCGGAGGAGCTTCAGATCGCCAACACCGACGACAGGCGCAAACTGCTGGATGCCTGGACCATGTGGGACCAGGGCGGCATGAGCCGCGCCACCTTCGACAGCTGGTGCAGAGAACTGTTTGAAGGCGGTGAGGACGAATGAGCACGCTGAAAACCAAGGCGCTGCCCAAGAAGGTGAGCGCCAGCGGCACGCTGAAGGTGATGCAGAAACTCAACGAATACGAGTTCGGCGTGGAGCTGTGGGTCCTGCGCGAGGGTGAAAACCGCAACAAGTGGGACTATCGAAACCTCGCGGAATACTACAAGACCTTCATCGGGCAGCCCATCCTGATCGCTTATGTGGGGCAGCAGGTGGGGGACGGACACAACATGAGCAAGCGCCGGGATCCCAAGACCGGGGAGGAGTACCAGTCCTTCATGGAGGGGACGGCAGAGCGCATCGTGGGAACGCTGTCCGATGACGAAAAGGACTTTACCCTTGTGGAGAGGGGCGGTCATACATGGCTCAGAGCGAAGGGACGGCTATTTGCTTTTTACGCCCCGGAGCTGACGCGGAAGATCGTGGAACAGGGCACGATGGACGTTTCCGCCGAGACAATGGTGTCGGAGAGCCACAAAGAGGGCGATGTGGACGTGTTTACCAAATGGTCGGGCATAGGCGTGACCATTCTGGGCGACAGGGTAAACCCGGCGATACCGGGTGCGAGCATCGCAAAGCTGGCGGCCATGCAGGAGGAATTTAAGGAATTGAAGCTGCGGGCCGCGTCGCTGCACACAGCCGCAGAGGGCAGCGACGGCAAGAAACCCGACAAAAACACAAAAAAAGGAGTGAAAAGCAACATGAACAAGAGAGCGATGGAGCAGATGCAGACCAAGTTCCCCAACCACAAGGTGCTCTCCATGAGCGAGGACGGGCTGAACGTGGCACTGCTGGACGCTTCCGGCAATCTTTTCGGCTACACCTTTAACGCTGACGACAACGGAGAGGTGATCGCCAGCAAGATCATGCCCTGCGCAGCGCACATCGTGCTGAGCGTGGGAGAGGTGGAGCTGAACGCCGATGTGGCGGACGTGGTGGACTACACCGTGGCCTCCGTGAAGGAGACCGACGGCGATGTGAAGAGCCTGAACGCCAAGCTGGAAGCCGCCAATGCGCAGATCAGCGCCATGCAGGAGGCGGAGAGCAAGCGCCGGCTGAGCGCCTGCAAGGCTTCCGCCAAGGCGACGCTGGAGGCTTTCAACGCCAACCGCGAGGAAAAGGTGGCGGAGGACGCCATCAAGGCGGTGAACGAGAACATCGAGGCCGGACTGTACGCCAACAGCTGCGACAAGGACGGCGCGTGGCTGGGCGAGAAACTGGTGCGCGAGGCGGTGCTGGCCGTGTGCGGCGAGGCCGTGATGGAGAGCGACAAACGCAGCGCACAGAAGCGCAAGACCACCTATGCCTGGGAGCACATCGCCGGCAACAGCGGCGAGGGAAGCGAGGGTGTGGACGCTCTGCTGAACAAGTGGGGCATCGATGCCGGTAAGTAAAACGAAAAGGAGAGTGAACAAACATGGCATACATTGAGAAAACCGCGTTTGAGCCGCGGATCACCAACAACGAGTTCAACGAACTGTGCAACATCACGGGACGCTATCAGGTGTCCGAGGCGGATGCGGACTGCTCCGCAGGTCTGCTGGTGGTACGCGGCGAGCAGCTGCCTTGCGCGGGCTTCAAGGGCATCAAGAACGAGAACGCCTTTTACATGAACGCTGCGGGTGCTGCCGCCAACGCCGACACCGGCGTGTACGCCTGCAACACCTACGAGTGGCCCACGCTGGGCGGACGCAACGGCAACAACTACGCCGTGGGCACCGCCACGCTGGGGCTGGGCGTTCCTGCGGGCCGGGACGGCACCTTCACCGAGATCGTGTTTGACGGCAAGCACGCCTACCGCTTCGGTGAGGGCAACCTGAGCACCGCCATCGGCGAGAACACCATCTTCACCATCGCCAACGGTCTGCTGGTGCCCGCCGCTGCCGCCCCCACTGCTACCGGCGCCATCTACTTCAAGCTGAAGGGCACCGGCAACTTCACCGAGGGCGCCGGGCAGAGCTTCGTGTACTACGACGTGTGGGCCTGCAAGGTCAGCACCGTGACCGCGTGACAAGAGAGGAGAGTGAGTAAGAAATGGCAAAGCTGAACCTGAACAGCGTTTCCAACGAGGTTTTCGCCATCAACGGAAACGACCAGCGCGAGGACATCGTGGCCAAGGGCCGCGTGCTGTTTTATGAACACGCCCTGAAAGGCAAGATGGCTATTCTGAGCGCCAAAGGACAGAACACCCCCGTGCAGCGCACCATGAACGACCGGGGCTACAAGCAGCTGAACGAGCAGTTCCAGCGGGAGAGCCTGCTGTACGCCGCCAAGCTGGCCTGCGCCAGCACCGGCAAGAAGGCCCCCGAGAGCTGGGAGGAGTTCAAGCGCAATGGCGGTGAGTATTACGGCAACGCCCGGTTCTACGCCGTGCTGCAGGGCATTTGGCAGGAGGTCATCATCCCCATTCTGCCTGCCGTGTATTCCGAGGCGCTGAGCGACTTCGCTGAGACCGTGGAGATCGAGCTGGGCCAGACCTACGCCGTGAGCATCGGCAGCAACGACATCCCCGTTTTCCAGGACTCCAGCTGGGGCGCCAGCCGCAGCGTGCCGCGTAACCGCTTCTATTCCCGCGATTACACGCTGAACCCCACCCCCAAGAGCTGCTGGATCACCGCCAAGTGGATGCAGCTGGTTGGCACGAACATGGACTTCGGCATTTTCTTCGCCAACATGGTGGCGGGTATGTACGCCAAGACCATGGGTATGTGGAATGAGGCCATGACCACCGCCACGGAGGACACCAGCCTGATCCCCACCAACCTGAACTTCACCTTCAACAACCAGAACTGGGTGAAGGGCGCCAACAAGATCGCCGCGCTGAACAACACCACCATCTCCGACGTGTTTGCCACCGGCGGCACCGTGGCCCTGAGTAAGGTGCTGCCCAACACCGTGACCGGTTCCACCAACGTGAACATGGATGCCGCTATCGCCACGCTGCTGGGTGCCGACTACACCAAGGCCGGCTACCTGGGCCAGTTCATGGCGGTGCGCCTGATGCCCATGCGGGACGTTATCATCCCCGGCACCCAGAACACCACCGTGGAGACTATGCTCAGCGAGAACGACATCTGGATGCTGGCCGGCAACGGCAGAAAGCCGCTGACCATCGGCTACACCAGCGGCACGCCCATCTCTATCGAGATGGATCCCACCCGCACCGGAGATTTCGAGATCGGCCTGAACCTGACCATCGCTCTGGACTCTGTGGCCACGTTCGCGTCCAAGATCGCGCACTTCACCGTGTAAGGGAAACCAAACGGGGGGAAGGGGCGAAAGCCCCTCCCCCGGATATGCGGATTTAGTTTAACCGGGAAAACGGCGGTCTCCAAAACCGCAGTTCGGGGTTCGAGCCCTCGCGTCCGTGCCAGATGAAAACGTTGGATCGTTTTCGCCCGAAAGGGAGTTTATAGGGGCGAAAGCCCCATACGGAAATGTAGCTCAGTTGGCAGAGCATCTGACTGTTAATCAGAGGGGCGCAGGTTCAAGCCCTGCCGTTTCCGCCATAAGGATGTGCGGCAAAGCCGCGGGTATGCAACACGCCGACGTGTAAACGGGGCAGCGGCGGGAGCCTTGACGTGTTGCGGCAGATAAAAACAGACCATGAAAGGAATCTGAAAGGAGCAGAAAACATGGGTAAGCAGAAGAAAAGCGGAAACAAACTGGCCGCGCAGATCGCGGCGGAGGAGAGCGAGGACGACCAGGTGATGCTGGCGCCCCAGCAGAGCGCGGAGGAGCCTGACGGCAAGGCCGGGGACGTGAACGCGGCGGAAGGCAAGGACGCGCAGGACGCGAACGCCGCCCAGAACGCGAACGCCACCCCGGTGCCTGCGGAAAAGCCGGCGATGTACACCGCCGAGCAGGTGCAGCAGATGATGAAGGAGGCCGCTGCCGCCGCCGTGGCGGAGGCGCTGAAAAACATCCCCCAGCCGACCTCGCCGCAGATCGTGCAGGTGAGCACCAGCGCGGAGCAGGTACATTTCCTGTGGATGGCGCCGGTGGCGGACGACAACGTGGTGCAGTTTGGTGACGGCGGAATGTACGGAAACATCGTGGGCAAGACGGGAAGCTTTTACGTGCCGAAGCCGGACCTGAGTCGCATATTGACGGAGATGAACCGCCGGTTCATGGCGCAGCGGTGGCTGCTGGTGGTAAGCGGACTGACGGACGAGGAGCGCGAGGCGCTGGGCGTGGACTACAAGAGCGGCGAAGTGCTGGACAAGAGAGCCTTTGCCAAGCTGGTGGAGCTGGGCGACGAGCTGCTGGACATCTACCCGGCGCTGTGCGAGGGACACAAGGTGATGGCGGCGCAGATGTACGCCGACGCCTACCGCCAGGGCAGCCGGTATGTGACGCGGGAGCGCACGGTGAAGCTGAACGCGCTGAGCAAGCGCAAGGGCCACGAGAAGGGCGACTTCATCGCCATTATCGAGGACATGAACGAGAAGGACACGAAGTAAGGGACGTTTGACGACACTGGCGAAAGGAGGGAACGGCCATGATGCAGGGCGACGCCTATTCGCTGCCCATCGTGCTGCGGCAGGGGGAACTGCTGATAACGCCGGAGATGGTGCTGCGGCTGGAGATCACCATAGGGAACCTGACAAGGACGTACCCCGGCGTGGTGCGCTACGACGAGGAGAACGGACAGTGGCTATTCCCGCTGACGCAGGAGCAGACATTCGCCTTTAAGGCCGGGAGGACACCCCCGGTACAGGCGAGGATAAAATTCAACGACGAGAGTGTGGTGGGGGCGAAGGGCAAGACCATATACGTCTCCGCAAGCCGGTCCAAAGGGGTGATGTAAATGGCGCTGCAGCAGTTCGCGGCGGAACAGAAGAAGAACGCCAACGTCAGCACCGCCCCGGTGAGGCAGCCCGTGGTGGAGATAGAAATACGGGATGTAGTGATACAGACCGGGGGAGAGATCATCCCCACCTACGAGGGCGAATATGAGGTAACACCACAGGTGGACAATCCTGTTGTGCTGCATACAAAAGCCAAACGCATGAACGACGACGTGACGGTGAAGAAAATACCCCAGTACGAAGTCAGCAATGCCGCCGGCGGAAAAACTTTAACGATAGGAGATGTGGAGTATGGCTAATCAGTACATCAACAAAGTAATTCTGAACGGTCAGGTGAAAATCGATCTGACCGCCGACAGCGTGGTGCCCGCCAAACTGCTCAAGGGCATTACTGCCCACGACAAGACGGGCGCGATCATCACGGGTACGTGTACCTTTGATGCGGATACCTCCGGCGCTACCGCGTCCGCTGCTGAGATCCTGCTGGGCAAGACCGCATTTGTGAAGGGCGCGGAGGTCACCGGTACGATGCCCAACAACGGCGCTGTGGCGGGCAACATCACCACCAAGGCGCAGGTGTATACCGTGCCCCTGGGCTTCCACGATGGAAGCGGCACCGTGCAGATCGCCGAGGCGGAGCAGGCCAAGCTCATCGCCACCAACATCCGTGAGGGTGTGACTATCCTGGGCGTGGAGGGCACCATGTCCGGCAGCGAGGACATGAAGGCACAGGCCAAGACTGTGACCCCCACCTTTGCCAGCCAGGAGGTCCTGCCCGACGAGGGGTACAACTGCCTGTCCAGCGTGACGGTGAACGCTATCCCCGTGAGCGAGACGGACAACGAGGCCGGCGGCGTGACGCTGACCATCGGCGCCTGAGAAGCGGAGGAAACGAGGTAAAAGGGCGATGGCGAAAAACGTAAACAAGGTCGTGGTGGATGGCGCGGTGAAGCTGGACCTGTCAAAGGACAGCGTGACGGCCAACACACTGGCGAAAGGCGCTACCGCCCACGACAAAAGAGGGGCACCCATCGTAGGAACGATGACAACGCCGCAGATCAGTGTGGCGGGCAGCGTGATGACGATAGCCTGACGGAGAGGAACAAAACGCATGGCGAGAGATGTAAAGATCAACGGCGTGACCTATACGGGCGTCTCCGTCGTGCAGGTGCCGCTGGCCGAGGGAGGCGCGGCGCGGTTCATGCAAGTCAATGGTGCGCCCGGAGCGCTGGAAAAGTGGAAAGCGGGGCTGAAAATAAACAACTCCACCTACCCGAACATCGGGCAGATGCGCTTCCCACTGGCGGAGGGTGAAGGCTACGCCCTGTACCTGTACGGAAACGGAGACTGGGAGGCGACCTACCGGGTGGCTCCCGGCTCCGTGGTACAGGTGGGAGACTTTGTAAAGATCACGAAAGGGCTATTCCCTTCGGCGACACTGTATCCGTCGGAAAGCCTGTATCCACAGGCGGAAAAGGCGGGACTGATGCCCAGCGGCAATCTGTACCCCGGCAGGAGCACATACCCCAGCAACGCGCCGCTGGTGGAGGGGCTGGGCGGAAATTCGACCGGCGCGGACGGCGTGGCACTGACGGACGGCACGGCGGGAGAACTGATAACGATCTATATTCCGGCATAAGGAGGGGAGAACATGGGGACGAAGTGGAGCGAGGTCATATCGACCCACGCGATGGTGGCCATCGACGACGTGCGCTTGCAGGAGGAGGCAGCCAACGACCCGGCGGCGTTCCTGCGGAGGATGAGCCTGTATATGGTGAACGCCATCCCCCTATTCTCCCTGCCGGTGCAGATGAGAGCGTATCTGGGTGAGGGGCTGGTACAGCCAAGCTACGGCGACTACTACTGGACCAGCAGCGAGGACAGCCTGGTGGGAGAAACGGAAGTGGACACCGGAATGGTGGGCTACGAGCTGTTTTCCTGCGCCATTGTGGAGCAGGATGTGACGGGCGGCATGACGGCGGTGCCGTACACCGGGGCAAGCTACAACGCCGAAACAGGCGTGGTGACGTTCCCTATGCAGGACATGGCGGGAATAAACTACACGCTGGACTTTTACACAGACGGTGAATTTGGTCACGAGCTGACAATGGAGCAGAAGCGGATACTTGGGCTGTGCGTGGCAAGCGTATGGGACGAGCGGTTTTTCCGCAACTGGCTGAACGACCAAATGAAGATAAAGGACGCGAGCTTTGACACGGTGAACGAGGGCACCTATATGAAGGAGGGCGCCGCGAAGCAGGAGAAGAACCGGGCAAGGCTGATGGACGAGATGCACAAGTATGAGCAGGACTGTACGTTCCTGAACACGGTGCAGCGAGGACGTGGCGGCTACGGACGATACCAGTTCCTGTGACAGAGGCAGAGCGCGGAGGTGAACGGCGATGGCGGACGTAAAGAATAATCTTGGCAATATCGCCGCGATGGCGGAGAGACCGCAGGCGACCACCAACCGCCCCGCACAGTACAACGACCGGCGCAACCCCTACTTTGGAGATCCGACGGCGCGATTCGTGCAGGCATACGGCAAATACGCCAGCGACTACACCGCGTGCCGGGTGCAGGGGCTGGACAGCGACCCCAACAACTTCTACGAGTGGAGCGAACAGCTGGTACGCTTTGCCGATGCGCGGAAGAAGGGCAACGCCATAGACCGGCCCATAGACAACTATAAGGAAATCCTGTTTGTAGACCGGCGCATCGAATATGTGCCGGAGGGCGCAAAAATGGAGACAATGGGCTCCACATGGCTGGTGACGAACCCGGCCAACATATCCTCTGCCGTGGGCGGGGGCATCATAAGGCGGTGCAACGCCACATGGAACCATCTGGATTGGTACGGCAACGTGCTGAAGGAACCGATGGTGGTGGAAAACGTTAAGCTGAACGCCAACGCCAACGACTTTCAGGAGACCATGCTCATCATGCAGGGGTACTTCAACATTACCATACAGCGCAACGGCGAAACGGAAAACCTGGATGTGAACAGCCGCCTGATCCTGGGGCGGATGGCGTATCAGATCACCGGCTACGCGGACGTGGCGCAGGAGTTCACCGGGGACGACGAGAGCTGCCGGCTGCTGCGGTTTACGGCGCGGATGACGGAGCCGGATAGGGAGAAGGACGACCTGGTTCGCCGGGTGGCCAACGCCTATCCCTTCACCTGGGAGGTGAACGTGAGCGGCAGGGCGGCCATGAGCACGGGAGAAAAGGCAAAGTTTACCGCCGCATCCCTGCGAAACGGAGAGGCGGCGGACGGAGACACAGAACACCCCACCCGCTATCTGTGGTACAGCAGCGACGAGAGCGTATGCCGGGTGGACCCCACGGGAAACGTGACGGCGGTGGGCGAGGGAGAGTGCACCATTACGGCGGTGCTGGTGCAGAACGAGGAGCACTACGGCACCTATACCGTGACGGTGGCAGAGAGCGTAAGCGGCGTACACTGGCAGACGGATCCGGTGGAGAGACTGGAAGCCTACGGCAAGACCGTGCTGACGGCTATATACACCGAGAACGGCGCGGAGACCGGAGACGCGGTGGAATGGACTTTCACCGGGGCGGCGGAGGACAGCTACACCGCAGAGGTGGACGGCAGCACCGCCACCGTGTACTGCTGGGGCGGGAGCGTGAAGCCCCTGACGGTGACTGCCGCCTGTAAGGGCAAGAGCGTGAGCACGGACATCACACTGGAGGGGTGGTAAGAACGATGGCAAAGCCGATATGTGAGCACGCCTACCGGAAGGTAGGGGAGATCATCATACGGTGCAGGAAGCAGACGGGAGAGCACGACTTCTGCTGCTACCAGTACCACTGCCCGGACAGCGGACGGTACGAAAACGCGGCGCAGTGGCGGAACTGCTCACTGCGCTGTAGGGAGAAAAAGTAAATACGTGAGGGAATTTCCATTATGAATCTGAAAGGAGCAGGAGAGATGGAAAACAGCATTAAAGAGCGCAAGCCCATTACCATGAAGGAGGTATTCGCCAAGGCCAACGCTTATGTGCCGCTGATGGAGAAGGCGGCCATCGTGAGCCACTGCGCGGAGAGGTGCATCGACCGGGTTGTGGTGAATACCGGGGAGCGCTTCCGGGGCGATGTGCCGCCCATGTACCGGGAGAACGGACAACGGAAACGGCGCTACCTGCTGGGCATACTGGCACGGGCGTATCTGCGGCGGGACTTCGACGGCTGCGAGGAGGACAAGTGGCTGATGAGCGCCGACGACTACGATCTGGTGGGCGGGGTGCAGCTGGTCAACCAGATAGACCGGATGAAGAAGCAGAGCGACGCCCTGCGGGACAAGGCGTATGACCTGCTGGCGGATTACCGGGACCTGGAGAAGATGCTGAACACGGAGATCAACGCCAACCTGGCGGTGATGAACGATGTGGTGGCGCGGATGGCCATGAGCAGCGCGGCGGCCATGACGCCGGAGAGCATGAAGGAGCTGGTGGAGCTGGCGGAGCAGGTGCAAAAAGGAACAAAGTGATACTCAAAACGCAACGAAAGTAAAAGTTGCAAAAATATCAAAAACGCAACGAAAACTGTAATGTTTCATGTGAAACAATTAGAAAAACGGAAAGCGGGGTGAGGGCGTGAACACAGATTTCGACAGCCCCTACTATCCATTTGAGCGCGTGGAAACCGGTTACGGCACCTTTAAGGGTGCAGAGAAGATACCGAAAAAGATCGTGAATTACCTGCTGGACCTGCCGGACAGGAACGGGTACACGCCCGTGGACGACAACGCCCGGCCCAGGGTACGGCTGATGAAGTACATCTGCTATGACGGGGCGAACCCGCTGGCGCAGCCGCTGCCCACGGCGGAGGAAAAGCTGAGCATCGTATTCGACGGCGAGGCACCGGTGGTGGACACGGAGGAGCAGAAGGCGAAGCACCCCAAGGGGTACAGACTATTCCCGCTGGAATACTGGGGACAGGCGCAGAGCATGGCCCAGACGGTGGTAAAGGTGTACATCGGGCGGGTGATTCCAAAGACACCCTTTACGGCGGCGGTAGGAATATACTTCGACATACTGTGCAACTACGGACACGAGACCACCACGCGGATGGATGACTACTCCCGCAGCTATGACATGGAGCAGTGCATCATTGAAGCACTGAACGGCGTAAACATAGGCGGGGCCGGGGTAATGACCTTTGACAGAGGGGCACACGCGGACAACGGATCCCACGCCATATACGACCAAGGGATGAACGTGGGGCGGCGAGTACACATGAGCCTTGCGTGGGCGGACAGCGACGAAGAAAGCGTCGTGACCACATTCTGAAAGAACGGAGGACGGCGTGGATGGATGAGATTCAGGTGGAGCGCCGCTTGGCGGAGGTGGAGCAGCGGAGCAAAAGCAATACCCACCGCATCGACGAGCTGGCGATGGAGCAAAAGGCCCAGAATGAGTTGGCGACCTCCGTGGCGCTGATGATGCAGGAGCAAAAGACCATTAAAAACGACATAAGCGAGGTAAAAAAGGATGTGAAGTCGCTGACGAACCTACCGGCGAAGCGGTGGAACGACGTGGTGGAGAAGCTGGTATGGCTGGTGCTGGGCGGCGCGGTGACGGCGCTGCTGGTACAGGCGGGGATCCATTTATAAGAAAACTGCATAATCAACAAGGTGTTTCGTGAGGGAGGAAAAGAGTTTATATGGCGATCTCACAGAGCATAGAACGGGCCTGCCGCAGGTACGAGGAAGTACAGGCGGAGGGGCTGACGCTGTACCCCATCCTTGTGGAGGAGATGGAGACATTCGAGTTGGCACGACCGGGCATTGACATCGTGCAGCAGAGCCTCCCTGTGGCGTATGCTGTGATGCCGCTGCTGGCGGCCTACTACAAGATGGAGTACGACGCGATGGAGCGCGGAGAGGAGACAGTGGGGCTGCTGTCAAGGGCGCTTTTGATGCTGGCGCTCTCCCTGCGGCTGGGGAGAGGAAAGCCGTTGGACGAGCGCTTGAAGGCGTTTCGCTGCAAGGTGGACACGAAAGACCCCAGCCGGTTGACGGCGGTGGAGTTCGTGCTGCACGGAGAGGAGCTGTGGCGCATTACGCCGGTGCAGTTCCAGTATCTGCGGGAGATCATCGCCGCGCAGAACGGCATAGAGCTGACGCCCCCGGAGGCCAACCCGGAGTTGGTGGAGGCGCAGCGGGAGCTGGCGGAGATGAACGGCGGCGCAAAACTGAGCGGCGACCTATGGGAACGAGTGGCGACGGTGGCAACGCTGGAACACGCGGAGGAAACGGAGATAGAGTCGTGGCCGGTGCTGAAGCTACAGACGAAAGCAAAAACGTGGCAGCGAATATTGGGGTACATGACCTGCACCATCGCGGAGGCGAGAGGAACACAGTGGAAACGGGGAAACCCGTGGCCGAGCCTGTTTTATGACCGGGTGAGCGAGGGCAACACGGCACTGCGGCCCGTGGAGGAATCGACACGGGGCATGGGACAGGCATAGAGAAAGGAATAGGCCCTGCAAGCGGGCAGGGCGGAACGCCAAGTGGGGCGAAGCCAACGGGAGGCCGGGGCTTTGCCTCCATTTTTTATATCAAAAAGGAGTGAAAGCAGAATGATTACTTTTACCGATCCGAGACTGTATACCCGCGGCATCTGCGCCGCGCAGTTCGCCGACATGGAAACGGGTCAGGTCCTGCTGAGCAGCAACAAGTTCCAGGAGGGCAGCATCACCGTGACGGTGAACGCGGATCCCCTGCGTGCGGGACTGAACAACGGCATCGCCACCATCATCGAGAGCGACCCGGACATCCAGGTGAACTTCACCCAGGCCAACTTCGACCTGCGGACGAAGATGGCCGGCGTGGGCGGCGCTGTGACCTACAACGCTGTGGCCCCGGTGTGCCAGGTGGTGACGGCGGACAGCGCCGTGCTGAAGGTGGACGTGACCGACGGCGCCCCTGTGGCGCAGTACGCGATGGCGAAGCCCTATGCCTATGTGCAGGAGACCAAGAAGGCTTCCGGCATCCAGCAGGGCGGCATCGCCTATGAGATCGCGGCGGACGGCACCGTCAGCGGCTTTACCGCGGTGAGCGGCACCGAGTACAAGGTGTGGTACTTCGTGAACAAGCTCAGCGCCATGTGCGGCAAGCTGACCACCGGCATGAACGGCAAGGTGGGACTCTTCACCGCGCAGCTGGCGGTGTACGGCAACGTGAACGCCAAGACCAACGAGGGCACCCGCCAGGGCTGGCTGTACATCAACGTACCGCTGAAGCTGCAGGCGGACACCGCCACCGTGACCGGCAGCCAGAGCAACTACGACACCACGGCCATCGTGGGCCGCGCACTGAGCACGGACGAGAGCGTGATCTCCGACAAGTGCGAGGACTGCGCCGGTGGCACCATAGGCTGGTACGTGTACGTGCCGGACAGCGGCGCGGAGGTGGTGACAGGCATTGTGACCGCCATCGGCGGCGTTATCAACGTTCCGGTCAGCGGCACGGCGCAGGTGAAGCCCCAGGCGGTGCTGGAGAACGGCCAGCTGGCGGTGCTGGATCCTGCCAAGTGCGCCTACAGCCTGATCGGCGCACCCAGCGGCACCACCGTGAGCGCCAGCGGACTGATCTCCGCAGGAAGCGTAGCTGGTGACGCAGACCTTAACGTGACCTTCGTGTACGAAGATGTCACGTTTACCGACCAGTGCGCTGTGAGCGTGAAGGAAGCCTGACAAACGAAAAACCCCTCCCCTGCCGCAAGGCGGGGGAGGGGGACAGACGCGAGTGCGCCGGAGAGAAGCGGCGCATTGGCGTATGTGAAAGAGGGGAGGCGCGGGAAATGGCGAAGCTGGTGGGACAGTTCAGCGGGTTCGAGCAGGACATGGCCGCGCTGGAAAAGCAGGTGAAGGACGCCTTCCGCGCGTCGCGCCCCGCACTGGCGGAGGAGATGCGGCAATGCCTGCGGGAGCACGTGGTAGAGGACGTATACGACAAACTGGTGCCGGAGGAATATGTGCGCCGACGGGGAACAAAGGGCCTTGCAGACATGAACGCCAGCGCCACGGTGTACTCCGACGAGCGGGACGGCGGCATGAACCTGACGCTGCTGTATCACCCCAGCGGCGCCACGGACGGCAACGGAGAACCCATAGACCCCCATGTGGATGGGGATGACCTGATAAACCGGATCGAGAAAAACGACCCCGCATACAACTGGGGCAGACGGCCCAAGAACAGACCGTTTTTCCGCAACTTCGTGGAGGAGATGCTGGACGGCAGGGCGGAGGAAACGCTGGTGCGGGCCATGAATGGGGCTGACCCCACACTGGAGCTGGTGGGGGACATGGGGATGATACGGGACGAGGACGATTGGAGGTAGCGTATGGCGATTTTCAAAGTAACGGCTGTACCTGATTTTTCGCAGCTCAAGGGAGAGATAGCGAAGCTGCAGAGCAGCCCGGTGACTTTGGGCGTGAATACGCAGCAGGCCAACGTAAATATCAAAACAATGGCCAAAAATGTCGCTACCGCGCAGGAGGCGTTCCAAGACGCCGGAAAGAAAGCGCAGCAGAGCAGCGAAAAGGCGGCGGAGAAGGTCAGGGACGTGGGGACGGCGGCCAAGGAGAGCAGCGGCTTTGCCGGTCTGATGGGCGATAGCTTTGGACGGGTAGCGGCAAAGATGGCGCTGTGGCAGGTAATGGGCAACGCCATCGCCGGGGTGAAGCGCAGCTTCACGGAAGCGCTGGAGACCATGAAGGACGTGGACGACGAGATGGTGACGATACGCAAAGTCACCGGCGCGACCACGGAGGAACTGAACAAGATCGAGAAGCAGGCATACGAGACCGCCAGCGCCTACGGCGTGGCGGCGGACGAGTACCTGAACAGCGTGGCAAACTTCAGCCGCGCCGGCTACGGCGAGCAGGCATCCGCGCTGGCGGAGCTGGCCACCAAGACGCAGATCGTGGGCGACACGGATGCGGAGACTGCACAGCAGTTTTTGCTTTCCATGGACGCGGCGTACAAGTATCAGGGCAGCATCGAGCAGCTGACGAAGGTTCTCGATGGAGCAAACGAGATTGATAACAATTACGCAACGTCAATAGAAAAAATTGCCGAGGGCTTGGGCAAGGTGGCGCCTATTGCGGCGCAGGCCCATGTAGGCGCAGATGAACTGACGGCGGCTATCGGCACAATCACCGCTGTGACGCAGCGGTCGGGCACAGAGGCCGCCACCGCGCTGCGGGCGCTTTTCCTGAACATCATCGGCGATACCAAGACGGAAATCGACGAGGGCGTGACGTGGACCACCGGCGAGATCGCCGGACTGCGGGATGTCATCAAGCTCTATGCCAAGGACGCCTACGACGCGGCGCAGGCCACGGGCAGCGTGATAAACCCCATGAAGGCTATTGCCGGGCTGTCCCAGAGCATGAAGGACGGGCTGCTGACGGAGCAGCAGCTGATGGAGATGGTCAGCGACATCGGCGGCAAACTGCGTACCTCGCAGTTGCTGGCGTTGATCCAGAACTGGGATATGTACGAGTCCATGCTGGGAGACTACGCCGACGCAGTGGGCAGCGCGGACAAGGAAGTGGAAAACGCGCTGGACAGCTGGACCCGCAAGACCGAGATCCTGCACAACAAGTGGACGGAGTTCATCAGCAACCTGGTGGAGACGGACACCATAAAGGGTGCGCTGGACCAGGTGATCGCGCTGGTGGAGTTTTTGGACAGCGACACCGGGCGGCTGGTGATACAGCTGGGGCTGCTGGTGGGTGTGCTGACGCTGGCGAACAAGGGCTTTACGGCGCTGATGAACACCGGCGTGGGAACGTTTTTTGGAACGCTGACCTCCGCCATAGGCGGCAACGCTATGGCGATCACGCAGCTCACCGGGCAGATGAAGGGCCTGCTGGCGATTCTGCCGAAACTGGGCGTGGGCGCGGCGATCTTTGCGGCGCTGGCCGTGGCGATCAGCCTGAGCACGGAAAAAGCGCGGGCTTATGAAAAGGCGCTGGAGGGCGTGGAAAAAGCGCAGAGTGCGCTGGGCGAGACCGAGGACGAGTACGACGCGCTCATAAGCAAGACCGGAGAGCTGACGGAAGCGGAGGAAAGGCGGCTGGAGGTGCTGCGGGCGATCCGCGAGGAGCAGGAAAAGGCGGTACGGGACGCAGAGTCCGCGGCGTGGGACGCATGGAACGAGCTGCACGGCACCGGAGCCAAGGTATACGTGGGCGGCGGCGACAGTGTGGGCGGCGGCATGGGCGTGACCCCTGTACAGATGGTGCAGGCGGACGTGGAATCGCTGGCGCAGTACAAGCTATCGCTGAAGCTGGTGCAGGACCAGATGGAGGCAGGCACTAAGACGCAGGAGGAGTATTACTACTCCCTGTCGAAGCTGCAGGAGGGCCGTGAGGAAGAAGTAGAGACGATACGCAAGGCAATCAACTATGGCTTTGCGGTATCGGAGGAACAGCGGCAGCTGGTGGCGGCCTATGACAGGGTGCAGGAGATCCTGGGCGTGACGCAAAAGGCCACGCAGGACTACGTAAACAAACTGATCTCCGAAGCGCAGCAGGCGGGGTATACAGGCAAGGCGCTGTACGACATGGTGGCGGCGCAGATCATGGCCAGCAGCACAAAGCTGGATTTCACCCAGCAGATCAGTGCGCTGAGAACGCTGGCGGCTACCATCGGGTACACCACGCAAGCTTACGGGAACCTGCTGAACGCGGGACGGATCTACCAGCAGTCGATGGTGTTGGTCGCCAACAACAAGTTCAAGACGCTGGAGGAAGCACAATCCTATCTGACGAACAAGGCGTGGAACAAACTGACCGGCACAGCGCCAAATGGCGGCTGGGGCGGGAGCACAGGCGGAAGCACAGGCGGTTACAGCGGGGGAGGGTCCTCCGGCAGCAGCGCGGAGAAAAAGAAGTATCAGGACGAGATCGACGCGCTGGAAAAGCAGCGGGACGCGGAGCTGGCGGCCATAGACGAACAGATCGACGCACTGAAGAAGCAGAACGAGGAGACAGAGCGCGGCGAAAAGCTGGAAGAACTGAAGCTGGCCGTGCTGAAAAAGCAGGACGCGCTGCTGAACGCCCGGAACGAGCGCACGGTGCGGATGTACAACGCCGAGTCCGGGCAGTGGGAGTGGATCGCGGACCCGGAGAAGGTGAAAAAGGCCGAGGAGGACCTTGCGGACGCAAAGAAGGACCTGCGGGACTATGAACGGGAGATGGAGCTGGACCTCGCCATAGAGGAACTGGAAGCGAGGAAGAAGGCCATCGAGGCGGCGTACCAGCTGAAAATTGACGCGCTGGAGGAATACATCAACGCGCTGGGTGAAACGGTGGCCCAAGAGAAAGTCCTGCTGGATCAGAGCGTGCAGAACTATCGGGATTGGGCCAACGGGGTTCTGGCGGCAAAGGCGGCAGCGGCAGGCGTGACGATCACGGCGGGTGGTACGCCGGTAGAGGTCAAACGGGACGCGACCGGCAATGCGTCGGGATACACCGAGGTAAAGGTCGGAAACCTGACAGGTGTGCGGAAATCCACCGAATCCGAGAAAGCCAGCGTATCCAATAAGCCATCGAAGAATCTTTGGGATTCCATCAACCTGGGAAAGAACAACATTTCCTTGCCCAGTAGTGGAAATTCAAACTGGAAGAACACAAAAGCGGGGAGCATTATCAGCGCGGTAACAGGCAGCACGGGGCGGGGCAAGAAGTACGACAGCGGCGGTGTGCTGCACGGACTGGGCGGCATAAAGGCCACGGTGGATGACGAAATGGTGCTGCCTCCCGACGTGACGGCGAAGATGCTGAAGCCGTCGGCGGATGCGCGGTTCAGGGCCAGGGTGAATGAGCTGGGCGGACTGTACGGAGAGACGCCGGTGAGCCGCAGCGTGGCGGGGAACAGCGATAACCGCAGCTACAGCGACCACAGCGGACCCACCTACAACGTGAAGGGCATAACGCTGACGGAGCAGCAGGCGGAGCACCTGACGGTGGCGCAGATGTGCCGGATGGCGCACAACGTGAAGCCCTACGGAGGATAAAAGCATGGACGAGAACGCAAAGACGCTGGCGGAGCTGGCAAAGCGGTTGTGGGACAACTTTTATGTGCGGCGGGTACGGGAGACGCAGACGGATATGGTACGGCAGTACCGGGCGCAGGTGACGACCGCGGCGGCAGAGGGGAAAATCGGCGTAAAACGCCCCTTTGACGAAACGGAGAGTTTTCTCCCCTATGTGAGCACGATGGCGGCGGCACCGGTGGGAGCGCAGGTGGTGGTGCTGGTATTCGGCGAGGGGAAGAACGCGGGGAACCACATGGTTTTCATGTACGCGGACGGACGGAATATGTGAGAAAGGACGGCTGGACTATGGCGAAAAAGACGCGGCACATCCTGGTGATGAAAAGCGGCAGAGAGATACCGATAACGGGCATCACGGGACGGTACTACATCACCCGCGAGAGCCAGTACCGCAAGGGAAACCCGGACATACGGAAGATCAGAGCGGCCACGGACGAGGAGTGCGACGCGCTGACGGCGGCGGAGGACAGGAAGAAGCGCAAGCGCGGCTGAACGGAGGGTGCGTGCCATGACGGAGCAGGAAAAATATCTGGCGTACCTGAGAGCACTGAAGGGCCGGTTTCAGAAGCTGTGCCGGCTGCGCTTTCTGAACCCGGACGGGAGCACGGCGTTCTTCGTGGACAATAACCCGCGGAATAAGTACAGCGGCGCCTTTATCGCGGAGGGGTCTCTGACGGTGAATTTGCAGAACGGGGTGAGGCGCACAGCCAGCGTGACGCTGGGGAACGTGGACGGGGCCTTTGACTACAACGTGAACCACCTGTGGTTCGGGCAGGAGATCGCGCTGGACGAGGGGCTGGTGCTGCCAAACGGCGAGGACTACTACATACAGCAGGGTGTTTTCCTGATACAGAGTCCGCAGGAAACGGTGGAACCGGGACGGCGGCTGATGCAGTACGAGCTGGTGGACAAGTGGGCCAATCTGGACGGAACGCTGTGGGGCAAGCTGGAGGGCACCTATAAGGGACAGCTGAACGTGAACATCTTTCAGCAGATCAACGCCCTGCTGCAGGATGACAAGGGAAACGGGCGGAAGGTGGACCCCATCCCCCCGGTGTACACGGAGTATTACAACGGCAAGAAGCAAAAGCTGACGGACGGTACGGAAGTAAATTTGGTGGACGCGCCGTACACGCTGGAGGTGGATCCGGGAAGCGGCACATACGCGGAGGTGATACTGGGCTTTGCGGAGATGCTGAACGCCTGGATCGGCTACGACGCCACGGGACGGCTGCGGATAGATCCCAGTCAGGACGACCTTTTAGACAGCGAAAAGCCCATCAGCTACGCCTTCTCGATGGGGGAGGCGACGCTGCTGGGCATGACGTACACGGCGCAAAACACCGATGTGTACAACGACTATATCGTGCTGGGGGCGGCGCTGGACGACAACAGCCAGCCGGGGGCGAGAGCCACCAACAACGACCCCATGAGCGATACCAACGTACAGCTGATAGGCCGCAAGACGGTGTGGACGGAGGAGAGCGGCTACGCCACGGAGACCATGTGCCGGGACAGGGCGGAGTGGGAGCTGAAGCGCTCCACGGTGCTGCAGAAGAGCGTGGACATCAGCTGCGGGCAAATCTTCCACATTAAGGAGAACGAGCTTGTGACGCTGGTGCGCCGGGACAAGCAGGGAAGCCCCACGGAACGGCACCTGGTGACAGGCTTTTCCCGCCCGCTGACGGGAGAGGGACAGATGACTATATCCGCCACCAGCGTGGCGGACTTCCCGGTGGCGACGGTGACGGTGTGGCCGCTGAAAACGGAGACAAAGACATAAACGGAAGGAGGGAAGGACGATATGGCACTTTTCATGCCGACGAATATCACGCCCTCCACGCTGGGAGCGCTGGGCAACGGGACGGTGGACGCAAGCCAAAACATGACCGTGACCTGGCAGGTGGACGGACAGAACGCCATGACGGCGTTTGAGATAAAAATTCTGGCCAACACGGCGGAGAGCGCACAGCTGTACGACTCGGGAAAACGGACGGACAACTGCCCCTTTTACGGGCGAAACGCCAAGGGCGATGTGGTGTTTTTCAGCTACACGATCACGGCGGCGGCGCTGGCTGCGGCGGGAATTACCAACGGAAACAGCTACAAGCTACTCATCACCCAGTGGTGGACGGACGCGGACAGCGTGACGCAGCAGAGCGCATCGGTATTCGTGTGCCGGAGCGCACCGGTGCTGACCATCAACGACTTTACGAAGCCGGTGGCGGCAAAAGAGATGACGTGGACGGCCAGCTATTCGCAGGCGCAGGGCGACCCCATTATCTGGGCGCGGTGGCAGATCGCGCCGGCGGCGGACACGGAGGACGTGCTGTACGACACGGGCAACGTGGCGACGGCACAGCTGGCGTTTTACTACGACGGCTTATTCACCGGGCAGGAATACGCCGTGCGGTGCCGGGTGGAGACCAGCAACGGCGTGGTGGCGGACACGGGCTGGGTACAGTTCGCGGTGCAATACAGCGCCAGCAGCTATACCGGCGCGGTGGTGACGTGCGTAAAGCGGAAGCAGAGCGGCGTGCTGGTGTCGTGGCCGGGAGCCTACGACATACCGGGCACGGCGGAGGGCGAGTACACCATCCGAAACGGGGAGCTGAACCTTCCTGCCGGATCCACGGTGACGTGGGACACGGTGACGGGCGAAGCGATGGCGCTGACGACGCCCATAAGCATCGTATGGCAAGGGACGGTAAAGACGCTGCCGGCGACGCTATTCAACCTGACCGGCGCGGACGGAAAGGCGCTGACGGTGACGGTGAGCACAACGGCGGTGCGGGCTATACAGGGCGGCGCGGAGATAGGCCGGGTAAACGCTGCCTTTGCCCCGGAGGACGAGCTGACGGTGGCGCTGACGGGCGGAAAACTGTACGTGCGGCGGCGGTATGAGCGGGGACTATTCCCGGCGGAGAGTCTGAAACCGTCGGTGCGGCTATTCCCACGGGCCAGCCAGTTCTCGGTGCTGAAATACATGGCGGACGCGGTGATGGCGGACATGACCGTGGTGAACGTGAAGCTGGTGGGCGCACAGGTGTGCGACTACCTGTGGATAGAGGAGGGCGAGCTGACGGACACGGTGGTGACGGCGCTGATGAGCGCAGCGGGGTACACACCGGAGTTTGGCGACAGGACGCTGCTGCTGGCGGACTTTGCCACAGACCTGCGGGGCGGCAACATCGTGGCGGAGGAGCCGCTGACGGGCTGGGCCGTATACCGCAGGGAGGAGGGCGCAGCGTCGCTGGTACACGTGGCGGACGTAGGGTACGCGGAGCGCAGCGTGATCGACTGCGCGGCGGCCTCGCAGGGAACGTACACCTACTACGTATTCGGCGTGGGGGAGAGATCCTTTGTGACCACGGCGCTGCCCAGCCAGCCGGTGACGGTGTGCTTGTGGGACTGGACAATACTCTCCTGCGCGGAGGACGGCGACAACGTATACCGGGTGGAGGAGCTATTCCGGTTCAGCCTGAACGTGGAGAGCGGGACGGTGAGCAACAACAACCGACCGACGCTGCTGCAAAACTTCACCAGATACCCCACGGTGCAGATGGTGCCGCAGCTGTACCAAAGCGGCGAGCTGAGCGGCTATATCGGCGAGGTGGGCGCCAATGCGGAGTACAGCGACACGCTGGCGAAGCGGGACGCGCTGTTTGCTCTGGCGCTGACGCAGAACACCTTGTTCCTGAAAAACCGAAAGGGCGAGGTGCTGCGGGTATTCGTCAACGCGGAGATCACCTGCGAGACGCAGGACAACACGCGGCAGCAGGCGCTGATCTGCGCGGTGCCGTGGGCTGAGACCGGAAGCGCGGAGGGCGCACAGATACTGATACGGCAGGGCGACGCCCTGTGGACCGTAGCAAAAAATTGACGGACGAAAGGAGCGAGGGACGATATGGCAGGTTACACGAACCCCGGATGGAACAACGATGCGCCGCCTGCACTGAACGCGGAGAACCTGAACGCGCTGTGCAACGAGGTGGAGGAGATGAGCGCAGGGTTCCCGGACAAGCAGGACATAACGGACAAGCTATCGCTGACGCTGGCGGCGGCAAGCTGGACAGGGAGCGCAAGCCCCTACACCCAGGGCGTGACCATCACAGGCGGAACGGCCACCAGTCAGGCGGACATTCAGGCAGACGCAACGGCGATACAGCAGATGCTGGACGACGGCACCAACGCTATCTACATCGCCAACAACAACGGAACATTCACCGCCTACGCTGTGGGCGAAAAGCCCACCGCTGACCTGATCGTTCAGGTGACGGTGTACGAAGTAAAGGAGGTAAGCTAACGATGGTAATTATCGGTAGGTCGCAAATAGCGGGGGGGGGTGGTGTAGCACCGGATATTGATTTCGAGTATTCCGGGCAGTACATCCGCCGCGCAGAGGACAACGTTGTGGAGTTTTTGTCTACCGGCGTGCTAACCATCAAGAAAGATGTGTACACGGACCTGTTTCTTGTGGGCGGCGGCGGTGGTGGCGCACAAAACGGCCTATCACCAGCTTTATGTAACGGTGGGGGTGGTGGAGGCTACACAAAGACGGTTTTGAATACCCTACTTCGAAAAGGCACTTATAACATAGTTATTGGGGCTGGTGGCACAGGGGGGGCGACATCAACTGGAGCGAGCCCCACAGACGGAGGGACAACATCTATCACTGGATCCGATGGGTTTTTTACAGCATCGGAGGGTGGAAAACACGCATCAACCAGTACCAGGACAGGTGGCAACGGAGGCTCTGGCGGTGGTGGTGGCAGCTATGCGAATAGTGCCAGTCGTGCACCTGGCGGGGGCGGTGGTTCTGATGGTGCTTCCGGTGCCAATGGCGGTGGCGCAGGCGGAACCGGACAGGGCACAACTACAAGGGAGTTTGGCGAGACTACCGGGAAATTGTATTCCGGCGGCGGCGGCGGTGGCGCTACATACAACGACGGATATAATGCAGACTCCGGAGCCGGTGGCGCAGGCGGCGGCGGCAATGGTGCAAAATTCCGTGGTTCTGCTGGGGACGGAACTCCTAATACTGGTGGAGGCGGAGGCGGTGGTTTTAATTACGCCCATTCTCCCAGCGACAGTACCTCGGGCGGAAGCGGCGGCTCGGGCATCATTTGTATGCGCGTACACAAAGAATAAACACGGCCTCCGTTTCGGAGGTCGGGAACGGAGGTTTATATGAGCAATATTGTCGGTAAACCGCTTATAGCGGGGGGGGGTACTGGTAAAGGGTTAGAATTCACGTTCACAGGCGACTACACGGAACGTGAGGACGGCGTTGTAGAGCTGCGAAGCTCGGGCAACATCACGTTTCCGAAAACGCAGAGAATAGACATTTTTTGCGTGGGCGGCGGCGGCGCAGGAGGCACACAACACTATAACTATTCCGTTGCCTGCGGCGGTGGTGGCGGCGGCTACACCAAGACCGCAAAACGGCAGACGGTATCGGGCACCTATGTGGTGACGATAGGCGCGGGCGGCGCGGTCACGGGAACAAGCTACAGGTCGGGAGCCGGAAGCGCTACTTCGTTTGGTGACATTGTGTCAGCAAATGGTGGTAACGGCGGCAGTAACTCCGAAAGCCAGGATTATGGCACCAAAGGAGGTAACGGCGGTTCTGGTGGTGGTGCAGGAGGAAAGACAACTTCCGGTGTAGGTGGCAGCGACGGAAGCGCGGGTGGAAACTCGGAGAGCCAGTATGCAACAGGTGGTACTGGACAGGGAACGACCACAAGGGAGTTCGGAGAAAGTACCGGAAAGCTTTACGCAGGTGGAGGCGGCGGTGGCAACTGCGTCAACGGAAATGTTTGCGTCGGCGGTGAAGGCGGAGGCGGAAACGGCGCTTACGCAATGTCGCTTGGGACGTGGACTAAGGCTACGGCAGGAGATGCAATCACCGGCGGCGGCGGAGGCGGCGGACTTGGGAACCCCCCCGGTTACGCTGGTACCGGTGGTTCCGGAATTGTGTGCATCAGAGTGAGCAAAGATTAAGCGTGGGCGCGACCCTCCCGATGGGTGCGCCCGGAAGGAGGCAATATGAGCGCAATTACAGGCAGGGCGATTTGCCCGGGAGGGGGAACGGCAAAGAGGTTGGAGTTTACCTACACCGGGCAGTACAACGAGCGGCTGGATGATGGCGTGGTAGAGTTCCTGACCAGCGGCGTACTGAAATTTCCCAAGGAAACGGCCATTGATGCGTTCCTTGTTGGAGGCGGCGGAGGCGGCGGAGGTGGTGCCGGTAGAGGCGCGGGTGGCGGTGGAGGCGCTGGCTACACCAAAACGCTGCTAAATATTATCCCCCGCGCCAACACGGAATATGACATCGTTATCGGCACTGGAGGCACAGGAGGAGCAGGCTCAATTACTGCAACCACTGTTGGCACTGACGGAGGGGGCACCACCGCTTTCGGTGCAGAAGCAGCCGGAGGCAAAGCAGGCCAAAACGCGGGCACCGAAGGCGGTAACGGCGGTGCTGGAGGTTCTGGCGGTGGAAGTGGTGGAAATTCTGCTTCCGGCGCCACGAAAAGTACTGGAGGTGCTGGCGGTACAGACGGTGCAAACGGAGAAAGCGTGGAAAATAAAACAGGCGGCACCGGCCAAGGGATTACTACGCGAGAGTTTGGAGTGTCCACTGGAAAACTGTATTCCGGCGGTGGAGGTGGCGGCGGGGCATATGCTGACTCTGCTGGGCGCGGCTCGGGCGGCGCTGGTGGTGCCGGTGGAGGTGGTGCTGGCGCTAACGCAAGCACCGCCAACATAAACGGTAATGACGCAGAAACCAACACCGGCGGAGGGGGTGGCGGCGCGAGCGGCAGAAGCACAGGTCCAGGATCGGCAACTGGCGGTGCTGGCGGCAGCGGCATCGTGTGTATTCGCCTCCATCAAGCCGCATAAACGCGAAAGGAGCGTGATTAAGTGAGATACGCATTAGTGGAAAACGGTGTTGTGACAAACATCATCGAAATGGACAAGCGGAACGAGCAGTTTTTCCCCTCCGCTGTGTACACCGGGGACAGGCCGGTGGGCATGGGCGACACGTACAAGGAGGGCAAGTTCTACCGTGACGGCAAGGAGGTGCTGACGGCACTGGAGGAAGCCAACAACGAGATAGACAGTTTGACGCAGCAGCTGGGCGAGGCTGTGGAAACCATCTATCAGGCGGATATGGAGGTTATCGGATGAACATAATTATCGGTAAAGCGTTAATTGCGGGGGGGGGTACTGCTAAACGGTTAGAGTTTGAGTACACCGGAACGTACAACGAGCGCCTTGAGGACGGCGTTGTAGAGCTGCTGACCAGTGGTGTGCTCACCTTCAAGAAGGAAACACCTATTGATGCATTCCTTGTTGGAGGAGGCTCCGGTGGATGTTCCGGTTGGTATAAGACTTCCTCCTTCTATGGTGGTGGCGGAGGAGGTGCCGGTGGTTTTACAAAGACCCTGTTAAACATTATACCAAGGGCAAACTTGGAATACGAAATTGTCATTGGCACCGGTGGTTCTGCTGGAAGGAGTAGGAACGATAGTGGTCAGGTGGTAACATCTCCCACAAATGGCGGTGATACTGTTGCTTTTGGTGCAACCGCTGGGGGTGGAAAAGTGTCCACAGTGATAACCTCTGGAAGTTCACTTCCCCCAGCAAACTGGCATTATCTCATCTGTGGTGGCAGTGGTGGTTCTGGTGGTGGACAGAGTGTTGGTAGAGGCATAACGTCACCTTTCAATGTTGCGGGTGCAGGGGGAAGCGACGGAAGTGATGGTGGCGCGGCAAATCCGCAACCTAATGCAACTAATTATCCCATAGGTTCTGGCCAAGGTACTACCACAAGAGAGTTCGGTGAAGCGACTGGTAAACTCTATGCTGGAGGTGGAGGTGCGGGAAATATTCTTGGTACTCCTACATCTGGCGGCGCTGGTGGCGCTGGTAACGGTGGTTCAAACATGACCGCTACTCCTAATACCGGAGGTGGTGGGGGCGGTGCCAATGAGGGTTCTGTAAGTACTGGTGGCGACGGCGGCTCTGGCATCGTGTGCATAAGGCTACACAAAGACGCGTAACAAACTGAAAGGAGAACGACTATGTACAACATTATGACGAAGCTCATCAACAAGCGGTTCTACAAGACCCGTGAGGAGGCGCAGCAGAAGTGCGACGTGTTTTATGCCGTGGGGCGTATCACGGACGAGCAGTACACGGACCTGTGTGCGCTGATCGAGAGCGTGTACGCAGAATAAGGGGCGGGGAGAATTACTCCCCCCGCCGGATGTAGGCTTCTTCGGCATTGAGCTGTGCCTGTTTGAGTGCGGCAACGGCCTTTTCAAGCTGGGCAATGGCGTCGGTGACGGCGTTAAACAGAGTGAAATACTCGGGCATGGGAACACCTCCTTTCTGCAAGCAGGATAGCACAGGTGGCGTGTCAGAAACGGTCGAAGGGTGTCGAGGGTGCAAAAATAATTTGAGAGGAGGGCATCATGACGGAGGCAATCATCGTGGCGATAATCACCGGAGCGATGACGTTCGCAGGGGTGCTGGTGGCGAACGGGAAGACGCAGGCGGTGACGAAAGAACGGCTGGACGAGCTGACCCGAGAGGTTCGGGAGCACAACAACTTTGCCCGCCGTATGCCAGTAGTGGAAGAACAGATCAAGGTGATCAATCATCGGATCGCCGATCTGGAAAACAATAAGTGATAGGCGAAAAGCCGGAAAGGAAAAATTATGAAGCTGAACAACAAGACCTATGACATCATCAAGTGGGTGGTTATGATCGTGCTGCCCGCCCTCAGTGCCCTGTACGTGGGACTGGGCGGCATCTGGGGCTGGCCGTACATCGAGCAGGTGGCGGGGACTATCTCCTGCATTACCGTGTTCCTTGGCGCGCTGCTGGGCATTTCCAGCGCCAGCTATAAGAAGGAGAAGGACCTGGGGGAAGCAGCATGAACGGCGGCAGTAAGGTCATCAAGATAGCCCGGGAGGAGCTGGGCTATCTTGAGAAAGCGTCCAACGCGCAGCTGGACAGCAAGACCGCCAACGCAGGGGATAAAAACTTTACGAAGTACGCACGGGATATTGACGCCATCCCCCATTTCTACAACGGGGAAAAGCAGGGATACCCGTGGTGCACGGTTTCCCTGGCCTGGTGGTTTATCAAGGCGTTCGACGTTGCTGAAGCAAAGCGGCTGCTGCTCCTGCCGGAGGACTCCCTCGGCGCCGGTGTGTACTACCTGAAGCGGTACTTCAAGGCGGCGGGACAGTTAGGCAGCACCCCGAAGGTGGGCGCTGTGGTATTCTTCGGCGACGATCACACGGGCATCGTGACGGAGATCGTGGGCAAGGGCTTCCGCACCATCGAGGGCAACACCAGCCCGCAGAGCGGCGTGGTGATCAACGGCGGCGGCGTGTACGAGAAGGAGTACGCCAGCGTGAAGTCCTCGTATACTTTCGGCTACCCGGATTATCAGGAGAGCGACGAGGACGCGCCTGCGGAGAAGCCGAAGATCTATCTGTCCCCGGCGTACCACAAGGCCAACCAGTGCTGCTATAAGCGCCCGGACGGCCAGCAGTGCTATGAAACCCTCGAGAACAACGAGTTTCTGGACATTTTGCAGCCCATGCTGGAGCGCTGCGGCTTTGACATCATGCGCGGCCCACGCCGGACGCCCATGAGCGACGAGTACGGCCCGGACTATATGTACCGCGCCATCAAGGAGAGCAACGAGTGGGGCGCAAAGGTGCACTATGTGTCCCACACCAACGGCAGTACCAACGGCCCCACCGGGTACGGCACGGTAAAGGGATTTTTGTCCATGTACCACCCCAGCAGCGCCAACGGGAAGAAGCTGGCGGAGCTGATGGTAAAGTACCGGAAGGCCATCTATCCCCACGGATGCCGGACGGCGACGCGGAGCGACCTGCATGAGCTGGACGACACGAACGCCTACGCTGTGTACCAGGAGCACGTGTACCACGACAATCCGGAGGACGCGGCGTGGTTCCACGAGCACATGGAGGAGTGCGCCGTGGCGGACTGCAAGGCGCTGTGCGAGTTCTGCGGGCTGGAATATGTGGAGCCGGAGAAGCCGCAGGAGCCGGAGACACCGGAACAGCCGACCGTGACCGAAACGTACACCGTGAAGGTGACGCGGAGCGCGGACGGCAAGAGCGGCACGTGGGAGATCGTGAAGTGACCGCGGAGCGCATAAGGCGATAGTCCAAAAACGACCGGAGAAATAAAAATAAGCCCCCTGCGGCGCACAGAGCGTCACAGGGGGCTTTCTACTTTAACAGGAGGGTAGTTTGACGGTTAAAAAAGAAACGCCGCAGAGGGCGTTTACGGGCGAAACAGAAAGATGCCTCCCGCCGGGAGTGAAGGGGGTGTAACACTCGGCGGCGGCAGGACTTGCAAAGCGGTAGATGCAACCTATGTGTTGGGGGGAAGGCTGCATCATATTTACTGTAGCACGAACGGGCGGGCGCGTCAATGGCGGGCGACAAATTTTTATGCATTTTGCACGCTCCCGGCCAGAATGTTGGCGTTGATGTCCGCCTGACGCTCACGGGCTTCGAGGACGAGGGCGGCGGAGCGCTTGCCGGTGCGGGAAAGCAGACGGCCTGAATAACGCTGGGTGACGTTGGGGTTGGTGTGCCCCAGCTTGGACTGAAGCTCCTCCTGCTTCATACCGGCGTTGAGGTCGATGCGGGCACCTACATGGCGCAGGTCGTGGCTGCGGATGTCGGGGACGCCGGTGACTGCCCTGACGTGGGATTCCACAAGGGTGGAGAGCCACTGGCGGGAGCCGCGCTGCCACTCGCGGCTTTCATCGCCGGTGCGGGGACCGAAGGAACCCTTTGGCGCGGTGTTGCCGAACAGGGGCGCTGTGTCGGGAAGGTCCTTCGGGCGGATACCGCTGGCCAGATAGATACGGACGGCGGACTGGGCGATGTCGGGAAACTCGATGCGGCGGAACTTGCTGCCCTTGCCGCTCTCGACGGAGAGCTCGCCGTCCTCCCAGTGGAGATCCGCCGGGGTGAGGTCCAGAAGCTCGGCGTTGCGGAGCTCGGTGGTCAGAAGCATGATGACGATGGCGTAATTCCGGGGCCATGTTTTCGCCTTGGCGGTGGCGGGCTTGTCGTTGCGCCAAAGCTTCATCACCTGCTGATCGGTGAGAAGCACATCATAGGGACGGCGGGCGGTCTTGCGGGTGTCGGGCGTCAGGCGGCGGGAGACAGGATTGTTGGCGTACCAGCCGCCGCACTCGGGGTCGCTGGCGTAGTCGAAAAAGGTGCGGAGCCGGTTGACGTAGAGGGCTACGGTGTAGGTGCTGCAGCCGCTGTCGATCAGGTTGTCGCGCCACAAAAGGATGGTGGCGTAGGAGGGGTCGGCGTAGTTCTCTTTGGACTCGATGAAGAAGTTGACGAAGTTCTCCAGCGTGGCGGTGTACGCCTCGACGGTGCGGGGGGAAGCGCCAGTGGCGGCGCAGTTTTTGATGTAGGAATCTGTTGCGGCGCAAAGCTTTCTCTCGGCGGCAGATGTTTTCGGGATAGGTCATTCCTCCTTCCTGTGGGGTTCGCGGGGTTCCACCAGCTCCACGGTGTCGGGGAGCAGGAGGCGGGCGGCGGACTCACTTTCGGCGGTGATGAGCATGGTCATAATCTCGCCGTCCCGCTTGCGGCGGACGGTGAAGGGGTATTCGCGCTTTATCACGTTGGTGACGAGCATTTAGTCAGTCCTCCTTCTGCATACCGTCCACGCCAAAGGTGAAGCGGACGATATTGTGGATCACATCGCTGTCGGCGACAATGAACGTGTCGCAGAACGTGAACAGGGAAGCGATGGTGGTTTTGGCCTTGTCCAGACCGATGAACGGCGTATGGAGCACAACGGAGACTGTGGCGGCGTTGCTTTCGGGCTTGGGATCGTTGCAGTCTACGGCGAAGTCGGGGCGCAGGGTGAGGGCCGCTTCCTTGAGGGAGATGTACTGCTTGAGCTTTTCGGGTCTGATAGACATGGTGGTGTCCTCCTTACAGAATTTTGTCATAGTATAGTCTACCGGCAAGCGCGGATTTTGTGCAAGGGATTTGAAAAAATTTTTTCGGAATTAACCGCGGCGGAGTGCGGGGACAATATCGGCGATGATGCGGGCGGCATGGGCCGCCTCCTGACGGTTGTTGTACCAGTCGAAGGAGAAGCGGATGGTCTCAAGTGCCTCCTGCTCGGTAAGGCCGCTGGCCATGAGGTTGGCGGAGGCGGCGTTGTCACCGGAGGAACAGGCGCTCCCAGTGGAGACCATGACGCCACGTTCGCTGAGGGCGGCGGCGAGGGCAGCGCCGTAGACACCGGGGAAGCGGATGGAGAGGATGTGGGGAGCGCAATCCTTGCTGCTTTTGCCGTCGGGCAGATTGATGTCGAAATCCACATGGTGGCAACCAAGGGAAATAATAAGCTCCTGAGCGACGGCGCGGATAGCTTTCTCATTTTCTGCCATGTGGAGAGAGCGCCATGTGAGTGCGGCGGCCATAGAGCTGACAAGGGGGACGGAGACCGTGCCGCCGCGCATACCGCGCTCCTGTGCGCCGCCAAAGATCATGGGGGCGATGGGACACCCCTCCTTGACGATCAACGCGCCTATGCCCTTGAGGGAGCCGAACTTGTGGCCGCCGAAGGCCATGTAGTCCGCACCCAGCGCCTTGAAGTCCACGGGGATGTGTCCTACGGCGGCAGTGGCATCTATGCCGATGCGCCGGGGGCGGTTGTTGCGGCGGAAAGCTGCCACGTCGCTTATCTGCCCGGTTTCGTTGTTGACGAGGGAGAGGATGGCGGAGGACTTGCCGTGGGTGGCGATGGGTACGAGGTATGACCGGGCAGCCTCGCTGACGGCGTGGTGAACGGTGCCGTTGTAGATGATGCCGTCGGTCTCCAGCCGGAGGCATCTGACCATCCAGTTGCAGGCTTCGGTGGCGCCGGAGGTGAAATACACCTCGTCCGGTTTGCAGTTCAGTTTGTCGGCGATGATGGCACGGCAAGATTCCAGTTCGGCCTTAGCCTCGCGCCCAACGGCGTGGGCGCTGGAAGGGTTGCCGAAGATGGCGCACTGTGTGGCGGCACCAAATGCGCCGGGAACGGGCGGTGTGGTAGCGGCGTTGTCGAAGTAGATCATGTTAGTTTTCTCCTTTTCGTAAGAAGTTTCGCAAAGTGTGTCTTTGGTTATTTGTTATGTTTCTGCAAAGGGTGTTATGTTTTTCACCGGTTGAGTTTGCATATTTGCCGATATTCAAAACGCAACGGAAATATAGTTTGCAAAACAAGCCGGAGGGCGGTGTGCCGTCCGGCTCGTAATGTGGGATATTTTGTATGGCTGCGGATGGCGCGTCAGCTGTTGACGGCATCCTTGAGCTGCTTGGCGGGCTTGAAGATGGCCACGCGCTTGGCAGGGATGGTAATGGCCTCGCCGGTAGCGGGGTTCTTGCCGGGGTACGCGTCGCGGACCTTGCTGGTGAAGATGCCGAAGCCGGAGATATTCACGCTGTCACCGGAGCGCATGACGCCGGTAAGGGTCTTGGCAGCGGCGGCGATCACGCGCTCGACGTCGGACTTCTTCATGTCGGTCGCTGCTGCCAAAGTGGAAATAAACTCGCTCTTGGTCATGGAATGTGCCTCCTTTCTGTTGTAGATTTTAGACTGAAACGTTTTATCGCCTTGCGGCTGGTGGGGGATCGGGGACTTGAACCCGGAACCGGGCCGTTATGAGCGGCCTGCTCTGCCGATTGAGCTAACCCCCCAGGGGGTTGGGCGGCGCGGCTGCCCAGACCGCGCCGCCCGGAAGGAGAAATCGCTTGGCCTGCCTGTATTCCAACAGGAGCCGGGGAAAATGAACAAAACCCGGTGCTACTTCTTACGGCCGCAGCATTTATAAAGGAGGTCCTATCTGGACCGCGGACGCCTATCGCGTCCGATGGAGCAGGAGGCGGGAGTCGAACCCGCATGGCTTGCCGGCGCACGGAAAATAGAACATGAACATTGGAGGTGTTGATGTGTCCGAACAACAGCAGCAGAAAGGAGATTTCTGTGTGTGCCGCGCAAGCGCCCCAATGGCGCTTCTGCGTAGAGAGTGGGGAGGACGGGCTGGGGG
>ERZ1034980.147-NODE-147-length-62286-cov-463.428275_pt1 | contig 62286 bp, 56 predicted proteins | sample MGYA00520622_ERZ1034980 | MGnify/ENA primary metagenome ERZ1034980 (study PRJEB33766, sample SAMN09781791) | gut metagenome | biome: gut microbiome | host: Homo sapiens | place: Madagascar | study: EMG produced TPA metagenomics assembly of the PRJNA485056 data... | reverse complement strand
AGAGTGTTTGACTACGGATCAAAAGGTTAGGGGTTCGACTCCTCTTGGGCGCGTTAATACGGAATCCTGCATTCCGTATTTTTTTATATTTTTAATGATTTCTAAGGGAAAAGTCTTTCTTCTTTCTTTCTGATATTAAATTCGCTATAATTAAGGTCAATATTAGTCAAAGGAATGAGTAAGATGGCGCATCAGAATACCTCGGATTTAATTGAATCATATATAAAAAAGTTTTTAGAAAAAAATGAAATGATTGAGATTCGCAGGATTGAACTGGCCGACCTCTTTAATTGTGTACCTTCTCAAATTAATTATGTGATTAATACTCGTTTTACGATTCAGCGAGGTTATTTGGTTGAGAGTAAACGTGGCGGTGGTGGCTACATACGGATTGCCAAAGTAAGAATTTCTGATAAAAGGCATATGTTGGAACAAGTGAATCAGCTATTCAATGAAACGATTAGTGAAAAAAATGCTTTTGCAATCATCCAAAAATTATATGAGGACCAAATTGTTACTAAAAAAGAAGGCAATTTAATGCTGAGCGCAATTGCCAAAAATACACTGAATGTAGAGGGGGGGCTAGAAGATTATGTTCGTGCTCGAATTCTTCGAGCATTTCTTGAACGATTAAGCTATGAAGATGGGAAGTGAAGATGAATGGAAGAACTTTTTACGCAAAGAGCACAATTAGTATTAGAAATTGCACAAGATGAAGCAAAAAAGTTTAAGCATCAGTCTGTTAGTTCTGAGCATATTTTGTTGTCATTGGTTATTGAACCGAATGGAATTGCTGGGAAAGTACTACGTGAAGTTGGATTAACTGAAACAGACATCTACGAAGAGATTGAGCATTTGATTGGCTACGGTACAATGACTTCATATCCTCAAGGAACCTTTTTACCTTATTCGCCACGCATGAAACAAATTTTTGCATTGGCAAATAGTGAAGTAAGAAAAATGGGTGCTCAAAAAGTGGGAACGGAACATATCTTGTTGAGTATGCTAAGAGATGAAAGTATCATGGCTACTCGGATGATGATCAATTTGGGAATCAGTTTAACGAAAGTCCGACAATCTTTGAAACAAAAAATGGGCATAAAAAATGATAGCCGTAATAATAGTATCCGTCGTAAAAACCCACAAGAAAAGCGTCAAATGGTAAAAGGTACTCCAACGTTAGATTCTTTAGCAAGAGATTTGACGAAGTTAGCGAGAGACGGAAAACTTGACCCAGTTGTTGGGCGTTCAAGAGAAGTAAAACGCTTGATTCAAATACTTAGTCGCCGAACTAAAAACAATCCTGTATTAGTAGGGGAACCTGGTGTTGGTAAGACAGCGATTGCTGAAGGTTTAGCCCAAAAAATCGTGATGGGTGAAGTTCCTGAAGAGATGCAAGAAAAACGCTTGATGATGTTAGACATGGGGTCTTTAGTAGCGGGAACAAAATACCGTGGAGAATTTGAAGACCGTATGAAAAAGGTGATTGACGAAATCTATAACGACGGTCAAGTCATTTTATTTATTGATGAGTTGCATACCTTGATTGGTGCCGGTGGTGCAGAAGGGGCAATTGATGCATCTAATATTTTGAAACCTGCTTTAGCTCGTGGAGAATTACAGACGATTGGTGCTACAACGTTAGATGAATATCAAAAGTACATTGAAAAAGATTCTGCCCTTGAACGACGCTTTGCTCGAATTCAAGTAGATGAACCGACACCTGAAGAAGCAGAAGAGATTTTACGTGGTCTTCGTTCAAGATATGAAGAGCATCATGGTGTAGAAATCACTGATGATGCGATAAGAGCTGCGGTTCATCTTTCTGTACGCTATATCACTTCTCGTCAATTACCTGACAAAGCAATCGATTTGATTGATGAGTCAGCTGCTAAGGTACGCTTAGATAAAACAGATGATCTTTCGGAATCTACAGTAATTAAGTTGGAAATCGAACAATTAGTCAAAGAAAAAGAACGAGCAATCCAAAAACAAGACTTTGAAATAGCAGCACAATTGCGAAGACAAGAAAAAGCATTACACAAAAAATTAGTAAAACTATTGATACTAGAAGAAAAGCAGGAAAATGGTTATGCTGATCGTGTGACTGAAGAAGATGTAGCCACAGTCGTTTCTGAATGGACAGGTGTTCCATTACAACAACTGGAAAAGAAAGAAAGTCAGCGTTTATTGGAATTAGAAGCACTTTTACATGAACGTGTTGTTGGACAAGATGAAGCAGTCAAAGCAGTATCAAGAGCAATTCGTCGGGCTCGTAGTGGGTTAAAAGATCCAAATCGACCAATTGGCTCCTTTATGTTCTTAGGACCTACAGGAGTTGGTAAAACGGAACTTGCCAAAGCTTTATCGGAAGTGATGTTTGGGGACGAGAATTCCTTGATTCGGGTTGATATGTCTGAATTTATGGAAAAATACAGCACGAGTCGGTTGATTGGGTCACCTCCGGGCTATGTTGGGTATGATGAAGGTGGACAATTAACAGAAAAAATTCGACAAAAGCCCTACTCTGTCATCTTATTAGATGAAGTAGAAAAAGCCCATCCAGATGTATTTAATCTGTTATTACAAGTACTAGACGATGGCCATTTAACAGACTCTAAAGGTCGGAAAGTTGATTTTAGAAATACGATCATGATTATGACTTCCAATATTGGTGCAACCCAAATTCGAGAAGAAAAAAACGTTGGCTTCAATGTCCAAGACATTACCAAAGATCATAAAGCCATGCAAAAGCGTATTTTAGAAGAATTAAAGAAAACATTCCGTCCAGAGTTCTTGAACCGGATAGATGAAACAGTTGTCTTCCATTCATTAAGCAAGGATGAAATCCATTCCATTGTTCAAATTATGAGTCGAGCAATCGTCAAACGTTTGAAAGAACAGGATATCCAAGTGAAGATCACTCCGGCAGCAATAGATGTGATCGGAAAAGCTGGTTTTGATCCTGAATATGGCGCTCGTCCAATACGAAGAGCGTTGCAAAAAGAAATAGAAGATCGTTTAAGTGAAGCATTATTAGGTGGAGAAATCCATTTAGGCGATCAAGTGACAGTGGGAGCCTCCAAAGGAAAAATCACTTTGAATGTACGTCTTCCAAAAAAGTATGTAGTTGAATCATAGGAGTTAAAAAAGAAGTGAGAGAATTTTGTTCCACATAACGATTGAAGGTTATGGGCAAAAGGCTCTCACTTTTTTATTTTTTTTACTTTTTTTCTTGTGAATTTAAATTCAAAAATCCACCAATAAATGTAAGAAGTGTTGGCAACTTTTTTAAGCTATGCTACTATTATGGAGTTGTAGGAGGAGGAAATGATGATCGAAATCATAACTACGGTAGAAACTTTTGAACAAGCAAAAGAATTACTTGAAGCAGGAACAGATACTTTGTATTTTGGCGAGGAACTATTTGGTTTGCGATTACCTGCGTCGTTTACAAGAGAAGAACAACGTCAATTAGTTGAATTGGCGCACACATATGGTAAAAAAGTAAATATTGCGATGAATGGGATTATTCATCCTGAAAAAATGAAAAAAGTACCTGAATATCTACAATTCCTGAAAGAAATTGGGGTAGATCAACTGATAGTAGGTGATACAGGTATCATATATACCATGAAGAAACATCCAGAATGGCGTATTCCCTACATTTTTGATGCAGAAACGTTAGTTACTAGTGCTAGACAAATCAATTTTTGGGCGAAAAGAGGAGCTGTTGGAGCTGTTTTAGCTAGAGAAGTTCCTTTTGAAGAAATGAAAGCCATGGAAGAAAAACTAAATGTTCCGGTAGAAATTCTAGTGTATGGTGCTACTTGCATTCATCAATCAAAACGTCCTTTATTGCAAAATTATTATCATTTTACCAAACAAGAAGAGCGAGTAGATCGTGATCGGGGATTGTTTATTTCAGAACCTAAGAAAGACGACACACATTATTCCATCTATGAAGACACTCATGGGACCCATATTTTTGCCAGCAATGACATCAACCTGTCAAAAGAATTAGGGTTATTGTATCAACATCAGTTCCGTACATGGAAACTTGATGGTTTATTTACCCCAGGAGAAAATTTTGTAAAAATTACCAAAGCATTTGTGGAAGCGAAAGAACAAATCCTTGCAGGTACTTGGAATGAGGAAAGTGCTGAAATATTAAGCAAAAAGATAAGTGAATTACATCCTCAAAATCGTGAATTAGATACTGGCTTCTTCTATATTGATCCTGAAGCCATCAAGTAAGGAGTATGACGAGAAAAAATGACAACAAAAAGAAAATTGAAACGACCCGAAGTCTTAGCTCCAGCTGGGACACTTGAAAAATTAAAGACAGCGATTCATTATGGCGCAGATGCAGTCTATATTGGCGGAAATGCTTATGGACTAAGAAGTCGCGCAGGTAACTTTACCTATGAAGAGATGGCTGAAGGCGTAGCTTTTGCAAAAGCACATAACGCAAAAGTATATGTTGCTGCAAATATGGTGACACATGAAGGAAATGAAGAAGGTGCTGGAGAATTTTTCCGTCAATTACGTGATGTCGGAATTTCTGCCGTAATTGTTTCAGATCCAGCGCTGATTGAAATATGTGCGACAGAAGCACCGGGCTTACCGATCCATTTATCGACACAAGCATCTGCCACTAACTTTGAAACTCTTGAATTTTGGAAAGAAGAAGGATTAGAGCGTGTCGTTTTAGCTCGTGAAGTTTCTATGGAAGAAGTGGCTGAGATTCGTAAAAATACGGATGTGGAAATTGAAGCCTTTATCCATGGTGCGATGTGTATTTCTTATTCTGGCCGTTGTACCTTATCTAATCACATGTCAATGCGTGATGCTAATCGTGGGGGCTGTTCACAATCTTGTCGTTGGAAATATGGATTATTTGATATGCCTTTTGGCCAAGAAAGAAATCATCTGACAGAAAACGGCGAAATAGAAGAAGAATTTTCAATGAGTGCAGTAGATATGTCGATGATCGAGCATATCCCGGAATTGATTGAAAATGGGGTAGATAGCTTTAAGATTGAAGGAAGAATGAAATCAATCCACTATGTCTCTACAGTTTCTAATGTTTATAAAGCTGCGGTCGACAGTTATATGGAAGACCCTGAAAATTATGTCTGCAAGCAAGAGTGGATTGATGAGTTATGGAAAGTGGCACAACGGGAACTTGCTACAGGATTTTATTACAATACACCAACAGAAAATGAACAATTATTTGGGGAACGTCGTAAGATCCCTGTTTATAAATTTGTAGGTGAAGTAATGTCTTATGATGAAAAAACCAAAATTGCAACGATCCGTCAACGAAATCTATTTTCTGTGGGAGATGAGATCGAATTTTATGGTCCAGGATTCACTCATTTTAGCCAAACGGTTGAGGTAATGTACAATGAAGAAGATGAATCCATTGACCGGGCACCAAATCCGATGATGATTTTAACTATGCCAGTGACACAACCTGTAAAACCAGGAGATATGATTCGGAAAAGAAAATAAAAGCATACGCTAATCAATCCAATAAAAATAAAGCATCAAAGTTATATTATCTGTTTAAACGTGTTAAACTTATTTTTTGTAAGGATAAAAACAGTAGAGAAGAAATTTTTCTTGAAAATTTATCCAAAGTAAGAAGAAAAGCAAGCATCTTCTTAAATTAGGAGGCATAGCATGAAAACGTATGATTATATAGTTATCGGTGGTGGTTCTGGAGGGATCGCCTCTGCGAATCGTGCCGGAATGCACGGTGCAAAAGTTTTATTAATTGAAGGAAATGAACTTGGTGGGACTTGTGTGAATGTTGGTTGTGTACCCAAAAAGGTAATGTGGCAAGCCAGCACGATCCTAGAAACAATGGAACGAGATGCTTCAAGTTATGGGATCCAAGCAGATGTAAAAAAAGTAGATTTTAGAGAGTTAGTTGAAAAGCGTGAGAAATATATTGACTTTTTACATGGTGCGTATCAACGTGGCTTGGATAGTAATCAAGTGGATGCAATTAAAGGATATGCTACCTTTATAGACAGTCAAACCGTGGAAGTAAATGGGGAAACCTATCAAGCAACAAAAATTCTGATTGCAACTGGTGGTAAGCCTAGCAAAATGACGATCCCTGGTGGCGAATATGCAATTGATTCAAATGGCTTCTTTGAGATGACAGAATTGCCAAAACGGACAATTGTTTTAGGAGCAGGTTATATTGCCGCAGAACTTTCTGGTGTTTTACACGGGCTAGGTAGTGAGGTAATGTGGGCGTATCGAAAAGAACGTCCATTACGAACTTTTGATAAAATGCTATCTGATAACTTAGTTGAGATGTATCAAGAAGCTGGGATCAAAACTTACGCTGGACATATAGCTAAAGAAATCATCAAAAACGACAATGAGTATACAGTTGTATTTGAAAATGGTGAACGACTCTCTGGTGATTGTGTATTGTTCGCAGGTGGTCGAGTGCCTAATACCGATCAATTAGGATTAGAAAATACCCAAGTAAAATTAGATGAACGTGGTTTTATAAAAGTTGATAAATATCAAAATACCACAGATCCACATATTTTTGCGGTGGGAGATGTGATCGGTAAAATTGATTTGACACCAGTGGCAATTGCTGCAGGTCGACGTTTATCTGAACGGCTATTCAATGGGAAAGAAAATTCTTATCTAGACTATCACTTAGTACCAACAGTTGTATTTACCCATCCACCGATTGCAACGATCGGTGTAACAGAAGATGAAGCATTGGCTACCTATGGAAGTGATCAGATCAAAGTTTATCGTTCACGATTTACACCTATGTATTTTGCATTGAATGACTATCGACAAAAATGTGAGATGAAATTGATTTGCGTAGGAGAAGAAGAAAAAATCATTGGCTTACATGCAATTGGTATTGGTGTCGATGAAATGTTACAAGGCTTTGCTGTTGCAATTAAAATGGGCGCGACAAAAGCAGATTTTGATGATACGGTCGCTATCCATCCAACTGGTGCAGAAGAGTTTGTTACTATGCGATAGAAAGTATAACTATAGTGCGAGTCCAAAGTTAGTTTTTAGACTAACTTTGGACTCGCACTATATTTTTATGCTGTGATACCGATGTTAAACGAGCAATGATGTAACTCCCTTATGCATAAAGAAGTTCTTTTAGGTTGCTCCAAAAAGCAGAAGTGGGAATTTTTGATATTTTTAACATATTAGTCGAGATCTTTGTTTGATTTAGCTCGATATCAGTTAAAATTAGGTCATATTGATTGATTTTCACATAATCAACAGAGAAAATATTTTCTTGATACATATCAATTTTATATAACGACGGAAATTTTTTTAACAGCAGTTGTTTATAGAAAGACAAAATCCGTTCTTCCTGATAAGAAACAATGACGATGGATAAATGTTTTTTATAAGGAAGGAGTGTTGATAATAATTGTGGAGATAATGTAATCAGTTCTAAAAATAATTCTTCATAAAGTAATTGGTTTTCTTTGATTTCAGTCAAACCGGCTTGTTCGATTGAATTTTCATAAGCTGATAATAGTTTTTCTGATTCTTTGATAAATGTTTGTGATAAAAGATCTATGTATGTCGTCTTAAAGGATTGCAATCGTTCATTAAAATGGATAAAGTCATTTAGTCTTTGTATGTCGTTAGGAGATAAGGTAATATCTATGCCCATATAACGATAAAAACTATGAACTAAATTTTGTAATTTCTTTTGCTCCATTAATTCATCATTTTTTGAATTAAAAAAATATAAATGACTATATGAACTTAATAGGTTATGGACATTTGACTTTGTAATACTAAAATTATATTTCTTTTCAATGATCGAACAAAGAACGGTACTTTTTGTCAATAAGTCAAAAAATAATCGTTCACTTTCGGTTTCTTTTTTTAAAGGGTAATCAATTATGTGTCGTTGTCCGATACGAATAATGGACGTATAAAAATAGTAACTATTTAAAATTAACTTATATGTACTTACTGAAGAAAACGTATGGTTTTTATTATGATAACGTTGTAACAAGTCAAATATATAGTCAAAATGTGGTAGTTGCTGCGGGGTATAAATTTCACGAAACATGCTACAAAAAAAATGCCGTATAAAACTTTCGTCACCTGTAATTTGTAACTGAGAAGCAACTTTGATCATGATTGGCCAGTTTCTTTCAGAAAAATATTCATTGATTTTAAAAATAATTCGCCGAATACTGGTTTCACTTAAAAATAATGTTTCAGCGAGTTTTGACAAAACAGGTTCATTAATAAAAATCGTTTTTAAGATTTGAACGTTCGTAGAATGATTTAGTATTTTTTTGATTAAGTCTTCCAGATTCATATCATCAGGCATTTTTAATGTTATGATTTGATACTGATCAATTTTAACGACAACAGGTGAATAGGTGTGGTTAAAAAAAACAATGTCACTTAATAATGTTTTTTTTGTCACATTTAATTGCTTTGTTAGCGTGTTGCACTCAATTGATGACATACCCAGAAGTAATGCTAACTTGACTTGTCTTTCTGAAGTTTTTTCCAGTATATTAAGTTCTTTCATCATCATTTTGGATTTCAAAATCTTAGAAATCGCTTCCTCCCACCTTTCTCTTATGGTATATAAATTATTTTATCATATATTTTTGTTATGTTAGTGTTTTTTTTATAAATTTCTATACTTGTTTTTTATTAACTTTATAGTAAATCGTTAATGGTTATTTGTTACATTGGTTATTATTGTATTTAGTTATTGTTATTTAAAAAATGGAATAGATATATTCTATATGATTGGATTTTTAAATTTTATATTTTAACACAATTCAAATATTTTTGAGAACTTAAATTTCTAAAACTAGAAAAAAACATACGGGAAATTAAAGGAATTGACTGTACGATACTCTTACATGATGTTTAATAGAAGGGAGTTTTGTACTTATGGGGTTACTTGAAAAGCAATTAGAAAGGCAAGTTACCTTACTTTATTTGTTAAATACTAGGTCTTCCAATCTTAACAAACTAGCAAGGAAGCTGACAATTACCGATAAAACACTAATTGCTGATATTGAACACTTCAATGATTCCTATTTTCCTGTTCATATTGAGGTAAATAATCACAAAGAAGTGAGTTTGACGATACCGAACAATGTCAATTTAGATGATATTTTTGTAAAAATACTGAATAATTCAATTAATGTCAAAATACTAAAATACATAGTCATATACGAACCAACACTAACTGAAATTTCTCAATCTTTATTTTTGAGTAAAACAAGTATTCGCAGGATTGTGTCAAAAATAAACAATTATTTTTATACAGAGACCATAAATATTCAGATCGATTTACAAGCAAAATTAATGGTAGTTGGCAATGAAACGGAAATTAGACGTTTATTTGCATGCATGTTTAAAGAGATGTATCGAATACAAGAGTTTGCTTATTTTGATTCTATCTATCAATTAATACGTAGGTGTCTCAAAGCACAAAATAAAACGGCTAGTGCTCCTAAAATTATTTATTCGGTGTATTACATTTTTCTTTCGATTATTCGTATAGGTCACAAACACTTTGTACCGGAAGATGAGTTGGAGAATAAAGAAATGGTTGTCACTGAGCTTTTAACAGTAATTCAAAAAGATACGGTCTTTACAACGTTGATGAGTCAAAAATATAAGTTTAATGTAACTAGAAATAATGTAGCAAATGTCTTAAGTTCCTCTTTCGGCTTGCTCTTTACAACAGATACTAATCGCCAGACAATCATGCCTAAGAAAATTGAAACTTTTCTTACTCATTTTTATTATTTACTTAATATTGAAGGATCGGTCAGTAAAAGAACCATCGACTACTTATCTGACTTTATCAATTTTTATAAAGAATTAATGATCTTTAAAGTCAGTTATGCGGATATATTTTATCAAAAAGTGATGCAAAACAATCCTAAGATTTGGCAAGCGTATCATCATTCCGTAAAGTTTTAGGCCTAAAACGCAAAAATGATCAAAAAAAGTGCGACAGGAATTACGATCTGATTCAAAAAGTCAGAATAACATCCAGGGAACAAAACAGTCGACAGATCAACCAAAAGTGAATATGCAAAAGAAACAGCTAAAAAAAGAACAGTTAAAAAAAGTAGCAGAAGAAACAAAAAAAGGCAATTTGGTTGCTCGTTCTTCTAAGGATAGTACCCCTTACAGCTACACTGCTTACAAAGATCAAAAAGGATTTGCACCTCAAGATTCAGTGAAATCCACCAAAAAAAATGGTACAATATTTTTGGTAAGGGTAAAAAGACGAAAGTTGTCTATGTAAATCCTACAAAAGGCGTCGGCAAAAAGGGTGGGTTCTTCAAGAAATTTCTAGGTAAAAAAAATCAGCGTCAAAATTTTTAGATATGGCTCAAAAGCTGTCACCAAAAGGGCAAGCAAAAGAAGCGGCTATGAAAATGCTTGGTGGGCGAGATGAAAAGGGAGATTTAACGATTATCGGGATCCTCATTACGCTGATTTTTTTTAGTGATTACAATCAAGGCGCTATTGATCATCGCGATAGTTATCGTTATACTGGCGATCATTCTCGTGGTAATCTCGGTTGTTTTAGCGATTTGGACTTTTATTGTCGCCTTGTTCACATTGAAAACAGAAGATATGGCGATCGCTGAAGCATTTGAGTATATTTCCTATTTGGATGCCTCTAAAAATAGAGATGTTTATAATCGTTACAATCAATTAGTTGAAGAACATGATGAAGTTTATTTTGAAGTGAATGGAATGGTTGCCGATCCGGAACAATTTTCGTTTGCTTCAAATGGGGATAACTATATCTATTACTTAAATGCCAAATATGAAAATTATAATATTAAAAATAGTGCGCTTCCTAATTATCTGAAACGACTAAAAGACCAAACATCCATGAGTCCTCCATTATATATGTCTTTTTATGCCCAGTTTAAAGATAAGTATTCACCAATGGAGGAAGAGCCAGTTAAGATTGCAAAAGTAGAAGATGAACTTCGCGCAATCCATGATGGCACTTTTACATACAAAGTCGAATTTGAAGAAGATAAAGATACAGAAGAAAAAGTTAAAGACAAAGACAGCGTCACGCTGAATGTCAAAGTACAAACGATTGCTGAATTTCTTGATTTAGATCCTCAAATCGAACTCTATTCAAACAATAAAGTGATAGGAACGATCTCAGCATTCTCACAAGATGAAATCGATAAATATTATCCTGTGTTAGAAATCGATCGTTTTCAGGATAATATTTTTATGGATAATCCTTTAGGGAAAGTTTCGTATGCTTCTGTTATTGGTAATTATGGTTATCGCGGTCGGGACGATGCCAATATGAATGATGAAATAATCATTGATGCGAAACCACAAACGCCTGTCTATGCCACATCAAACGAGAAGGTAACAGAGATCAGTACGCGTACGGCTCGAGATCTAAATGGGAAAAAGCAAACGACAACAAGTATCAAAACGGAAACAGGGAAATACCAAGCTTATTATATTAATGTGACGCCGATCATACGTGAAGGAGCTTCTTTAGAAAGCGGAGATTTGATTGGTTACACAAGTGACAAATTTGACGGTAATTTATTGATGATCATGAAAGAAAAACGAATCTTCCTCTACCGCAATCCAGAAATCAATCCGACAATTTTTATTGAAAATTTGGTTTATGGAAATCGTACGAAATTAAGTCAGTATGATCGAGAACAATCGCAAGGTGAGCTTATTTATCCACCTGAAAAAGTGGTTCAATGGCGAGAAAAAGTAGTAACAGAAGCAAAAAAACAGAACATTGAATCATTTACCAATGTCATACTATCTATAATCTGGGTAGAAAGTGGTGGGGATGGTGAAACCGTTCCGGATATTATGGGAATTGCTAAAGCACAAAATTTGAATCAAACGATCAACCCAGAAAAGTCAATTGAATTAGGTGTAGCTTATTTTGCAAATTTAATAAGAAAAGCACAAATGTATCAATTAGGTAACTTAGCAGCGATCCAAGCTTACAATTATGGGGAAGACTATTTGGACGAGTTGATCCGTACAGATAGTAAATATACATTTGAGCATAGCAAAGCTTATGCGCAAGAAAGAAGTAATGGGGAAGTTGTTTCTTATAATAAGGGCGTGGCTTTAGATCTTGGCTATAACTGGCGTTACGCATTTGGTGATATGTTCTATGCACGCTTAATTTCTTACAACCTCTCAAACTCTACTGGCAAGTTGGTAGAGGTGGCAACTAAAGAAATCGGTACGTTAAATGGCAATAAATATTGGGAGTGGGCTGGCTATGAGAGCCGAATGGAGTGGTCTGCGATCTTTGTTACTTGGGTAGCAGAACAAGCAGGATATCTCAGTCAAGGTCGTGTACCGAATACTGTAAGACCGTTAGATATGTTCAATTGGTACAAAAAGAATAATAAATTCAAAGCCACTGATATAGGCTATATCCCGCAACCAGGGGATTTGATTTTCTTTGATTGGAAAGGTAATAAAACGGGGAAAGACCAAGTGGGGATCGTCGAATTTACAGGTGGAAATACGATTCAAGTAATTGAAGGTAATTCAGAAAATATGGTTCGAAGAAGAACCTATACACTCGATCATTCAGCAATCTCTGGATATGGGGTGCCTTAATCTTTCGACTAGCTAGTTAATGATTCATTAGTCAATTCGTGAAAAGTAAAGGTGGTGAGTAATTCCTAAAAATAACGAAAAGCTTTATTTTTAGGAAAAAATATGATCAAAAATTTTTTAGAAACCAAAACAGGTAGAAATTTTTTAATAGGGGTAACAGTTTTTTTCGTTGTGGTCTTGGGTTTGACAAGCTATTCATTGTTCTCAAACACAGCCAATCGGGAAGAGACGACTAAAAAAGGTCAGACAGAAGAAACAGCGGAAAGTAAGGAACGATTAGGAGAATACAGTGCCACTACTTATAGTGGTAAATGGTACTCCAATCGAAGTGACGAAATGGTACTAGAATTAAAAACCGACGGGACCTATCGTGCTTCTTCTTGGCTAGCAGCTGGTAAATATTACTTAGTCGATAACGGGTATTTAGTGCTAGAAGATAAAGAAGGAACCATGAAAAAACTCAAATTACAATCACGTATGGGAAGTACAATCTTTTATTTAAAAGAAGATAAAGAAGAAATCTACTTCTATCCAAATGAAGAAGTTAAAGTCAAAATGGAAGAAGAAATCACCGAACAAGCAGAAGCAGCACAACAAGTGATTTCACAAGCTTGGTTAGACGTCTTACAACAAGGCGCATGGGAAAATACGAATACCGATCGAACATTTACATTAGAATTTAAAGACGGTAAGTTAATCCAGAAAAAAATCGAAGAAGACAAAACGGTTAATGAGCTCACTTATGATTATCGTGTTGTCACCGTCAACCCAGATCAAGACGGTGCAGTATTTGTCATCACGAAAATCGACGATAACGGTAGAAAAGAAGAAGTTTCTTTCTCTATTGGAGAAAAAGGCTCGAAATATGCCCTAAGAGGCGACCCTGATTCATTTAATTGGATTACGATATACGAGAAAGAATACGAAGCGGTATCTCCCACTCAAGATGGGACCACACGTGAAGAAGCAACGAAAAAGAATGTCTGATTCAGATGAAAAATAAGAAGGAGGTGAAAATATATGATGGAACCGGGAACGGAAAGAGAACTAGATTATACCGAAAGACTCTTTAAAAAGATGCCAGGATGGGCTGTTACTGCGACACTTTTTATTGGAAGAATGCTAATACGCGTAGGTCGAGCTGGGAAAAAATTATGGAATAAACGGAAAGAGAATCAACAACGAGCTTTTCTTACTCAACTATGTGAAGGAAAAAACGGTAGTGAAATAGAAAAAATAATAAAAGCAGATCCTAAACTAGCTAAATTAATCGAACCGAAAAAGAGAGGGTTGATTGGGCGAATAATTGATAAAGTGAGAGGTATTACGCCAGAAGCTAGGCAAGATAAATGGAAAGATAAACTACTTCAACAACCACTTCATAAATTTGATAAGAACCTATTAAAACCACTCATGAATGAGAATGAGGTCATTCGCGATAAAGTCCTAAGTGAGAACAGATTCTTGGGTTCGATTGATCCAAATGCAAGAAAAGTTTATCAAGCCACTCTAAAAGATACAACTAATCAGAGAGCTTTCGTTACGCAACTATGTGCAGGGAATCCAGAGGTAGTAAAGGCACTAGAAAAACAAAACTCTCCATTACTTAAATTAAACGGTCCGAAAAAAAGAGGCTGGCTTGGGCGAAAGATTGATGAAGTGAGAGGTATTACGCCAGAAGCTAGGCAAAGAGAATTGCTCCAACAACCACTAAAAAAATTTAATAAGTTAGCATTAGAAGACCTCATAACTAGAGATGATACTAAGGTAATTGAAGATCGAGTCAATAGTCATATCAAATTCAAGAGTTCGATTGATCCAGTTGCAAGAGCAGAGTATAAAACTCATTTAATAGATGCAAAGATACAGGCTCAAAATGCTAAAAAGGGAGTGAGCGCACTTGACGTCGGTAATACCATGTCTCGTAAAGGAGAACTAAGTAAGCTTACTGATCTTACGAAACATGCAATACCACAGGCTAAAAGACTAACTGCACAAAACCAACGAATAATCGGCGGCAATACACTAACGAAAGGTTTACAGGGACAGCTTTTGCAAGCACCTGTAAGGTAAAAGATTAGCATTCTAAGATAACTTAAAATTAACCCATGAAGTCACAGCTTTTCATTGACTTCATGGGTCTTATTTTTATTTGAAAAATCAATGGATCTCTAAACATAAGACAACAGAATACTGCAAAGTAAGCCCAATGCATAACTACTGTTGAACAAGATCATATTTTTGATGGCATAGCTAAAACTGATGGGGTGAGGCAAGGATTGTTTGAATTGTTGCAAGTTACGATAGATCGTTGGTAATGTGAGAAAAGTCAACAAGATTGGCCACTGGTAGACATGGCTCAATAGTCCAATCAAGACGACCAGATAACAAGCATACATCAATAACTGGAACAACAATTGTCCAATGGGACGCCCAATATAAAAAATTAAAGTATAGCGATGATTTTCGATATCTCTTTCTAAGTCCCGTAGGTTATTAGCTAACATGATATTGGCAATCGTAAAAACCAAGGGGAGTGAAGCTAGGATGATCGTTAGGATACTCCAAATGTTTCCTTCTAAACGGAAGGTTCCTGTCTGAAAAGAAAGAATCAGATCAAATACTTTCGTACTGTAAGTATTGATGTAAATGACCATGGCAAAAATTCCCAACCCCATTGTTACACCGCTGAAAATTTCCCCTAAAGGCATTCGTGATAAGGGAATGGGCCCAAAGGTATAAAAAATGCCAATGAAGCAACAAGTAGCGCCCATCAATAATAATAAAATCCCAGTTCTAGCGGTTAGGATTACACCAATCAGTAAGACAAAGAAAATCATTCCTAGGATCATTTTTTGGATCAGTCTTGGTGAGATGCCAGTTCGTCCAATTACGTTTTCTTGGTATTTATAAGTTTTCGAATGAGCTTTTTGGTAGTCCATATAGTTGTTGATTGCTGTAGTTGCTAAATCAAAAACCAACATACCAATAAAAAACAACCCTGTATTAAGCCAATGTATTTCATGAAAAAAAGCGATAGAGAATAAAACCCCTATCGCAAAAGGAAATACACTAGCCACCTTTGTTCGTAGTTCTACTACTTCTAAAAAGATCTTTAGTGTCATAGTTCATACTCCTTATTTCAATTCAGAACGATTGCCCATCGTATATTTAGAATCTTTGTCCAAAACGAAAGTATCTTTGATCGGATCGGTCACGTATACTTTGTTTTCTTTGGTAACAAAAATGGCTTCCGTTCCATCATTCAGTTCACTTTCGACGTATTCCAATCCTTTTTTCACACCCATTGAAAAGACAGCTGTCGACAAGCCATCACCATCAATTGATTTATCTGTGATGATTGTAACACTAGCAATATCATTATCAAAAGGATAACCAGTATCTGGATCAAATAGATGATGATATTTTTTACCATCTACTTCTAAATAACGCTCATAGATGCCAGAAGTCACTAATGTTTTGTTCCGTTCTTTGATCGTCCCTAAAACAGAACCACGTGCTAGATTCGGATCTTGGATACCAACTGTCCAGTCTTGATCTTCACCACGTGGGCTATGACCTAAAACATAGACATTTCCACCTAAGTCAACGATAGCAGTCGTTACACCTTGCTGTTTTAACACTTTGACAACTTCATCTGTGATATAGCCTTTAGCAATGGCTCCAAGATCGATGATCATGCCTTTTTCTTTCAGATAAACAGTTTTGTCTTTATCGTTCAGCTCAATTTTATGGTAATCAACCAGCTTTAATGCTTGATCGATTTCTTCTTGGGCCGGTTTTCTCGCATCGTCAAACCCAATACGCCATAATTGAGTAACAGCACCGATTGCCATGTCAAAACCACCTTGTGAATCTTGACTATATTCATAAGCACGTTTTAGTAACGTGTAGATATCATCAGAAACCTTTACTGGCTTGATACCCGCTTGTTGGTTCACTGCGTCGATTTCGGAACCCTCCTGATTGATCGTGATTTTATCACCTAGTTCTTTGACCCGAGCAAAGGCAGGTTTTAATGCTGCTTCTTTGCCTTCATCATAGATTCGAATCCGAACATAAGTCCCTAATAAGAACTGTTCATCAGAATAAGGTTCTTGTAAAATTTTGGTGGTCGTTTTGCTCTCAGAGGTCGTTTGTTTCGTCGCTGTGCTGCAAGCTGCTAACGTGAACAAACTTAAAAAGGCTACGAGAGAGAGTAATCGTTTCTTTAACATGTGTTTCCTCATTTCATTAGTGGAAGGGACGGTTGCTGAGAAATCAAAAAGTGTACTTTGAGAAATAAGCCGAAACATCACAAAAATTTTTCAAAGAAAAATTTTGGACATCTCGGCTTGGATCTCAAAGAAACAACTTGTGCAATCGTCTCTTCCACGGATAATTATAGAAAATTTATTTTGTTACGATATTGTCAACTTGAATTGTTTGAGTGTCGCCTTTTTCAGCAGCATTCACTAATTGTTGTGCATACATTACAAATGAATGTGAGCTGTGAGTCGCACCAGTAACAACTTCAACATCTGCAGGTGAGCCATCTTCTTCGCCCATTGCTTTGACAAGTTCATCGTTCAATTCAGGGATGTAAGTCTCTGGAGACATACCACTTTTTGCTTTCATATTTTTGTTGTAGTCAGCATCGTCTTGTTTTGAGTTGCCGTCTTTGTCGACATAGTCAAATTTAGATTCAGATACTTTACCATCAGCGACTGTCATTTCAAATTGTACACGGTAACCATTAGAATAGTTTTTCTCTTCTAATTTGTATGTGCCATCTTGAAGATCTGCACCGTTATTGATTTCAATTGTATCAGTATTACCAGCTTGAGCAGCTTGGATCAATTGTTGTGCATAGTTTTGGAAGCTTTCTGAAGAATGAGTTGCACCAGTAACAACTTCAACTCCACTTGCGCTTTGTGCTTCGACTAATTGTTCATTCAATTGTGGAATGAATTTTTCTGGGCTAGTACCAGCTTTTGCTTCCATGTTTTTGTTGTATTCTGTATCTTTGGTTTTAGACTCGCCATTTTCGTTGATGTTGTCATATTTAGATTCAGTGATTTTGCCGTCTTTGACAACCATTTCGAAGACTGCACGATAACCGTTAGAGTAATTTTTTTCTTCTAATTTATAAGTACCATCTTGTAACTCGCCGCCAGCAACGATTTGTGCTGAGCTTTCAGTTGTTTTTGTTTCTGATGTCTTAGCAGTTGAAGCTTCTGTTGAGCTGTTAGAGCTTCCGTTATCATCCGCACCACAAGCACCTAACATTAAAGCTGAAAAAGCTAATACAGCAAATCCAGTAATAAAACGTTTTTTCTTCATTTTACTCCCACCGTTTCCTTTTTTAGTACACAATATTCTTTGTGATTCATTATACATTCTAATGAAAATCAGCCATAAGTCAACCGTTTTCGTCAAATAACTAGTGTAATCTTTAAACCGTTTTCTTTCTGTAAATTTCGTGAAAAAGAGCTTAACCACAAATTTTTAAAAATAATGAAAATGAGTTAGACAAAAGGGAATAACATCTATATAATGTATAAAGATTGTGTAATAGGTAGCAAACTAATACAAATGTTAATCATTTCAAATAAAGGATTACCAATAAGGAGCGGATGAACAATGACAAAGCAAAATATTGTCGTTGTGGGTGCAGGTTATGCCGGGGTATCAGCAACAAAATACTTGGCAAAAAAACTTAAAAAAGAAGATGTGACAATCACTTTGATTGATCGTCATTCGTACCACACGATGATGACAGAATTACACGAAGTTGCAGGTGGACGGGTTGAACCAGAAGCAATCCAATATGATCTACAGCACTTGTTTGCTCGACAAAAAAATGTTCAATTAGTGACAGATACGGTCACTGGTATCGATAAAGAACAAAAAGTTGTGAAAACAAAATTAGGCACTTACCCATTCGATCAGTTGATCTTGGGAATGGGGGGAGAACCAAATGACTTTGGGACTCCTGGAGTAAAAGAAAACGGCTTTACCTTATGGTCATTTGAAGATTCAGTTAAAATACGTGAACACATTGAACGTACCGTGGCAAAAGCAGCTTTAGAACCTAACGATGCGTTACGTAAAGCAATGCTGACGTTTGTGGTCTGTGGTTCAGGATTCACCGGAATCGAAATGATTGGTGAATTGATTGATTGGAAAAAACGTTTGGCTAAAGACTACAAATTAGACCCAAGTGAAATTACATTGATGGTTGTAGAAGCAATGCCGACGATTTTAAATATGCTGGATCGTAATGATGCAGCCAAAGCAGAGCGCTATTTAAAGAAACATCAAGTAGAACTACTATTGGATGCACCAATCGTGGAAGTAGCGAAAGACCATATCAAGTTAAAAGATGGTCGTCAGATTCCTACCCACACATTGATCTGGACAGCTGGTGTCAAAGGAACTTCTGATGCTGCTGATTTTGGCTTAGAGTCCGCTCGTGGTCAACGTTTGGTAGCGAATGAATATATGCAGGCAAAAGGATATGAAGATAAAAACATCTATATTATCGGAGACTTGGTTTTCTATGAAGAATTTCCTGGAACACCAACGCCACAAATCGTTCAAGCGGCTGAACAAACAGGTCATACAGCAGCAGCCAATATCGTAGCTGCCATCAAAGGCGGCGAAAAGCATAAGTTTAAAGGAAACTATCAAGGTTTCATGGTATCGATCGGTGCCAAATGGGGCGTTGCCAATTTATTTGATAAGATCCATTTAAGTGGTTTCTTAGCGATTGTGATGAAACACATCGTCAATTTGAAATATTTCTTTGATATTCGTTCTGGCTATTATATGTTCCAATACATGATGCACGAATTCTTCCATATCAAAGACGATCGTAATGTGACACGTGGCCATTCTTCCCGTTATGGAAATGTCTTATGGAGTGTGCCTTTACGAGTGTTCTATGGTCTGGTTTGGTTTATCGAAGCCTTCAAAAAAATTGTTGGTGATGGGCAAGTGTTGAAACCAAGTACTTGGTTTGGTGAAGGTTCATGGTTTACAGGTAACAGCGTGTTCCCTTGGACTTGGGAATACAATGTGACCGATGTAGCAAGTGGGGCTTCCGCTGCTGGCGATGCAACAACAGCAGCTACTGGTGCAGCAACCAGTGGTGCAGGAGAAGCTGCGACACAAGCTACTCACTTTGGTCTAAGTTATGCTTATGGTGAACAGCCTATGGCCGTGATTGAAAAATCACCAGACTGGTTCACGAAAATGATGCAAGTGATCATGCCAAATAATGATGTAGCAATGTTTTTCCAAAAATTCATGGTATTCTTTGAAATTGCTTTAGCACTCGCTTTGATTGCTGGTTTATTTACCTGGTTATGTAGTGCAACGACCATTGTTTTAGTGATTACTTTCTGTCTATCTGGAATGTTCTACTGGGTAAACATCTGGTTTATCTTTGTTGCTTTTGCATTGATGAACGGTTCAGGTCGTGCAATTGGTCTTGATCGCTGGGTGATTCCATGGTTACAAAAAACACTAGGCAATTGGTGGTATGGGAGACCTAAATCCCGATATGGATCAAAATAAAAAATTAGCCTAGAGCTTAAACTGAACAATTTGAGAATAATGGCTGATTGAAGAAAGTTCTGGGGAAACCTAGGACTTTCTTTTGTTTCATGCTAAAATTGGAGAACAGTTCAGCAAGAGGAGGCGTGCGAAAAGATGAAAGAATTTATCAAGAAAAGTTTGCTTAAACCTTGGGATATTTTCATTATCGTTCTTTTGATTGCTCTTTCTTTTTTACCCATCATCGTATTTAGTTATCAACAAGACAATGTAGCTCCTGATAAAGAAGCTGTACTACGCGTTGATGGTGATGAAATCAAAACCTTCCCATTAGTAGCTGGGAGTAAAAAATATACGTATACTTATGAAGATCCACATGGTGATTATAATTTAATCGAAGTTGATGGCGACAAGATACGCATAAAAGAAGCAGATTGTGGCGATCAGATTTGTGTGAGACGAGGGTGGGCTTCTAAGAATGGCGAAACGATTGTTTGCTTGCCTCATAAATTAGTGATCGAGGTTCGGTCAACAGATGGGAGTGACAAAGATGGTCTGATCTATTAGGCTATCCACACCATGACAAAATTACAAAAAATGATTTATATATCTTTACTAGTGGCGCAAGGAGTCATCATTGGATTAATTGAGAACATGATCCCATATCCTTTTTCATTTGCTCCTGGAGCAAAGTTAGGACTTGCTAATTTGATTACCATTGTAGCGATTTTTACGATGAAAAAACGGGATAGTTTTTTATTGTTATGGCTTCGCCTATTTTTAACAACTTTGTTAGGTGGGACGATCTCTACCTTTCTTTATAGTATGAGTGGTGCGTTACTCAGCTATGTAGGAATGCTGTTAGTGAAACAGTTAGGTCCTAAGCGAGTCAGCATTATTGGAATCAGTGCAACAGGTGGCTTTATGCATAATGTCGGACAACTAGTGATGACTTCGTTCATTGCTCAATCATGGACAGTCATGTTATATCTGCCGATTCTATCTTTCTTAGGTATTCTGTCTGGAATTGCGATCGGGATTGCAGCCAATTATTTGTTGCAACATGTACGTACATTACAACTTTTTCAAAGAGACTATGAGAAAGAACAAAAAGAGAAATGGCAACCGCTTTTTTTGAAAAAATAATGGTTATACAAGGAGTTTTTTTATGAAGCTACATCCAATGTGGAGTGAGTATCCAACTTTGAAAAACGAATTAAACGAGACGTTGAAAAAGATGGAAGATGTTGTCCGCTTAAAGAACAAGCCAGTCGAACAAGCAATCAAAGAGACGATTCATGCGGGAGGTAAACTGCTAAGACCTGCCTATCAATTGCTCTTTTCTCAATTTGGTCCAGAACAAGATCGTGAAAAGGCGATTGCGCTAGCTGCTTCGATCGAAATGCTTCATACCGCTACATTGATCCATGATGATATCGTTGATGAGGCAGATGTTCGACGTGGTCAGCCTAATTTACGTGGTCGATTTGGGAATACGGTAGCCGTTTATGCAGGAGACTATTTATTTGTTTGCTGTTTCAAATTACTTTCAAATTATTCTAATTCGCTAAAGAGCTTACAATCTAATTCTCGGAGTATGGAAAAAGTATTAGATGGTGAGCTTGGACAAATGGACGACCGTTACAATTATCATTTAACTGTGCCGGAGTATTTAGAAAACATCTCAGGGAAAACGGCCGAACTCTTTCAATTAAGTTGTTCAGTCGGAGCTTATGAAAGTGGAATGAATGAACGGTTTGCTCGAAAAGCAGGTTCAATCGGTTTAGCTGTCGGGATGGCGTTTCAGATCATTGACGATATCCTGGATTACACGAAAGATGCGGTCGATATCGGTAAACCAGTATTAGAAGATATGCGTCAAGGCGTGTATTCTCTACCATTGATTTACGCATTACAAACAGATAAAAAAGCAGAATTGATTGCATACTTGGATAAAAAAACTGAGTTGACACAAGAGGAAGCAGAAAGTGTTCGTCAGATTGTCAGGGAAGTCAATGGTGTGACAAAAGCCAAAAAATTAGCGGAAGATTACACAAAAAAAGCCTTAAAGGAAATTAGTAAGCTCCCTGATACAGCCTTTGATACACGTGAGATTCTTTTGTCAGTTACTGAGTTGATTTTAGATAGGGAAAATTAAAGAAAAATACCATAAATCAGCCGCTACAATGGCATATTCTATTTCAAGAATCAAGAAGTAAAAAGAGTAGGCATGTGATGGTTGAACTTGAGAACCTTATTGTTGAGGAATTGCTTCTTGAACGCCGTTTATTCGTTTTTAGATATACCAGAAGAGATTGAGGAAAGTTTTGGCTCAGTCTCTTTTTTATTTTAGAAAAATATTGGATCTATTTCAATCACGTTACTTCTTTATTTGGAAGATCGGTCTAAAGTTTATTCTTTAATTTTACCAATTTTTTTTATTTTTAGAAAAAATAGTTGTCAAAGAGTATTGAGAAGAAAGTATGCTAATAATAGATGCCAGTGAAATCAGAGGACTTTGCTGTTGCAGTCTGAAATTTACTTAACTTTAGGCATGTACTTATAAGTGAGACTTTGTATACACAGAAAGTCGCTATCTGTATAAAAGGAGGGATCAGACTATAGGTTACAATCTTTAACTGACTATTCGTAGTTTTGGGGGAAACGACGAATAGAATTTTGAATAACATTCAGCCGGTTTTCTATTTGGGAAATCGGTTTTTTTATAACTGGATGACAAATCCAAAAGATAAGAGTGAAAAAAAGAAATTTTAACGTGTATTATTCATTAAAACAACTATTTTGCGAAACAATCTTTCCTAATTTTGAAAATAATTGTTCTGGACCAAGACTAAAAATATGTTATATTCACTAGTGAAGAAATACAATTAGAAAGGAAGATGTTGAGTGAAAAAACGATTAACAACGGATTTAACCAGAGTAGATGTAAATAAGATTTTAACCCGAATGATCAGTAAAAAAAAATCATTTCTCATTTGAAGATATTGAAAAAGAATGTCAAAAACCGTTAACCACGGCGGATAAATTTCTAATTAGGACACTTGTTGTCAAAAAATTTAAGCTGAATGTAGAATATCTTTCATCTAATCAGTTAAAATTTTATCGTGTAAACAAAGAAGCGTGTTTGTAAGTCCTTTTTGTACATAATAAAATTAAAAATGTTGCAATACCATACAAAATAACACAGACCTTAAAGAATAAGGTAAGATAGAACCAGAAAGAGAAAAGGAGGAGAGCTAGGAAAGAAAAAGTGTTGTTGTGTATGGATCAAGAAGCAGCATGTTTGATTGAACAAGATTTTGGGGAAATCCGTTTAATGAAACATTATATATTGGGGAAGCGACAAATAGTAAGTAGAAGTCATACTTATATGACAGAATAGCATCAGAAAAACAAACCTTTTATAGGTGGAAGTTTGTCTGTGGCTTTTGATTGAAACATTCGATACATCAGATCAATGATATTGCAGTTGTATAAAAAAGCACATAGAGGTTTAAAAATTGTGTAGCATTTTTGTTATGAACAGCAATAGCACATAGAATAACAACTTCATTTTACAACTCGCTAAATGAAGGGGCTATGAAGTATTCTGCGAGATCACATAAAAAAGGAACCACCATTGATGAAGAAAGGGATGGGCATTTTTGCCCATCCCTTTCTTTTTGACTTACTCAATGGAGGTTAAACTAATTTCGCCAGAAAAAAGAGTGAGAAATTGGTCTTCTATTTGTACGATCAACTCTCCATGTTCTCCGATTTCTTTAGCAATCCCAGTATAATGCTGCCCTTTTTGGGTAAATTGTACTTTTTTTCCAAGAACGAAAGACTTTTCACGATAAAGTGTTAAGTATTCGTCTGTGGGTTCTGAAAGATAGTGAAAGAAATTTTTCCAAATTTGACTAATCAATTGATTCCGTGTGATGGATTTCTGACCATCAGGGAAAAGAGACGTTGCTTTCTTTTGAATTGCTTCAGGAAACTGTTTTTGCGGGATGGAAAAATTTAGACCAATGCCAATAATGATCGAACTGATCCCGCCAGTTTCCATGTCACTGATTGCTTCAGATAAAATCCCGCTAATTTTTTTTCCATTTAAATAAAGATCATTGACCCATTTGATCGAAGGGTCTTTTTTAGTCAATTCTTGAATGGCTTTCACGCATGCACTTGCTGCAATAACTGTATACTGGGGCAATTCATCAAATCGTTGATTGGGATGGATCAATAAGCTCATATAAATACCTTGTCCAGGGGCTGCAAAAAAAGGACGTCCAAATCGGCCGTGTGCCTGTTCTTGGGTATCGGCGATAAAAAGAGCGGGTCCGATTTCTTTGGTTGCCGCAAGTTTAGCATCTTTCATCGTAGATTCTGATCGTTCTTGTACCGACACCGTCAAATCTGGTATCCAAGGTTCTAATGCTTGGCGAATTTCTTGGGCATCTAACACATCAGAAGGAAGATAACGGTACCCCTTAGCTTGATGCTCAAAATGATAACCTGTTTTTTCTAATTCTTTGATTGCTTTCCAAATACTGGTACGTGACACTTGTAATTGCTGTGCCATTTTTTCACCTGATAAAAAATCAGGAGATTCTTTTAATAGTTGGAGTACTTTATCTTTTGTCGTCATCCATTGCAACTCCTTTCATGTAGTATTGTATCAATAAGAAAGCAGAAAACAAATGAGAAATTTGTCAGTTGTTATGGAAGCGACAGCAGATGATTGCTAACTTAAAAGTACTTGGTCGTCTTTCAATGCAGCGCCACTATTTTGTTTGAACATTTCTAGTAGCTGAGGGACAGTCAAATGTTGTTTTTCTGCCTGTTGAATATCCACGACGATTTGCCCTTGGTGTAGCATGATCAATCGATTTCCGTAGCAGATGGCATCTTCCATATCATGGGTGACCATGAAAGCCGTCAAGTGCTGTTCGCTAATTAATTTGTCCGTTAGTTCCATCACTGTTTTTGAAGTTGCCGGGTCGAGGGCTGCAGTATGTTCATCTAATAAAATCAATTCAGGACGTTGTAAAGTAGCCATTAATAACGTGATCGCTTGACGCTGTCCTCCAGAAAGCAAGCCGATTTCAGTGGTCAAACGATTTTCTAACCCAAGATTCAAGCGTGCGAGATGTTCCTTGAAGAAGGAACGATCTTGCGGCTTGACTCCTCGGAAAAAGCCTCGTTTTTTGCCACGTTTCATTGCTAGTGCTAAATTTTCTTCCACCGTCAATCGGACAGCAGTGCCTAATTTAGGGTCTTGAAAGACACGACTGATTTCTTTGGAGCGAGCAACCACTGACTTTTTGGTGATATCTTTGCCATTCAATAAAATCTTCCCTTGATCCACTGGAAAAGAACCAGCAATACTGTTCAATAGTGTCGATTTACCTGCACCATTTCCGCCAATAATTGTTACGAAATCACCTTGTTTCAATGAGAGATTAACTCCTTTTAGCACATGGTTTTCATTGATGGTTCCTTTTTCAAACGTATGGTGGATAGATTGAAGTGTTAAAACATCAGTCATTGATAGATCCTCCTTTTGCTTTCGTACGCTTAGGTAACTTTAATTTTTGTTGGATTTGTGGAAAAGATAAACAGATAACCAGAACAAGTGCAGAAGCTAATTTTGAATCGCTTGGTTGAACGTCCAACTCAAAAACTAACGCTAAGATAAAACGATAGATCACGGCGCCTAAAATAATTGTCAATAATCGAAGAAGCAATGGTTGGTTTCGAAAGAGGACTTCAGCGATGATGATTGAAGCCAAGCCAATCACGATCGTACCGATCCCAGAGTTTAAATCAGCAAAGCCATTGTTTTGTGCAAGCAATGAACCAGATAGAGCAATACAGCCATTTGAAATCATATACCCAATGATTTTCATCGTATCGGTGTTGATGCCATTTGCTTCACTCATTGCTAAATTATCGCCAGTCGCTCGAATCGCCAACCCCGTTTCTGTCCGTAAAAATAAAACAAGCAACGTGACAACAATCAATGCGACAAGTAAGCCAGCAATCAATACAGCATTTTCTTTTGAAACACCGAGTGATTCTGCCCATGTAAAGACGTTTTTTTGTCCTAACAAAGAAAGATTAGGTGCGCCCATGATCCGTGAGGTAACGGAATATAAGCCAGTCATCGTGATGATTCCAGCTAGAAGTGCCGGAATTTTAAGTTTGGTATGGAGCAGTCCTGAAACTAAGCCAGCTGCTGCGCCTCCTAAAAATCCTAAGAGGCAAGCAACGATTGGGGAAAGTCCATTAGTGATACTGACAGCAGCAATCCCAGCACCTAAAGGGAAACTGCCTTCAGCTGTTAAATCAGCAATATCCAGAATACGAAAAGTAAGGAAGACACCGATTGCCAGTAGTGCCCAAAGCACGCCTTGTGAAGCAGAAGATAAAAAGATACTTATTAAATTAGTCATGATTGTCCTCCTGTAAAATTATTCAGTCTCTTTGATTGTTGTTGGATCGATCCCAAGGGCTTTTGCCATGTCTTTATTGACATATAAGGAAAGATCATCTGCTGATTCAACCGGTAATTCACTCGGTTTTTTGCCAGCTAAGATCTTGGCAGCCATTTCACCTGTTTGTCGTCCTAATTCTTCATAATCAATCCCAACAGTCGCTAAGCCACCTTCTTTGACTTGATCCACGGAACCAGCAACGATCGGTGTTTTTGTTTCTTTGGCTACTTCACCGATAACGCTAGCAGCACTGGCGAATGTATTATCCGTTGGGATGTAGATACCGTCGACATCTTTGGCTAAACTTTTTGTCACTTGTTGAACATCATTGGTGGAGTTTGCCGTCAATACTTTGACTTTCACTCCGGCTTTTTTCAATGTTTTCTCGGCTAAGTCTCCTTGGATTTTGGAATTTGCTTCCCCGTTGTTGTACATGATCCCGATCGTTTTTGCTTTTGGCACGATCTGTAATAATAGTTCGATTTGTTTTTCGATCGGTACCATATCCGTTGTACCAGTCACATTTCCACCAGGTTTGTCATTAGAAGAAACTAAGTGTGCTTTTTCTAAGTCGGTAACTGCTGTCACTGTAATAGGAATCGTAGTTGTTTCATTAAGGAGTGATTGCGCAGCTGGAGTTGCAATCCCTAATAATAAGTCGGGTTGGTCTTTCACTAATTTTTCACTCATACTTTTTAGATTATCTTGATTGTTTTGCGCATTTTGATAGTTGATTGTTAAATTGTCGCCTTCTTTATAGCCATTTTCTGCTAGCCCTTCTTTGAACCCTTTATATGTAGCATCTAATGAATTGTGTTGAACCAGTTGTAAAACACCGATTGTTTTCGAGTCATCCGATTTTGCTGAGGAACTATTTGCAGTTCCACATCCACCAAGTGCTAGTAATAATGTTGCGCCTAATCCGATCAATAAATTTTTTTTCATTTCTTTTTCCTCCTTCAATTTTGAAAACAAAAAATCCATTTAGACAAAACGTCTAAATGGATTGAGTATCGAAAGAGTATGTAAGTAAGAAATCGTGATTACTTTGTACTTTTCGCTTAGCCACTTAACGTAATGTCTACGTGGCTTTTGCGTAATACAAAGTTCTTTAGCCATCATAGATACAAACCAGTTGTTTGGTGTTTGTATCCATAATTCATGAATACAAACCTATCTAAAGTAGCTAAAGTAAAAGTTATTTAATTGTGTCGGGATAAGTTGTATATTCGGTTTTTGCATAAATAAATCCTCCACAAATAATAAATTTTCCTAAGTATAGCGGAGATGTAAGGGGGTTGTCAAGACGAACATTCAGAAAATTCTCAAAATCCATGAATGTTTATTCGATATATTATAGTAAGAAAAGTTTAAGAAAAAATGATGAAAAGAGGAGGGAAACGCCAGGAAGTGTTGACTTTTATGAAAAAAGAGTGTAATATATGAAGTTGCAAAAACTATCTGATGAAGTAAAGGCAGAAACGAAATATTGTCCGTTTCGGCTTTATAATAAGGAAACAAAAATAGAAGCGCATGAAGAAATGGTTTCAAAAGAATGCTCTATTTTTGGTTTTTTTTTGCCTAAAAGCCGCAAAAAATGTCTATTGTTATCTAAATATAATATTTTTAATATTATTGTAACAATTGATCGGGTAGTCTTTTTGAATGACATTTTAGAGGGGTGAAGAGCTTGGCTGGACACGTAGTAAAGTACGGAAAACATCGCGAACGTAGAAGTTTCGCACGAATCAGTGAAGTGTTGGAATTACCAAATTTGATCGAAATTCAAACAGACTCTTACCAATGGTTCCTAGATGAAGGACTAAGAGAAATGTTTGAAGACATTTTGCCAATTGATGACTTCAATGGCAATCTATCTTTGGAATTTGTGGATTATGAATTGAAAGAACCTAAGTATACGGTAGCAGAAGCACGCGCACATGATGCAAATTACTCTGCACCATTACATGTAACGTTACGTCTAACAAACCGTGAGACAGGTGAAATCAAAGCGCAAGAAGTCTTCTTCGGTGATTTCCCATTAATGACTGAACAAGGAACATTCATTATCAACGGAGCAGAACGAGTAATCGTTTCTCAGTTAGTGCGTTCACCTGGTGTGTACTTCCATGGAAAAGTAGACAAAAACGGAAAAGAAGGTTTCGGTTCAACTGTGATCCCGAACCGTGGTGCATGGTTAGAAATGGAAACTGATGCAAAAGATATTTCTTACGTACGTATTGATCGTACCCGTAAGATTCCTTTGACTGTGTTAGTTCGTGCCCTAGGGTTTGGATCGGATGATACGATCTTTGAAATCTTTGGTGACAGTGAAACGTTACGTAATACAGTTGAAAAAGACTTGCACAAAAATGCAAGTGATTCAAGAACAGAAGAAGGATTAAAAGACGTTTACGAACGTCTACGTCCAGGCGAGCCTAAGACAGCCGATAGTTCTCGGAACTTATTGAATGCTCGTTTCTTCGATCCAAAACGCTACGACTTAGCCAACGTTGGTCGTTATAAAGTAAATAAAAAATTAGACTTGAAAACACGTCTATTGAACTTAACATTAGCAGAAACATTGGTTGATCCAGAAACTGGTGAAATCATCGTTGAAAAAGGAACTGTGTTGACTCACCAAGTGATGGAAACATTAGCACCTTTCATTGATAATGGATTGAATTCAGTGACTTACTATCCATCAGAAGATGGTGTTGTGACTGATCCAATGACTGTTCAAGTAATCAAAGTCTTTTCACCAAAAGACCCAGAACGTGAAGTGAATGTGATTGGTAATGGTTATCCAGAATCAGCTGTGAAAACTGTTCGTCCGGCAGACATCATCGCATCAATGAGTTATTTCTTAAACTTGATGGAAGGGATCGGCAACGTGGACGATATCGACCACTTAGGAAACCGTCGTATCCGTTCAGTCGGTGAATTACTGCAAAACCAATTCCGTATCGGTTTAGCTCGGATGGAACGTGTTGTACGTGAAAGAATGTCGATCCAAGATACAGAAACATTGACACCACAACAATTGATCAACATCCGTCCAGTGGTTGCAAGTATCAAAGAATTCTTCGGTTCTTCTCAGTTGTCTCAGTTCATGGATCAAACGAACCCACTTGGGGAATTGACACACAAACGTCGTCTTTCAGCCTTAGGACCTGGTGGTTTGACTCGTGACCGAGCTGGTTATGAAGTTCGTGACGTTCACTATTCTCACTATGGCCGTATGTGTCCGATTGAAACGCCTGAAGGACCAAATATCGGGTTGATCAATAGTTTATCTAGCTATGCGAAAGTTAATAAATTTGGATTTATCGAAACTCCTTACCGTCGTGTTGATCGTGAAACTGGTCGTGTAACGGATCAAATCGACTATCTAACAGCTGACATCGAAGACCACTACATCGTTGCCCAAGCAAATAGCCCATTAAATGAAGATGGTACTTTTGCACAAGACGTTGTTATGGCTCGTGCGCAAAGTGAAAACTTAGAAGTTTCAATCGATAAAGTCGATTATATGGACGTATCACCTAAACAAGTAGTTGCGGTAGCGACAGCATGTATTCCTTTCTTGGAAAACGATGACTCCAACCGTGCCTTGATGGGTGCCAACATGCAGCGTCAAGCAGTGCCATTGATCAATCCACAAGCACCATGGGTTGGTACGGGTATGGAATATAAATCAGCTCATGACTCAGGAGCTGCTTTGCTATGTAAACATGATGGTGTCGTTGAATTTGTGGATGCCTCTGAGATTCGTGTTCGTCGTGACAACGGTGCATTAGATAAATACGCTGTAACAAAATTCCGTCGTTCAAACTCAGGAACAAGCTACAACCAACGCCCAATCGTTCATTTAGGCGAAAAAGTTGAAAAAGGCGATACTTTAGCAGATGGACCTTCAATGGAACAAGGTGAAATGGCGCTAGGACAAAACGTTTTAGTTGGTTTCATGACTTGGGAAGGTTACAACTATGAAGATGCGATCATCATGAGCCGTCGTCTTGTAAAAGATGATGTCTATACTTCGATCCACATCGAAGAATATGAATCAGAAGCTCGTGATACAAAATTAGGACCTGAAGAAATTACTCGTGAAATCCCTAACGTTGGGGAAGATGCTTTGAAAGATCTAGACGAGATGGGTATTATCCGTATCGGTGCGGAAGTCCAAGATGGTGACTTGCTAGTTGGTAAAGTAACACCAAAAGGGGTAACCGAATTATCCGCTGAAGAACGTCTTTTACATGCGATCTTTGGTGAAAAAGCTCGTGAAGTCCGTGATACTTCATTACGTGTACCACATGGTGGTGGCGGGATCGTCCACGACGTAAAAATCTTTACTCGTGAAGCCGGCGATGAATTATCACCAGGCGTAAACATGCTTGTACGTGTGTATATCGTTCAAAAACGTAAAATCCATGAAGGAGATAAGATGGCCGGACGTCATGGTAATAAAGGGGTTGTATCCCGTATCATGCCGGAAGAAGATATGCCATTCTTACCAGATGGAACACCAATCGATATCATGTTGAATCCTTTAGGGGTGCCATCACGGATGAATATCGGACAAGTATTGGAATTGCATTTAGGGATGGCTGCTCGTCAGTTAGGTATCCATGTTGCAACACCAGTATTTGATGGTGCAAGTGATGAGGATGTTTGGGAAACGGTTCGTGAAGCTGGTATGGCTAGCGATGCGAAAACCATCCTTTATGACGGACGTACAGGTGAACCATTTGACGGCCGAGTGTCTGTCGGTGTCATGTACATGATCAAACTTGCTCACATGGTCGATGATAAATTGCATGCTCGTTCAATCGGACCTTACTCATTGGTTACACAACAACCATTGGGTGGTAAAGCACAATTTGGTGGACAACGTTTTGGTGAAATGGAAGTTTGGGCTTTGGAAGCTTACGGTGCCGCTTATACCTTACAAGAAATCTTGACATACAAATCAGATGATGTAGTTGGTCGTGTGAAAACTTATGAAGCGATCGTCAAAGGCGAACCAATTCCAAAACCAGGTGTACCAGAATCATTCCGAGTATTAGTAAAAGAATTACAATCACTAGGATTAGACATGCGTGTCTTGGATATCAAAGATTCTGAAATCGAACTCCGTGATATGGATGACGAAGATGATGATTTGATCACTGTAGATGCTTTGACAAAATTTGCTGAACAGCAAACAGCCAAAGAATTAGAAAAGAAAGCTGCTGAACAAGTGGAAGATGAAAGACAAGATATCATCCAAAACTTTGAAACCGCAGAAGATAACTTAGACTAATCCGGTCTATGAGCTGTAAGGCGGTCGATGATCAGCCGCCTTGCGGTTTTGCCATTAAACGAAATGGAGGGAACCCCTTTTGATCGATGTAAATAAATTCGAAAGTATGCAAATAGGTTTGGCTTCTCCCGAAAAAATCAGAAGCTGGTCTTATGGTGAAGTAAAAAAACCTGAGACGATTAACTATCGTACCTTAAAACCTGAACGCGAAGGGTTGTTCTGTGAGCGGATTTTTGGTCCTACGAAAGACTGGGAATGTGCCTGCGGAAAATACAAACGTATCCGTTATAAAGGAATCGTTTGTGACCGATGCGGTGTTGAAGTGACACGTTCAAAAGTTCGTCGTGAACGTATGGGTCACATTGAATTAGCAGCACCTGTTTCACATATCTGGTACTTTAAAGGAATTCCTTCTCGTATGGGACTTGTTTTAGACATGAGTCCTCGTGCCTTAGAAGAAATCATTTATTTTGCTTCATATGTGGTTATCGAACCAGGAAACACCAACTTAGAGAAAAAACAATTGTTGACAGAACGTGAATACCGCGAAAAACGTGAACAATATGGACAAGAATTCCAAGCAGCAATGGGTGCAGAAGCAATCAAACAATTACTAGACAGTGTTGATTTAGATGCTGAAGCAGCTGAATTGAAAGAAGAATTGAAATCTGCCCAAGGGCAAAAACGGACTCGTGCGATCCGCCGTTTGGACATTTTAGAAGCTTTCCGTGCTTCAGGAAATGAACCAAGTTGGATGGTTATGGACGTTATTCCAGTTATTCCACCAGATTTACGACCAATGGTGCAATTAGAAGGTGGACGTTTTGCAACAAGTGATTTGAATGATCTTTACCGTCGAGTAATCAACCGTAATAACCGTTTGAAACGCTTGTTAGATTTGAATGCTCCAGGAATCATCGTCCAAAACGAAAAACGGATGTTACAAGAAGCTGTTGATGCGTTGATCGATAATGGTCGTCGTGGCCGTCCAGTTACTGGACCAGGTAACCGTCCATTGAAATCTCTTTCTCACATGTTGAAAGGGAAACAAGGTCGTTTCCGTCAAAACTTACTTGGTAAACGTGTTGACTATTCAGGACGTTCCGTTATCGTTGTAGGACCTTTCTTGAAAATGTATCAATGTGGATTGCCAAAAGAAATGGCGATCGAACTATTTAAACCATTCGTGATGCGTGAATTGGTTCAACGTGAACTAGCTTCTAACATCAAAAATGCGAAACGTAAAATCGAACGTCAAGAAGACGAAGTTTGGGATGTCTTGGAAGACGTAATCAAAGAACACCCAGTATTACTTAACCGGGCACCTACGCTACACAGACTTGGTATCCAAGCATTTGAACCTGTTTTAGTGCAAGGCCGTGCGATTCGTTTGCACCCACTTGTATGTGAAGCTTATAATGCCGACTTTGATGGAGACCAAATGGCCGTTCACGTACCATTGAACGAAGAAGCACAAGCGGAAGCACGTATGTTGATGCTAGCTGCTCAAAACATCTTGAATCCAAAAGACGGTAAACCAGTTGTAACACCTTCCCAAGATATGGTTTTAGGTAACTACTACCTAACAATGGAAGAAGAAGGTCGTGAAGGCGAAGGAATGGTCTTCCGTGACCAAAACGAAGCTGTGATCGCATGGCGTAACGGCTACGTTCATTTACACTCACGTATCGGTGTGAACCCTAATTCATTAGGTGAAAAACCATTTACTGACTGGCAAAAAGAACGTACGATGATTACAACTGTTGGTAAGATCATCTTTAATGAGATCATGCCTCCAGAGTTCCCTTACTTGAATGAACCAACAGACTTCAACTTAACGGTACAAACACCGGATAAATATTTTGTTGAAGCAGGTACAGATATTCCTGCGCATATCAAAGAGCAAGAATTAGTCTTACCATTCAAGAAGAAAAATCTAGGAAATATCATTGCGGAAGTCTTCAAACGTTTCAAAGTAACTGAAACTTCTAAGATGCTTGACCGAATGAAAGACTTAGGGTATAAACATTCTACACATGCTGGTATCACAGTAGGTATCGCAGATATCAGTGTACTGAATGAAAAACAAGGAATCATTGAAAATGCCCATAAACAAGTTGAAACAATTACAAAACAATTCCGTCGTGGATTGATTACTGATGACGAACGTTATGAACGAGTAATCGCTGTTTGGAATGCTGCTAAAGATAGCATCCAACAAAAACTGATGGAAGGGTTAGAAGCGAAAAACCCAATCTTCATGATGTCTGACTCTGGGGCCCGTGGTAACATCTCCAACTTTACTCAGCTTGCTGGTATGCGTGGACTGATGGCTGCTCCGAATGGTCGAATCATGGAATTACCGATCATCTCAAACTTCCGTGAAGGACTTTCTGTCTTAGAAATGTTTATCTCTACTCACGGGGCTCGTAAAGGGATGACCGATACTGCCTTGAAGACAGCCGATTCAGGTTACTTGACTCGTCGTTTAGTTGACGTTGCCCAAGACGTTATTATTCGTGAAGAAGATTGCGGAACAGACCGCGGTCTTGAAATCCAAGCGATTCGTGAAGGAAACGAAATCATTGAATCATTAGAAGATCGTTTGATCGGTCGTTACACGCGTAAAGAAGTACGTGATCCAGAAACGAACGAATTGATCATCGCTGGTAACCAATTGATTTCAGAAGATATTGCAAAACAAATCGTGGATGCAGGTGTGGAAACTGTCACAATCCGTTCTGTCTTCACATGTAACACAAAACATGGTGTCTGCAAACACTGTTATGGACGTAACTTGGCAACTGGATCTGACGTTGAAGTTGGTGAAGCAGTTGGTACGATCGCCGCTCAATCAATCGGAGAACCAGGTACTCAGTTGACAATGCGTACCTTCCATACCGGTGGGGTAGCCGGAGACGATATCACTCAAGGTCTTCCTCGTGTCCAAGAAATTTTTGAAGCACGTAATCCTAAAGGGCAAGCAGTGATCACCGAAGTAACTGGTGACGTCATCGATATCTCAGAAGATGCTTCAACTCGTACAAAAGAAGTAACAATCAAAGGGAAAACCGACACACGTACGTATACTGTTCCTTATACAGCACGTATGAAAGTCGCTGAAGGCGATATGATCCACCGTGGTGCACCATTAACGGAAGGTTCAATCGATCCTAAACAATTGTTACAAGTTCGTGATGTATTATCAGTTGAAAACTACTTGCTGCGCGAAGTACAACGTGTATACCGTATGCAAGGGGTAGAAATCGGCGATAAACATATCGAAGTAATGGTTCGACAAATGTTACGTAAAGTCCGTGTAATGGATCCAGGGGATACTGATATCTTACCAGGTACATTGATGGATATTGCTGACTTCAAAGACCAAAACTACAATACATTGGTAGCTGGAGGCGTACCTGCAACATCTCGCCCAGTCCTACTAGGTATTACAAAAGCATCATTAGAAACAAACAGCTTCTTATCTGCTGCATCCTTCCAAGAAACAACTCGTGTCTTGACTGATGCTGCGATCCGAGGTAAAAAAGATCCACTTCTTGGTTTGAAAGAAAATGTTATCATCGGTAAAATCATCCCAGCTGGTACTGGTATGGCTCGTTACCGTAACATGGAACCAAAAGAAGTCGGTGTTGCAAGTGAAAATGTTTATAGTATTTCAGACATCGAAGCACAAATGGCTGCAGAAGATGCAATGAATGAACAAACAAAATAATGTGACACCAAACAGAGCTAAGATGAACATCTTAGCTCTGTTTTTTTTGTCGTGCTAAAGTTGATAGAAACAAACGAAATTGAGAATTTGTTCATTACGGACGAGCATTTTTTCTTATTTTTGTACTTATATAAAAAATTAGTTCCGTGAATCATTGAATTGCTTAGCGAAACTTGCTAAAGGTTGCTGTGCTAGATCACTTTTGTTCATCGTTCAGGTAAAACTGCTATGTAGGGGCGGATGGGTTGAGATTTTTTCAGATAATAAGCGATACATGATCGAATGTGAACCAAATGTTTCAGTAAGTGATGTGAGTGCTTGTTGGGACGAAGGATGTGTGGTATTGAGAATCAATTTTTCAAGTAGATTTTTTGGGTTGTCTTGATCTACTAGCGTACCAGAATTCTTTACTGACTTACTTGGTAAAATTTGTTGAATTTTATCAGTGAAATTATTTTTTTTGGCATAACGTGCCATCCTGCAGTTAAAAATTTTAGCGGTTGTTAATTCAAAATCTGTGGAAAAGTATAATATAAAAGAACTATCCACAAGGAAAAAGAAAAACCGTTTATTCTCTATTGTGGAAAAAACAGTTGAGAGGGAAAAGAAAGTTATCCACAAAAGAGAAAGGAAATAGGAAAAATTGATAAAAATACCGGGAGGGGGTAAAATGATTATTTCTTTCAATAAATGTAAAAAATGTGAGAACAATAAATGGCGTTTAGGTTTAAGTCCTAGGAGTATTGTATATACTTTTAAATAGATGGATAAAAAAATCAAATCAATGAAAAGATTAGTAAAAAAGAAAATACTGCAATACTCTATCTTAATAAAGCAAGCAGGTAAGTATAGGAGTATCGATTCTTTGTTTATTCGTTTCGAAGGTAAGCAAAACAGTATCACCCTTTTATAAATCAAGGTATGATGAAAGACAAAGGGGGATTTTATATGACGAAAAAAGCAGTTTTTGCAGGTGGTTGTTTTTGGTGCATGGTCAAACCTTTTGAAACACAGCCAGGAATCATAGCAGTAACCTCTGGCTATACGGGAGGACATGTCCCAAATCCTACCTATGAACAAGTAACCACAGGAACGACAGGTCATACGGAAGCGGTAGAAATCGAGTATGATCCGTCTCTGGTTTCTTATGAACAGTTAGTCGAAATCTACTGGCAACAAACAGACCCAACGGATGCTTTCGGTCAATTTGCTGATCGCGGAGACTCTTATCGACCGGTCATTTATTATAGCGATGAAGAAGAACGTGAAATCGCTGAAGCATCAAAGAAACAACTACAAGAAAGTGGTCGATTCGATCGTCCGATTGTCACAAAAATCGAACCCCGAAGTGAGTTTTATCCCGCTGAGGAGTATCATCAAGACTATTATAAGAAGAACAAAGTCCACTATAATCTTTACCGAGAAGGGTCTGGACGAGGGAGTTTTTTACGAAAACATTGGTCTGGAAAATAAGACATATTGCATTTTGAAGAATTTCAGTTAGGGATAAAAGCTGGCTATGCTTTGGCTTGCTGTGAATTTAGTGGTTTTTATAATTTTTAGGTAAAGTTATCTAAGTGTCAATGGATCGGCCATCTGGTTGATCCATTTTTTTATAAATCAAGGTTCATTATCGTTTGTTGAATGACAGCAAGCAGAAAAGATACTAAGCTATCAAAAGCGTACGTAATGAGGCAAATAAGCGAAGTCCGTCAAATCATCATCAGTTAAAAGGATCGCATCGTTGATAACCAATAAATAGACAACTAAATTACCACACATGAAGGAGAAAAAGTGCGACACTCAAAAAAGGTACAAAAGGTACTCTTTTAGATTTTTTATCGTGAGAGAGAAAAATAAAGAAAAAAAGTAATCCCAATAAACTAGCAAGAAAGAGGAGTTGCATCAGTTGATTGAGAGTTAGACCGCCACTCCAGCTTAAAAGTAATAAAACATCACCTAAACCTAAACATTCACTCCCGTAACGAGTAAGGAAAAAACTGATCAAGAATAAAACAGCAAAACTAAGCCATTGAAATTCTCCTTTGATCAACCAAGTCATCCATAAGATAAACCAGATAAAATAAAGCGTTCTTCCCTCGATCATCAAATAAAAACTATCCATTAAAGAGAGTAAAAAGGCTGACAAAAACCAAAAAACAAGTAACCCGTCTGGGCGCTGTGAAAAATAAAATAGCCAAACAGATAAACAACCACCGATACATTCTGCTATAAAATAAATCGGTGAAAGCTTGCTGCGACAGTTTCGACAACGAAAACGTTGGTAACAGATGGAAAGCAATGGGACCAGTTCATACCAAGCCAATACATGCTGACAGTTGACACAATGAGACCGTGGGTAAATAATAGAGTGTCCTTGTGGCAGGCGTTGTGCCACTAAGCATAAGAACGAACCAATGCAACAACCAATGATAAAATAGAGAAACATAGCGAGGGCCTCCTTTTAAAGAAAGATACGCCAATAACAACCATTTTATTTATTTTTAGTAGAGGTGACAAAATGAAGATTTCGATCGGAGTCGATATCGGTACGACACAAACAAAAGCAGTGGCATTCAACGAGCAAGCTGAAGTCATCGCTTCAGCTTATTTTCTAAATCCGATGATCCAAGAAGCACCAGGAATGGCAGAACAAGACCCAGAATTGATCTTCCACGGTGTATGTACAGTAATCAAAGAAGTCGTCAAACAGTTACCGAAGTCGACAACTATAGAAGTGATTGCCTTTTCAACAGCGATGCACAGTTTGATTCTGTTAGATGATAATAAACACCCTTTGACCCGTATGATCACTTGGGCAGATAATCGTGCGAAAACACAAGCTGAAAAACTAAAAAACAGCCAACTAGGGTTTCACTTTTATCAACAAACAGGCACCCCAATCCATCCAATGACGCCACTAGTTAAAATCCATTGGTTGAACGAAACCCAACCAGAACTAACGAAGCAAGTGGCGTATTATGTGAGTATAAAAGAATATATCTTTTTCCGTTTGTTTGGACAATTAGTCTGCGACTACAGTACAGCCTCAGGCACAGGTTATTTTGATATCCATCAATTCAAATGGGCAGAAGAAGCGTTAAATTACTTATCAATCACTCAAGAACAACTACCTGAAGTGATGCCGTCAACCACGATACTCAATGGATTATCAAAAGAAAAACAAGAAATTTTAGGATTAGAAAATGATATATCATTTGTTTTAGGCGGTGCTGATGGTCCTTTATCTAATTTAGGACTGGGAGCATTTGGCGAAAAGATAGCTGCGTTAACAGTCGGTACCAGTGGGGCATTAAGATTTATTACAGACAAACCACAACTACATCCCGAGATGGAAACCTTCTGTTATGTACTGGATCGTACACACTGGGTGGTCGGTGGCGCAACAAGTAATGGTGCGGGAATTTTTGATTGGGCAAGTCAAACTTTGATGCAAGAAGTAACTCAAGCGGCTATTGATCAAGGCGAAAATCCTTACGATGCCCTTTTCTCAGCAATTACGTTTGTCCCACCAGGAGCGAACGGATTACTCTTTCAGCCCTATTTATTAGGAGAACGAGCTCCTCTATGGGAGGCAGAAGCTTCTGGGAGTTTTTTAGGTTTGCAAAGAGACCACACGGAAAAAGAAATGATGCGAGCTATTCTAGAAGGAATTTGTTTCAATTTAAAAAGGATTTTGACAGGAGTTTGTTCAGAAGATCAATTAACAGAAATCAGAGCTACAGGCGGATTCTCACAATCGCCTGTCTTTCGCCAATTAATGGCTGACGTTTTGGGGTATCCGCTCATTTTCCCGGCGGTGTCTGAAGCCTCCGCTTTAGGAGCCGTTTTCTTAGGGTGGCAAAGTATCGGGAAGATCACTGATTTAAGCGAAGCTATAGAAAAAGTACAGCTTGCTTCACAAGTACCAGTTCAACAAACGGTCAAAGAGACATATCAAAAAATCTTTCCGATTTTTGTTGAAACACAAAAACAAGTAGCGGCAACTTATCAGCCTTTAGCACATTTACGTCAAACTTTAAGTACTATGGATGAAAAATAGGATGAAAAAGTAGAATGACGGAATAAGAGAGGAATAGTGTAAGAACTAGAAAAAACGACTAAAGCAATAGAAAGTCTTTTCTAAGAAATGATAGGATGAAAATCGTTCTCAACTAATTGGTTTTATTGTACTTTTGTCTCAAAGTTTACTATGCTTTTATTGTAGACAAAAGTTAGGAGGAGAAAAGAAAATGAAATTTCCACAAACAAAAGAAGTATTAAATCAATTAGTTGCAGACTTGAGTCAAATGTCTGTTGTTGTTCACCAAACACATTGGTATATGCGTGGACCAGGTTTCTTGACATTGCACCCAATGATGGATGAATTTATGGATGACTTGAATGAACAATTAGATGAAATCTCAGAGCGTTTGATCACACTAGATGGTTCTCCTTATTCAACCTTACGTGAATTTGCAGACAACACCAATATTCCTGACGAAGTAGGCAATTGGGATCGGACTATTCCAGAACGCTTGGAAATTCTTGTGAAAGGCTACCGCTATTTGGCAGACCTTTACCAAAAAGGAATTGAAGTAGCTGGTGAGGAAGGCGACGACCCAACACAAGATATTTTTATCGAATTTAAAACAGCGACTGAAAAACGAATCTGGATGATCCAAGCACATTTAGGAAAAGCACCAGAAATCGATGCGTAAAATGATCATCAACTGATGATATTATATAATAGTAAAAAAACTGCGAGGGAAGTTATTTTCCTTGCAGTTTTTATTTTAGAAGAGAAAGAAACGTTCTTCGTTCTAAAAAAGAATGAGTGCATCACAAGGATACGTGCAATAAAAACGAAAGTTTTGGATTGCTAAGAAAAAACGTTGACATTAAGGGGATTAGCAGGTAATATGTTAAATGGTATTGTTTGCCCCACAAAGAGCCCCGGAAACTCGAAGTGTATGTCAAACATCAGAACTTAAATTGGAGGAAACTAACGTGCGTACAACATATATGGCCAAACCAGGCGAAGTAGAACGTAAATGGTATGTAGTAGACGCAACTGATGTTCCATTGGGACGTCTTTCAACAGTTGTTGCATCTGTACTACGTGGTAAAAATAAACCAACTTTCACACCTCATTTGGACACTGGCGATTTCGTCATCGTAATCAATGCAGATAAAGTGAAATTAACAGGTAAAAAAGCGACTGATAAAATTTATTACCGTCACAGCAACTACCCAGGAGGATTGAAATCAATCACTGCTGGTGAATTGCGTGCTAAAAATTCTCGTCGTTTGATCGAAACTTCTGTAAAAGGAATGCTTCCTAAAAATACTTTAGGCCGCAAACAATTTACAAAATTGAATGTATACGCTGGAGCTGAGCATCCACATGCAGCACAACAACCAGAAGTTTTAGACATTACAAACTTAATCTAATAGGAGGGAATTTCATTGGCACAAGTTCAATATATCGGCACAGGCCGTCGTAAAAATGCAGTTGCTCGTGTACGTTTAGTACCAGGAACTGGTAAAATTACTGTAAACAAAAAAGATGTTGAAGAATACATTCCACATGCTGACTTGCGTGAAGTAATCAATCAACCTTTCGCTGTTACTGAAACAAAAGGCGCTTATGACGTATTTGTTAACGTAAACGGCGGAGGCTACGCTGGACAATCAGGAGCTATCCGTCATGGTATCGCTCGTGCATTGCTAGAAGTTGATCCTGACTTCCGTCTAGCTCTTAAACGTGCTGGCTTACTTACTCGTGACGCACGTATGGTTGAACGTAAAAAACCAGGTCTTAAGAAAGCTCGTAAAGCTTCACAGTTCTCAAAACGTTAATATATCTTATATATCAACGATTCTGGCACTTTCCAAATTTTGGAGAGTGTCTTTTTTTGTACTTTTGGGAACGACAATGATTTGCATTTATTGGATAAAACAATGTCTTCATTAGATCGTGTTTCCAAAGAGAGTATTCCTAATTTAGCGCCAGGACAAGTTATATTGACTGGTGTATTATTTGATCTTCCAATAATTATACAAGTTGATCCCTGTAAAAAAATTATCTATCTTTTGAGGCGTTAAAAGGTTACTACTTATGGGTACTGAATCCTTTAATATAGGCAATTTGATTTTTTACATTCTTTTTGATATGATAATTATGCGAAGCGATACTATTTTTATCAATAAAGCACAAAAACCACTCTACTGCGAATAGAGTGGTTTTCTTTTTCATCCGTTGCGACTACGAATGAGTGGGCTAGAAGCAACTTGCTTTTAGTCATTGTCTGTCTCATCTAACCAGTGAGAAAAAAGTTTGATAACGATACCTACAAAAATAGGCGCAATGACCAAGGATACTATTTTTTCCAATAAAGCACACCCCCTTTGAGGGCAAGTTGCCAAAGTGAGTATAGCATATTGTGTATTAGGAAGTGAATTTAAATTTTATGGGTGAGGAATTGTTATTAAAGGGTTATCCATCCCTTTCCAAATTTTGGAGAGTGTCTTTTTTGTATATTTAGGTATAGAAATGGGTATGATTTTTTTAAACCTGCCATTCATTTTCCGTTTTTTACTTCTGCTAATCGTTGTTCAAATTTTTTATAAGTGGATAGATCGATAATTTAGTAGTTATCTTAGGAATGTTTGGAGTATATAAGTAATGATAGATGTAATTACTTGTTTCTATAATTGTATACGCGGATCGTATTTTTAAAGTATCTATTTAATAAAATGAATATTATCATTGCAATAAATAGTGTTTAATTATTTTACAAATTATCTAACCACTGAAGAAAATCAGAAGAGTATATAAAATAAATAAGTTAGTAAGGACAATTTGATTTTTTGGATTATTCTTGATATGATGATGGTGCGAAGCGATATTAATTTTTACCAATGGAACACAAAAACCACTCTACGGCGAATAGAGTGGTTTTCTTTTACAATCGTTGCGACTTCGAATGTGTGGGTTAGAAGCAACTTGCTATTAGTCATTGTCTTTCTCATCTAACCAGTGAGAAATTAGTTGAATAACTAAACCTACAAAGATAGGTGCAATAACTAGCGATATTAATTTTTCCAATGGAATCACCCCCTTGGGGGCAAGTTGCCAAAATGAGTATAGCATATTGTGCATTAGGAAGTGAACTTAAATTTTATGGGTGAGAAATTGTTATAAAATAGTCTTTTTGATTCACGCATATTTTTTGGGTACGTCTTTAGGTACGAAGGTCTTAAAATGTGGTGAAATCCATTAAAACCGTACTTGTTGAAGAGTTGCTCAATCTATTGCTATCCATCCCCTTCAAAATCTCTGCCACAGAACTAGCTCTTAAGAAAGCTCGTAAAGCTTCACAGTTCTCAAAACATTAAGAATACTATTATATCAATGTTTTAGACACTTTCTATTTTTGGAGAGTGTCTTTTTTTTGTACTTTTGGGTACGGAAATGGGTATGAGATTTTTAAACCTGCTATTAATTTTACATTCTTTGCTTCTTCCAATCGTTGTTCAAATTTTTCATAGGTGGATAGATCGATAATTTAGTAGTTATCTTAGGAATGTTTGGGGTATATAAATAATGATATTGGATATTTTTTGACTTTTCTTGCCTAAAAAATGTTGTTTTTTTTACAGTGTAGAGAAAATATAATAAATGAAATACTTTCTCCGCCATTATTTGTTTTTCTCCGCCAAATAATATAAAATGGCGGAGAAAATAAGTGGATGGCGGTGAAAGAATTTAATTATTCTACACGCCTTTTGTTCGTTATCTTGTCGGAATCATTTTGCGAACTTACGGAAACTTCTCAGACAGATCGGGCGAGTTACGAGAATCACACTGTGCGAAGCTATGCTGAGTGCAGTTACCTTGAGTATGACTTTCAAGGCACTTTCCAAACTTTGGAGAGTATCTTTTTTCATTTTGAATCATAAAAAAGATGTTGTGAGTTTCACCAACATCAAAAAAGTATAGGGGCATAATAATCTGTTCCACTTTAATGTGGAACAGATTACGTATTTATCTTTAGTGAGAAAAACTCTATGATATAGACAAGGAAAACGTTTTCTGAGGTGATAATGGATGTTAACAAAGCGCGAGAGTCAGTTAATTGAATTACTTTTAGAGGAGGAGAATTTTCAACCAGCAAGTTTCTTTAGTGAAAAACTCAATGTTTCAAATAAAACAATTTATCAAGATATTCAGAAGCTTGGACAGTTCTTGAATCGTTTTGAGTTAAAAATTGAAAAAAAACCTCGCATTGGGATCTACCTAATTGGAACGTCAACTAAAAAAAATGATGCCAAAATATTTATCACTAGTAAAGAAGCTATGTCAACAGAGGTAAAGTATAGTTCAAATTATCGTAGAGTGTACTTATTCGCCAATCTAATTTTTAAAACGGATAAAAAAAGATATGAGTATTTTGAAAAAAAGTTTTTTGTCAGTATTGCAACTTTGCGTAAGGATTATGAGGAAATCATCAAATATTGTCGGTTAGCTGGGATTAGGATTACTTCAAATCATGTAATAGACACACAAAAAACACCTGAAGAGTTGATCCAGCGGACATTTGTCAATTATTTTGAAAAAAACATCGGTGTAGGGAATGAAAAATGTCAATATCACTTTGTTTTTGATCAAGCGATGGTTCAGTTTGTGGATGATTTTGTAAAGAATTTTTACCAACAGTCTAAACAGCAACCAACAAATTATATTGTCCATTCACTCAAACTTTCGTTGTTAACTTTGATTGGTCGAGTAAAGCATGGCTACCATTCACAAACAAATAAAAATCCTTTGTTTGTCGAAATAAAGAAAATGGAATTATATATGGTGGCACTAGATTTTTCAAATGGGGTCAAAGATGAATTGAATTGTTCCTTTACGATAAATGATCTTTACTTTATTTGTTCGTTGTTTATGGGACATGGAGTGAGACCGTTTGTGAATCTGGCAACCCATAGTCAACAAATCATGGAGACCACCAAACAATTTATTCAAGATATGTCGACACTGGTTGAGAAGGATTTGGGGCAAGATAGTCAGCTGCTTCAATCTCTATTTGCCCATATTGAGCCAATGGTTTATCGGTTGCAAATGGGGATTACCATTAAAAATCCTTTAAAAGAGGATATCATTCGGCAATACAGCACAATGTATACGCTAACAACTTACTGTATTCCAAAATTGGAAAAAGCAATGGGAATCAGAGTAACGGATGATGAAATTACTTTTTTGACTATTCATTTTCAGCTAGCTTTTGAAAAAATTGTGAATACGAAGCATGTTTTTCTTATTTGTCCAACGGGGTTGGGAACTTCGCAATTATTATTTCAGCGTATTCGTCATAGTTCTCCTAGCACCGTAGTCTATGAAGTGATTGATGTTCAAAAGTTGCAGGATTACAACTTAGATAGTGTCGATTTGATTATTTCAACAGTCAAATTAGAAAATGAATATCAAACGCCGATTATTTATGTTCGACCATTACCAACGAAAGAAGAAATTGCATTGATTAATCGTCATCTTCTTACCTTGAATCAACAAGACAATACATTTTTACCATCCATTGCACCGGATAAAACGATTTTAAAGAAATATTTGAAGGATGGTTGGATGTTCTTGAATCAAGATTTTGATAGTAGAGAATCTGTACTTTCTTTCATCACTGAGAAATATAAAGAAGAACAATTAGTAAAGGATAATTTTCTTGAGGTTGTACTTCAAAGAGAAAAACTAGGAGCTACCGGACTTTCATCAGGCGTAGCCATCCCACATGCAAATCCTAAATATGTAGTCAAAACAAAAATTTCTATTATCACTCTAAAAAACAAAATTACTTGGGGAGATGTGGATGTAAGGGTTGTTTTATTCTTAGCGATTGCAGAAGAAGATATGATTCAAGTGAAAAATATGATTGCACTACTTTATGATGTCTTTGTCTCACCTGAGAGAATAAAAAGTATTGCAAGTAAAGAAACAAGGAATGAGATTATTAACGAAATTATAGGAAAGAGGAAGTAAGATGACGAGTTATTTTGGAAAGAAAATTGCATTATTTCAATCTGAGGTAAAGAGTCAGAAGGAAGCTTTATCAATTATTGCAACTTGTCTATATCAAACAGGTTTAGTGAAGGATTCGTTTGCAGAGAATGTACTGAAAAGAGAAGAAGTGTTTCCTACTGGCTTATTAATCAATGATGTTGGGATTGCTATTCCACATACGGATGCAGAACACGTGAATGATTCTCAAATTGCATTTATGTCATTGAAAAAACCAGTAACTTTTTATGAAATGGGAACTGCAGATAAGGAAATTTCAGTCAGCTTGATCTTCATGTTGGCGTTGAAAGAACCACATGCACAGTTAGAAATGTTACAGAAGTTAATTACGATGTTTCAAAAAAAAGAGGTGGTTCAAAAGCTTCAAGCTGTAAATAATACTGAGGAGTATTATCAAATTATTGAAAAAGAAGGATTCGTTTAATAACCATTTTGAGGGGGAGCATTATGTTAGATTTATTACAAAAATTTGTTGATCTCGGATCAATCGTTGTATTGCCAATCTTAATTTTTGTTTTTGGTTTGATTTTAGGAACGAAACCGAGTAAGGCTTTTATTTCAGCATTAACGGTTGGTGTTGGATTTGTCGGGTTGAATTTAGTTATCGATTTATTGACCAATAGCTTAGGACCAGCAGCACAAGCGATGGTTGAACGTTTTGGACTAAACTTAACAACCATTGATGTTGGTTGGCCGGCAGCAGCTGCGATTTCTTATGGAACCGTTTTAGGTAGTTTGGCGATTCCAGTAGCTATCGTAGTCAATGTGTTATTAATTATTGTTGGCTTAACAAAAACACTGAATGTTGATATTTGGAATATCTGGCATGCAGCATTTGTTGCTTCACTTGTCTACGCAGTAACGAATGACTTTGCAATGGGCATGTTGGCAACGGTTATTTATACAATGATGATTTTATTGTTTGGCGATATTTTAGGACCAATCATCAATAAATTCTATGGATTTCCAAATATTACCTTCCCACACGGAACGGCAGCACCCGGGTTTGTTTTTGCCTTACCTTTAAATTGGTTATTCGATAGGATTCCAGGATTGAAAGATTGGCATGCAGATCCAGAAACGATTCAAAAACGGTTTGGCATCTTTGGTGATTCAACAGTCATGGGCTTTTTAATTGGTTTGGTTATGGGGATTTTAGCTGGATATGATGTTGCGGGAATTGGACAATTAGCGGTGAAAACTGGCGCTGTAATGGTCTTAATGCCTAAAATGGTGGCACTTTTAATGGAAGGCTTAACGCCTATTTCAGAATCAGCAAATTCATTTGTTCAAAAACGTTTCCCAGGAAGAGAATTATATATCGGAATGGATGCCGCATTGTCAGTAGGACACCCAGCTGTATTATCTTCTTCGTTAATCTTAGTCCCAATCACGATTTTATTAGCAGTGATTTTACCAGGTAACACAACCTTGCCTTTCGGTGATTTGGCAACTATTCCATTCTTAGTTTGTTTGATGGCAGCTGTCTTTGGTGGAAACATTATTCGAACAATCTTAGGTGGGACGATCTACATGGTCACCATTTTATACATCACTTCATGGGTGGCACCATTTTTAACAAAAGCAGCACAAGCGGCAAACTTTGATTTACAAGGACATTCATCAGTAACTGCGATGGCAGAAGGTGGACTGTGGACAACACTTCTATACGTGGGTGGTGCAAAACTATTTGGTTACTTTGCCCTAGTCGGAATTGGTCTGATTATTACAGGTTTACTATTCTACGTGAATCGCATTTTACCTAAAAGAGCAGCTAAACAAACTGAAGTTTAATACAAAATAGGAGAGATGACAGATGAAAAAATTATTAATTATGTGCGGAACAGGTGTGGCTACTTCAACAGTGGTAACAGGAAAAGTAAAAGAATGGTTGAAATCAAAAGGACTCGAAAATGAAGTGAAACTATATCAATCAAAAGTTGCTGATGAGATTGGCAAAATTGATGACTACGATATTGTGGTCAGTACGACCGTGGTTCCTGACAACATTAAAGATAAAGTAATTATGGGGCTTCCTTTATTAACCGGAATTGGCATTGATGGGTTGTTTGACGAAATTGAAGCGAAGATTAAAGCCTAAAAAATACTTGAAAAGAAGGTAATCAAATGTTAGTTACAACGAAAGAGATGTTTGAAAAAGCGCAAAAAGAAAACTATGCGATTCCGGCAGCAAACTTTTTTGATTTAGATTCTGCAAGAACCTTTGTAGAGGTTGCAGAAAAAATGCAAAAGCCATTAATTTTAGCCTTTGCACAAGCGCATATTGAAGAATGTCCTCTTGAAGAGGCAGCATTAATTGCAATATATTTAGCCAAAAAAGCAAGTGTTCCAGTAGCACTTCATTTGGATCATGGACAAGATGAGGAAATCATCAAGCAAGCAATCGAGCTTGGGTTCACTTCTGTGATGATAGATGCTTCGCAGGATGAGATTGAAACAAATATTCGTCGTTCAAAAGCAATTACGGAATATGCTCATGAAAGAGGTGTTGTGGTAGAGGCTGAGATTGGACACGTGGGAACGGGAAATAGTTATGAATTTAAGGAAACCACGGACACCATTTATACCGAGGTGGAGGAAGCAGCACGTTTTGCGAAAGAAACCGGCGTCGATTCATTGGCAGTTTCGATAGGTACGGCTCATGGGCAATACAAAGGAACACCGAAAATCAGCTTTGAGCGGTTGGAAGAAATTAAAAATGAAGTTTCAATTCCATTAGTGTTGCATGGGGGCTCATCATCTGGTGATGAAAATCTACACAAATGTGCTGTTTCAGGGATCAATAAAATTAATATCTTTACTGATTTTATCACAGCAGCAATGGATGTAATTAACGAAGAAAAACCAGAGGATTATTTTACACTTAAACGATTAGCGAACCAAGCGATTGCGGATACGTTATCGCATTATTACAAAGTATTTGCAACAAAATAGAGGAGGGTTCTCATGAGAACAGTAAGAAAACCATTTTTTGTGGTTAATCCTAAATCTTATTTGTATGGTGAACAGGCATTGGAACTAGCAAAAACAGCGGATCAATTAGCTGCAGCATACGACATCGATATCATTTTTACTTGTCAACATGTTGATGTTCGGCTAATTAAAGAACAGACAACGCAGTTGATTGTGAGTGTTCAACATATCGATGGGATAGCCCCTGGTAGAGGGATGGGACACGTTTTACCTGAAGGCGTTGTAGCGGCTGGAGCAGAAGCGACCTTCCTTAATCACGCAGAATGTCCTTTATCGGTTAGTGAGCTGTGCGATGCCGTCAAGCGAGCAAAGGAACTTGGTCTATTGACTATTGTTTGTGCAAATTCTTTAGAAGAGGCGAAGCTCGTAGCTTCCTTGAAACCTGATGTGATGGTTTGTGAGCCTACGGAATTAATAGGTACAGGTCAAGCAAGTGACATTTCTTATATGATTCAAACCAATGAAGCTGTACGCAAGATGGATCCTGAAATTTTTGTTCTGCAGGCAGCAGGGATTTCAACGGTAGCAGATGTTCGCAAAGCACTTGATTCGGGGGCTGATGCAACGGGTGGAACCAGCGGGATTGTTTGTGCCAAAGATCCTGTGGACACATTGAAAGCGATGATTGAAGAAGTAAGTAAATGGAAAAAGGAGCAATCGACAAAATGACAACTTATACTGAGCAACTTGTTTTGACTTCAAATGGTCAGCGAGTGACGTATCATAACATTACCGAACAAGTAAAAGAAATGGTGGCAAAAAGTGGGATAAAAAATGGCATTTGTCTTGTTCAGTCGCCACATACTACTTGTTCAGTTATTTTTGAGGAATTCATGCACGATTTGGATTTTAATGGGGATGAATTTTTACAGGTTGATTTAAATCGGATTCTTGATCGAATTATTCCTCGAGAATTAACGGAAAATACCAATTATCGTTATCCTGGTCCGAAGCATCTTGATTTCTTGCTGTCCTTAGATGATCCAGACTATGCTGGTGATGCTGGAACGATTTTAAATGGAGATGCACATATTCGAGCATCATTCTTCGGAGCAAGTGAAAATTTCATTGTCAAAGAGGAAACATTAATGACAGGAGCTGTCGGCTCGATTTATTTCATTGATTTTGATCAAAACCGTGTTAGAAATCGAAAATGCCATATTTTAGTAATGGGTGAATAGAAAAGTAATAAGAAACAAACATTTGGGAAACTAATTGAATGGTCACACCTATAAAAATTAATACGAAAGATAATAGTTAGTTCATTCCGTTTTTTTGGTTAAACTACTAAAATTCATCATAGAGAATACTATAGGGAAACAAAAACTATTTAGTTTAGAAAAAGTATAGCCAGTTATCTGATCGGTAAATAAGATCATTGGGAAGACCTTGCTTAAGGCGTTCTTCTCAGTGATCTTAATTTATTGTTGTTTAAATCCATCCTTGCTTTATTGCAAAATTTATCGCTTCAATTCGTGAACGTGATGCTGTTTTGCTTAGAATAGCAGAGATGTAATTACGTACAGTTCCCTCACTCAAAAATAGAGTTTGGGCAATTTGTTGGGTGCTGATGCCGGTTTTTAACAACGTTAAAATTTCAAGCTCTCTTGGGGTTAAAGGGTTTTTTTGAGTAATGAATGATTGAATAACCAATTCAGGTGAAAAAATCGTATCACCCGCCATGATTGAGCGGATCGAACGAATAAGTTCTTCACTGGGACTATCTTTTAGCATATAACCGTTGACATTGTTCTGTAAAGCTTGCTGAAAATAGTGTTCTTGCGCAAAGGTAGTCAGAACCATAATTTTCACATCCTGTTTCAATAAACGAAGCTGCTTAGCAATTTCCAAGCCAGTCAACTTAGGCATTTCAATGTCTAATAAAACGATATTTGGTTTCAATTTGATGATGTCAGATAATGCCGTATCACCATCTGTTGCAGAACCAATAACTTCAAAATCTGTTTCAAGATTCAAAATCATCGTTAATGCAGTGTTCAATAATTGTTGATCCTCTGCCAAATACAATTTAATCATGCTCATTCTCCTTAGGCAACGAAATGACAATCTTTACTCCTTGTGTTCCAGTGATCGTCAACTGTCCTTTTTCAGTTTGAATCCGTTCTTTCATTCCGCTGATTCCATAGCCGGTTGATTTTAGTTGAGTGAATCCTTGTCCATTATCTTGAATGGTAATAAAATAGGTATCTATATTCTCGGTAAAATCAATCATCGCAATACTAGCTTTGCTGTGACGAATCATATTTGTGATGGCTTCTTTAATAACTGCGGATACTGTATGTTGAATGTTCGTCGGCCATTTTTCGGCTAGTTCCTCTCCTACAGAATGAAGCTGAATATTGGTAAGAACTAAATTTTTTTCTTCTTCTAGCATCGTTTGGGCAATTGTTCGCTCTTGTAAATTTGAAACGATCCCGCGAACTAATGATAAGTTTTTTCGGGAAGTCTCAGCAATATCATGTAATTCATTGGTTGCTTGGCGTGAATCAATTGCTATTAATTTCTCCGCTAATTCAGCCTTTAATGAAATGATGGAAAACGCTTGGCCTAAATGATCATGGAGATCACGAGCAATACGATCTCGTTCATTTTGGCGCACAACTGCTTCTAAACGTTTATTTTGTTGGTTGAGGCGATAGATCCGCCGATAAGATTCCCCTACCGACTTAGCTGCTAGTGGTGTAATAATAGCAGCTATGATAGTGATACCTACATTAATGTAACTGGATGAATGGGTGAAACGAGTGGTCCACAACATAGCGCCAAGACTAATCATGACGCTTACATAATAACCAGTCAAATAATGATAGAATAAACGTTTGGTTACTGGCAGGGAGCCAATCTCCCAGGCAACGAAAATAAAGAGATATCCATTTTTTTGAAAGATACCAAATAAGCAGGCAATCAATAATTGAAGGAAAACGTCCCCTGTTAAAAATTTATGAACTTCATAGCCATCTCGGTAAGCTTTTAAAAAAATAACTAAAAGTAATATAAATAACCAGTCAAACCAAGAAGTAAGGGGGAACAATGAATAGATCGTCGGTATTAAAAATACTAACCAGAAATAAGGTGCAATGCCGAATCGTTTTGGGAAAAATATGTGCTTTTCGAAAAAACTCATATGGTAGAAACCTCACTTTTACTTTGAAAAAAGACGACTACTTTGAACAGTACGAATAAAATGATCGTCCAAACTAAGAGTACCCCAAAACTAACAAAATTAAAACGTTGATAATTGATAAATCTTCTTAAAATTACAGCTGTTTGATAAGTTGGTAGCCAGTGTCCAACCTTTTGTACCCATGGGGGCATTATGCTAAGTGGCCACCATAGTCCGCTTAAAATTGCCATGGGAAAAACGATGAGATTACTAAGCAAATTTACTACGTTATCTGAACCTAATAGAGAGATGATCATTCCAATCAATATAAGTGGGAATGATAACAATGGAACGAGGAATAAAAGACCTATTAAATGAAACCAATCAATTGTTAGCTGATTTACTAAAATTCCAGTCATTATTAGTGCCAAAACCGAAAGTATATTTAACGATAGAAAGACGATTAACATCGATAGATAATATTGTGATTTTGAACCTGGACGTAGTGCTACAAATAAATCGAACTTTCTAGTATGATCTTCTAACAGAGTATGTGCGACTGTCATAACAGAACTAATCAATGAGCTATACACAATCATACTAATCATATAAGCGATATTCCATGTTTTCGAAGCTGCTGGTTGTGTTATTACCTGAGTAAATATAAGGTAAAAGCCTGTTGGCATGGCGATACTGAATAAGAGGAAGCGCAAGTTACGGAATACGATGCGTTTATAGTTGATTTGAACTTGAAACAAGAATTTTTTCATTTACCGCTACCTCCAATTACTTTTTGAAATAAAGAAGCCAACGAATTTTGCTGAATGGCTAATTCGTCTAATTGATTAAGATAAGGAATTAAAGCTTCCATCACTACGTTTGGCTCATCAGTTATTAATTGAAGCTGCTGATTAGTTTTTAAACATTCTTTAACAGCTGAAATGGATGTGAATGTTTCTTTTGGTAATGGAGTGGTAAATTGGATGCTTATATGACCACTTTTTTTCCGCAATGATTTCAAGGTACCATCGTATACTAACCTAGTATCTTTTAAAATAAGGATTCGATCTGCAATCTGATCTAGTTCCTCCAGATAATGGTTAGTGATAAAAAAAGTCTTTCCATTTTGCTTCAAACGGTCAATACTTTCCCAGAATGATTGTCGACTATTACTATCCATTCCAGCAGTCGGCTCATCTAAAAAAATTAGTTGAGGGTTTCCTGCCATAGTTGTTGCAAAAGTCAACCGACGTTTTTGTCCGCCAGACAATTGATCTAAGTAACACTTCTCTTTTTCTTTTAAGTTGGCTAAGCGAATCAAGGCTTCATAAGATAATGGGTTGTGATAGTAACTACGAGCAAGATTTAAACATTCTTTGACGGTGACTCGTTCGAGTGATAAGTTTTGTTGCAACATTACACCGACTTTGTCACGGACTTTCCTGATATCTTGGGTTCCCATCACATAAGTAGTTCCTGAATTTGGTTGAATCAATTGGTTAAGTAGATTGATCAGAGTGGATTTTCCTGCACCATTTTCTCCTAATAGTGCGACAGTCTCTCCGGGTGCAATCTGAAATGAGATATTATCTAAAACGGTTGTCCGGTTATACACCTTCGATAAGTTTTGTACATCGATTATTGGATTCATATTCTTTCCTCCTACTGATGTTATCTTAGCTATTTTTTGAGTTGTAAAACAGTCATGGATGTCATCAGTTGGACATGACAATTGTCATGTCTAAAGAACACAGAAATGTAGACTGCTGACTGAATAGTCAAAAAGTTGTTATTATTAATTAAAGAAGTGGAGAAAAGCTAAACTACCTTGTTGATTGTTCATTATGGAAACTCTTTTCACTTATATCTACTATTAAATTTCGCTAATTTTGATGTGGGGGAGGACTTTTGTTACTTGGCAACCAACTGATTTTTTTTGGAAGTTTGTGATTCATGGGGCACGTAAATTACTTTTATCAGACGTTCTACGGTATAATAAATGACGAACATGTTTCATTCATTTTCCTCTTACAACTAATTGAAAGCGTTTGTATTTTTGCTTCAAGAAAGATACTTAGATGCTTGGAGTATACTTTTGTTGATATCATTGATTGGAAAACGATACCTGATGCGCTTGTCACTAAAGTTTTTCCTGACAAGTGTGCATTTGGTGGTGTTCTAACTTCGTTTACTAAAGCAATTGAAATAAATTTGAGATGAAAAAGGAGCGGATAGGATGGCTTTTCCAGAGAATTTTTTATGGGGCGGTGCATTAGCAGCCCATCAATTTGAAGGTGGTGTAATTGGAACGTCAAAAGGGCTTTCGGTGGCTGACGTGATGACAGCTGGCTCACATGGTGTACCTCGAGTAATTACAGATGGAGTTGTGGAAGGTAATTATTATCCCAATCATGTAGGGATTGATTTTTACCATCGCTATAAAGAAGATATTGCACTGTTTGCTGATCTTGGGTTCAAATGTTTTCGTACATCGATTGCTTGGTCACGTATTTTTCCAAATGGAGATGAGCTGGAACCTAATGAAGAAGGTCTTCAATTTTATGACGATGTCTTTGACGAGCTGTTGAAATATGGGATTGAACCGGTTATTACATTGTCCCATTTTGAAATGCCCTATCATATTGCCAAAGAATATGGTGGATTTATGAATCGTCAAACGATCGATTTCTTTCTTAAGTTTGCAGAAGTGGTATTTGAGCGCTATCAAAATAAGGTGAAATACTGGATGACATTCAACGAGATCAACAACCAAATGAACTATTCAAATGATATTTTTGGTTGGACCAACTCAGGGGTTCATTTTGGCGATTATGAAAATCCAGAAGAAGCGATGTACATTTGTGGCCATCATACGTTAGTTGCTTCTGCTAAGGCGGTTAAACTAGGAAAATCAATTAATCCAGATTTCGAGATTGGGAATATGATTGCGATGGTGCCTATTTATCCATTTTCTTCTCGACCAGCGGATCAAATCTTAGCGCAACAGATGATGCATGATCGTTGGTTTTTCTGTGATGTACAAGTTCGTGGACACTATCCAAATTATGCCCTTAAAATGTTTGAGCGTAAAGGGTACCAGATCGATATAACAGAAGCAGATCGACAAGCACTCGCTGAAGGTACAGTGGATTATATCGGTTTTTCATACTACATGAGTAATACGGTCGATTCGCAAGTCCATCAAGATGTTTCAACGAATGTTAGTGGTGGAAGTACGTACTCCGTAACGAATCCATTTATTAAGGAATCCGACTGGGGGTGGGCGATCGATCCAGAAGGTCTCCGCTATTCATTGAATGCTTTTTATGAGCGTTATGAACTCCCATTATTTATTGTTGAAAATGGGTTTGGTGCCATTGATGTTCTGGAGGCGGATCACACGATTCATGATCCTTACCGTATCGAATATTTACGTAGTCATATCCAAGAGATGGAAAAGGCGATCAATGAAGATGGTGTCGTGCTTTTGGGTTACACGCCGTGGGGTTGTATTGATTGCGTGTCATTTACAACAGGGGAGATGAAAAAGCGTTACGGTTTTATCTATGTTGATCGGAACAATGATGGTTCTGGTACGCTAGAAAGGCATAAAAAAGACTCCTATGATTGGTATAAGCGGGTAACAACCTCTAATGGAACAGAGCTTTAGACGAGTAAACATGTAAATAGAACACAAAAAATCAGCTGGTTGTTTTTAAATCAGCTGATTTACTATTTATTTGTATTAAATTGAAAGAGAGTAAAAAGTTTATGCAAGTTGACCAACCTTGTTTATAGAACCGTTTTTATTTTTTTCCATAAGTGATCTAGATCCATTGTTCCGTACTCTGCTTTAGAAATAGCTATCACTGGTATCTGAGGGAATTTCTTTTCAATTTCTTCTTTGGCATAGGCAAACGTTGGGGTTAGTAAAATAATATCTGCTTCCGAGGCGTGTTCGTCTATCTGACTTGCTTCATATATTTTAAGAGCCCAAGATTGATTTTTTTCTCTTAAAAACTTCGCTAATTTCATTTCTAAGAACTGGGTTTGCAAACTACCATTGGTAGAAATAAAATTAAAAGACAGATCAAAAATGACAATAGTTTTCATTTTTTGTTCCGCATGTTTTTGAGGATTGTTCATCGAAGTAGTAGCCATTTGTTTTCTTCCTTTCGTTTCACCTATTCGTTATCTCTAGTATACGACAATTATTTTGTAAGCGCTATTTTAATTTGGTGGAAATAAGTGTGCTTTTTCTTTTAATTTCATTTCATATAGCTACATAGTGAATAAATTGAATAAATATGAATAAACAGCTATTTTATGTTGAACTTTCATTATTCAGCTCATAAAAGGGGTCAAACAATGCTATACTTTATCCAATGGAAAACAGAATAGGAGAAAAATGTATGGATCAAAAAACATTTATTGTGCTATTGATTTGTGGCGTGATCGTTTTGCTCATTGCTCTAGATTTCAATGCGCGTCGAAAATTAAAAGAAAGTGTCCATCAGAAGTGGGGAAGAGTGCCTTATCAACCTCGATTTGATAAAGAAAAAAGTTTAAAGGAAGCGTGGCTCACAGAAAAAGAATTTCGTTCATGGTCAAGTGAAGTGGATGACTTGACGTGGTACGATTTGGATATGTTTGAAGTTTTTGAAGGCATCAACCTGACATACTCTAGTATTGGTTCAGAAGCTTTATATCAACGGCTGAGGAGCTTTAACTTTGGAAAAGATCAGCGATTAGAAAAGTTAATTGCTTTTTACCAAGAAAACCCTCAAACAAGAGAAAAAATCCAATATCAATTTGCACGACTAGGGAAAAAAGATGGTAATTTTACGAAGCAATATTTAGCGGATGGCCAAAGTAAACAGATCGGACATGTCGGCTTTTATACTTTTTTAGGTCTCTTACCGATCATTGGTTTAATTTTATTATTATTTGGACAAGTCTTAGGTATTTATCTAGCGATTGGTAGTTTGATTTTTAACACACTTTATTATCAAGTCAAGAAACAGACATTAGAAACTGAGATTAATAGTATGGGTTACCTAGTCTCAACGATCTCAACAGCGAATCAAGTAGCAAAGATTGCTACACCGGTTCAAGATGAATTACGGCAAAATGTTAAACCGTTAAAAGATATTCCTAAATTTGGTTTTTCTTTTCGAGTTAAGAGTGGGTCGGAAGCAGAAATTTTATTTGATTATGTCAATATGATGTTCATGTTGCCGTTTATTTCTTATCACTTTGTTATTAGCAGGTTAGAGAAAAAAACGAAAGAAGCAATGAAGGTTTGGGAATTATTGGGAGAAATGGAAGTAGCGGCTGCGGTTCTCAACTATCGTACTTACATGCCCATTACCTGTCAGCCAGAATTTACGGACAATGGCGTAGAGGCAGAAGATCTCTATCATCCTCTCTTGAAGGAAGCGGTAGTGAACCCAGTAGATTGGCACCAGAACATTTTAGTGACGGGCTCGAATGCTTCAGGTAAATCTACTTATGTGAAAAGTATTGCGATCAATTGTATCTTAGCACAGACGATCCAAACAGCCCTCGCAGAAAAGTTTACCTTGCAGCACGGTCACGTACTGACTTCTATGGCGATCGAAGATGACTTGTTTGCAGGAGATAGTTATTTTGTTTCAGAAATCAAATCGATTAAACGTCTACTAGCTCAAGTGGAAAAAGGGGAAAGATGTTATTGTTTTGTGGATGAGATTTTAAAGGGAACCAATACGATCGAACGGATTGCTTCTTCTGCAGCAGCAGTAAGATGGTTGGCAGATTATCCTTCACTAGCTTTTGTGGCGACTCACGATATTGAATTGACTGAGATCTTGAAAAATGAATGTGAGAATGTCCATTTTGAGGAACAGGTCACAGCAGAAAAAGGAATCAGTTTTGATTTTAAATTAAAGCAAGGTCCAGCAAAAACCAGAAATGCGATTGCATTATTGAAAGTCTTAAATTATCCGGAAAAACTAGTTGCGGATGCAAAAGAAGCAGCAACATTTTTTGATCAACATCGAAAATGGGAGATTTTTGACTAAAACGTGCGGTCTTAATATGTCAGGCTTGAATGGTTTGTCGCAAACTCATTTATATTAAAAAAGGAAGAAAGCGTGCCTTTTCCTGATGGAGAAATCATGCTTTCTTCCTTTTTGGAAATGGATAAAAGGATTCATTTATTTTAGTAGAACAATTGATCGAAAGAAGATGAAATGATTGATTTTATATTGGATGCTCGAATACATAAAATTCTATTTTTATTTTGAAAACTTTATTCATTTTCTTTCAATCATTCCATGTTACAATAGAGAATCAGATGGAAAAAAGGAGATCGTTAAAAAAATGACACAGGCTCTTGAAATAAAGAATTTAAAAAAAGTATACGCAACGGGAGTTGAAGCGTTGCGAGGGATTGATTTAACGGTGGAAGAGGGCGATTTTTATGCCTTGCTTGGTCCTAATGGTGCGGGGAAATCTACGACAATTGGGATCATCACTTCACTTGTGAATAAAACTTCTGGTGAAGTAAAAGTGTTTGGTTATGACTTGGATACTGATTTGGTTCGTGCCAAACAACAAATCGGATTAGTACCGCAAGAATTCAATTTTAATCCTTTTGAAACAGTTCAACAGATCGTAGTGAATCAAGCAGGATATTATGGTGTTTCACGACAAGAAGCAATCAAGCGTAGTGAAAAATACCTTAAGCAATCCAATCTATGGGAAAAAAGAAATGTTCGTGCACGCATGCTTTCTGGTGGTATGAAACGGCGACTGATGATTGCTAGAGCATTGATGCATGAACCGAAACTATTGATTTTAGATGAACCTACTGCAGGTGTAGATATTGAACTAAGACGTGAAATGTGGGAGTTCTTGCGAGAATTAAATGAACAAGGTACCACGATTATTCTAACGACTCATTATTTGGAAGAAGCCGAAATGTTGTGTCGGAATATCGGGATTATCCAATCAGGTGAATTGATTGAAAATACAAGTATGAAATCATTACTTTCTAAATTACAATTTGAAACGTTTATTTTTGACTTAGCACCGTATGAACAAGCGCCAGTTCTACAAGGGTACACTAGTACGTTTGAAGATGAGCGGACCCTTGCTGTTGAAGTAGAACGGGATCAAGGGGTCAACGGAATCTTTGATCAATTAAGTGAACAAGGGATAAAAGTGCTTTCGATGAGAAATAAATCGAATCGCTTAGAAGAATTATTCTTGAAAATCACGGAAGAAAATGGTCATGTGGAGGAAAAAAATGTTTAGTCTTTATTTTACAGCTTTAAAAAGTTTAGCCATCAAGGAAACCAATCGCTACTTGCGGATTTGGGTCCAAACACTGGTTCCACCAGTGATTACCACCTCACTTTATTTTGTGATCTTTGGGAAAATGATTGGCGGACGTATTGGGGATATGGGTGGATTTTCCTACATGGAATTTATTGTTCCAGGGTTGATCATGATGTCCGTTATCACTAGTTCTTATTCCAATGTTTCGTCCTCATTTTTTTCTCAAAAATTCCAGAAAAATATTGAAGAAATTTTAGTTGCGCCCGTTCCCACACATGTGATTATTTGGGGATTTGTGATTGGTGGACTGGGACGTAGTATCTTGGTCGGGGCGTTGGTAACGATGATTTCGCTATTCTTCGTTCCGCTAAATGTCTTCTCTTGGGGCATCGTGATTGTTACTTTGCTGATGACATCGATTTTATTTTCACTAGCGGGTTTGATCAATGGGATTTTCGCACAGTCGTATGATGATGTGTCGATCGTGCCAACCTTTGTCCTTCAGCCATTGACATACCTCGGTGGTGTCTTTTATTCGATCTCTATGTTGCCACCAATCTGGCAGGCAATTTCTAAAGTTAATCCGATCGTTTACATGATTTCAGGATTTCGTTATGGGTTCCTTGGAACGACAGATGTACCCATCATGATTTCGATCACGATTCTTGTGTTATTTAGTTTAGTGCTTTATTCACTATGCTGGTATTTAATCAATAAAGGTAGAGGGTTAAGAAGCTAGAGTTTGTGGAATGATCAAAAAAACTTATTTGGTTTTCTACAGAAACGGATTGATTTGATCAAATTTTTGGTAATAGACAAGAAATAGTTGAGTCTAGGATAGATGCTTATCCTAGACTTTTTTTGTTCGATTAAAGGACTTCCTGATACAAATTTAGACGATCTCCACTTAAACTAGCTAAATATAATGTGTTAAAATGATAACTAATCTTTAGCTTTTAGTGTCTTATCTAGTATAGAAAAATAAAAAGGGGATATGGAATGACAATTGAATTTCGCAAAACGACGTTAGCTGATGTGCCAGCCGTCATGAAAATCATTAATGAAGCAAAACGGTTATTAGCTTCCGCTGATAGTCCGCAATGGCAAAATGGTTATCCAAATGAAGAAACGATCAGGCAAGATATCGAAAAAATATGGTCTTATGTTTTGGTAGTCGATGGAATCATTGCTGGAACATTAGCCTTACAAAAAACATCTGATAAAAATTATCAAGAAATCTTTGAAGGAAGTTGGGAAAAAGCTGATGCGCCCTATACAACAATCCATCGCATTGCACTAGCTGATGCATTTCGCGGACAAAAGCTGGCTTACCGACTCGTTGAGTATGCAGAAGCAGAAACAAAGGCCTTAGGAATGGCACAAGTAAGAGTTGATACGCACAAAAAGAATACTAGTATGCAACGTATCATGGCTCATTGTGGGTTTGAGTTACGTGGTATCGTCTATGTCGACGATGAGATAGACAATGAACGATTGGCGTATCAAAAATTGCTTTAGTAAAGGAAGCAGTGGTTTTGCTTCTTTTGTTGATTCCTAGTATAATGACTCTGTTTTTTAGAATAGTGAACGAAGAGTATTACATGGCGAAACTACAATGAAATGGAGAGTTATCAGTGAAAGAAAATTTTTGGGCAGAATTACCGAAGCCCTTTTTTATATTAGCACCAATGGAGGATGTCACAGATGTGGTGTTTCGACATGTTGTGCAGGCGGCAGGAGCGCCCGATGTGTTTTTTACAGAATTTACAAATTCCGATAGTTTCTGCCATCCTGATGGTAAAGAAAGTGTCAGAGGTCGCTTGACATTTACCGAAGATGAACAGCCGATGGTTGCTCATATCTGGGGTGATAAACCAGAATTTTTTAGACAAATGAGTATCGAACTAGCAGAAATGGGTTTTAAAGGGATCGATTTGAATATGGGATGTCCGGTTCCTAACGTTGCTGAACGTGGGAAAGGGAGTGGCTTGATTCTTCGTCCAGAAGTTGCAGCGGAACTGATCGAAGCAGCGAAAGCAGGAGGATTACCTGTAAGCGTCAAGACAAGAATCGGCTATACAGAACAAGAAGAGTTGGAAGGTTGGTTGAGTCATTTATTGAAACAAGATATCGCCAATCTTTCTGTTCATTTACGTACGAGAAAAGAAATGAGTAAAGTAGATGCTCATTGGGAGTTGATCCCTCAAATCGTAGCATTAAGAGATCAACTTGCGCCACAAACGTTGCTTACGATCAATGGCGACATTCCTGATCGGCAAACGGGCTTGGAATTAGTTGAAAAATATGGTGTAGACGGGATTATGATCGGTCGTGGGATCTTTAAAAATCCTTTTGCTTTTGAAAAAGAACCAAGGGAACATTCAGCAACTGAATTGATTGATCTTTTACGTCTGCAATTAGATCTCCAAGACCAATATGCCAAAGAAATCCCCCGTTCAATGACTGGGCTACATCGTTTCTTTAAAATCTATGTCAAAGGATTTCCGGGCGCAAGTGACTTACGTGTTCAATTAATGAATACTAAATCGACCGACGAAGTCAGAGCGCTTTTAAATGCTTTTTCTAATCAAGAGTAACCGATGAAAATTTCAAGAATACTGTATTCTGTTTGTATTTTTGAATCTTATAAAAGAAATCAGAGGTAGATAAAACGCCGAATGATCCGAATGAAATTTCGTGATCATTGGGCTTTTTTTGTAAAAGTAGTTATTTAATGAGAAAATTGAATGGCAAATGAGACAAAAATTGTCACAGTCTCTTCTAGTATCTCTAAAAACGAATAAACGGCGTTCAAGAAGCAACTCCTCAACAATAAGCGATGATTTTCTAAAACATGAGGAGCTGTTTCAAAAAATTCTTTCTTATTGTCATCAGAGCTACCCGATGTTTTCACGACCTCTGATTCACGGTGTTCAAAGAGCTGACCTTCGGCGATAAGTCAAAAAATCTCAAAACATG
>ERZ1034980.146-NODE-146-length-62384-cov-7.390188_pt1 | contig 62384 bp, 74 predicted proteins | sample MGYA00520622_ERZ1034980 | MGnify/ENA primary metagenome ERZ1034980 (study PRJEB33766, sample SAMN09781791) | gut metagenome | biome: gut microbiome | host: Homo sapiens | place: Madagascar | study: EMG produced TPA metagenomics assembly of the PRJNA485056 data set... | reverse complement strand
ATATATAAGAGATTATATCACATCAATCAATTTTTGTCAAGTAGAAATTTTAGTATTGACAAATAATTGATTATATGATATAATAGCATTAAGCTCAAGGAGGTGGTAAGAAATTGTGGAGCGAAATGAGTTATAACTGGTATGCGTCGGAAGATACAGAACCAGAAGTATGGGATGATGAATATGAACCAACTGAGCGTGATTGGGCGCTTTGGATATATGGTAGTTCAGAGAATGAATTAGAGGTGATTTTTTGAGCCTACAGACGCAAATTTATTTGCATTCAGTAGATACTAGCGCATTTTATGACGATAATGAAATGGTATTACATATACGTCTCATTCGGTTATATTCTTTGCGCAAGCGATGGAAGGATGATAATAAACCAGATTGGCGTATCAAGTCTGTAAATCGTTTGCTCAAAAAAGAAAAGGCGCGGCTATCTGAATTACTCGATGACGCAGTAAGCCGAAATGTAACTAGAGAATTGCGCCAAGATGCTGTGACAGATAAGACGGTTGTTAATCTATTTGAATCTGATTTAACTCGCAGTTTAGGGCTTGAACCATTCAAGTTGACTGATGAGCTGTTTATCATTAACGTATTTTTCTTTCAGGTATTTAACAATCTAGTTCATCAAGGATTTATATACAATGGCGAAAAATATGTGTTTCTTACAGCATCAGCAGGACAGATAAGGACGAAACGAGCCGTATTTGTCAAAGAATCGTCATTTAAGAGCATTGAGCAAAAATTGATGTGTGGCTTAACCATAGACGAAATCAATGAGCGGGGAGGAATGAATCAGAATAAATTCCTTGCTTATTTGGCGCTTATGAACTCTGCCACAGATGTTTGGGAAGATTTCGACATTGACAAATCAATCGTGGTGGATGATTGGGAAACGGCTGTTCCGGGATTGGTTGACCATATAGATGGCGTGTCATATGAGATTCGGCGCGAAATGATAGAGACGGCCATCCCTCATATGGACGGATGTGGCATCATGCTTAATGAAACAACAAGAATGGTACGTATGCCATGGGTAAAGGGGTTACTTGTTACATTTCCGTTTGATAAGTTTATCAAAGAGAAATGTGGCGGTGAAGCGATTGTAATAGATATTTATGGCAACGAGCATAAAATCATAGAGGAAGATATACGCTATATATTCACAAAGAGCCAATTCAAGTTATGGAAATTTTATGATTCGTGGGATTGCTATAAGGCGCGCTTCAAAAATTTTGGATGTAACGCTTGCTATTGCAATATAGAAGAACCGTATATTCCAAAGAGCCGCATCAACTATCAGATGCTTCAAACATTGAGTGATATGACTGATAACGAGATTGACCGCATCATCTCTAAGACGGCGCAAGAGATTGATGATGTTGGTAAAGATTATCAAGTTACTATGCGGCTACTTGGCGCAACAGAGAACAATCGTTATAAATCAGCTATGCAAGAGGCGTTGCTGATATATCCTGAGCTGTTTAAGGATTCATACAACCGAGAAATATTGAAGCAGACTAAAAAGAGCCTAGTTAAGCAAGCAAAGGGTGGGCGGCTTAGAGTAAATGGGAAATATCTATTCTTAGCACCTGATTTATATGCGTTCTGTGAATGGCTATTCTTAGGAGAGCAAAATCCACAAGGATTGCTTGCAGATGGTGAGGTATATACAAATCAGTACAAAGACGGCGATGAATTGGCTTGTTTGCGTTCTCCGCATTTGTATAGGGAATGGGCAATTAGGACAAATCGGCGCAACTTAGAGCTTGACTATTGGTTCGGTGGGACTAAGTGTATATATACTAGTTGCCACGACCTTATTTCACGCTATCTTATGTTCGACGTAGATGGGGATAAGGCTCTGGTGGTAAAAGATAGAACATTGACAAATTGTGCCAAACGCAATATGCAAGATATAGTTCCTCTGGCATATGACCTCAAAAAAGCAAAAGGTGGTTTATTAAATCCAGACAGTATGTACAATGGAATGGTCAATGCTTATACTAAGGGCAATATCGGGCCGGTCAGTAATAATATTACAAAAATATGGAATAGTGGTGAAATTACACAAGAAGAACTAGATGTAGTAAAATGGCTTTGTTTCGAGAATAATGCTGTTATAGATTGCGCTAAGACGCAATGGTTACCAGAACGACCAAAACAAATCAATAATACAATCAAGCAATATACAAAAGCACGTGTTCCAAATTTCTTCCAATATGCCAAAGACAAAGACCCGGATACTCAAGTAGAGATTCCCAACAATTCCACGATGAATCGCATCTCAGCTAAAATCCCTACTTCCCGAATCAGATATAATAACAAGATTGGAAAGTTCGACTGGACGATGCTGATAAATAAATCAGTTGATTATACCACTAGAGAAAATTCGCCAATCATTGAGCGGTATAATTGGTGGATATGGAATCAGCGCCGATTTGACTATGGTGATGACCCGCATATCAATGAGGACGATTTGTATAAATATCGCCGCATTGCACAAGATATAGTAGAATATAGTAACGAACCGCTAGATGTTGTGGTTAATAGCTTGGTGGCTTATCTATATACGATTAAAAAATCAAGTAATAAGAAAATGCTGTGGGCTTGTTTTGGTTGGACGATTGTAGAGAATTTGAGAATCAATACGGCGCAACTCAATCCAATCTGTCCTATTTGCGGTAAGCGGTTCAAGCCGCGCGATGTATGCCAGCATTACTGCTCAGAGGAATGTTATAAGAAGGCAGATAATCAGCGGCGCACTGAATCGCGTGAAGCCCCACCTGTCCGCACGGGGGATATGTTAAAATAGTAGGAAATATATGAATAAAACGAACTTACCACAATATGTTGTGGCAGACTAATAGGGAAAGGAACGATATGCTTGTATAAAAATGAATATCCTCGGCTTGGAAAAGCCGATATGAAAAAAGAGTTGATTCGGCGCACAGGGGTTGACTCAAAGATTATTGAAACTGTGTTAACGGCATATCATGACATTATTCGCGAGACTTTGCAGCATGGCGTGGAATATTCATTGCCTGACATCGGTGTGTTGACATTTAAGCCGTTTGCGCCTCGTCCTGCTGGTGAATATTGGAACGGTTTCCAAAAGCGGCGTATGTATTATCCAAACAGGCAGGGATTTCTTAAATTGTTCTTCAAACCAGAATATCATATGGCTAGTTATGTTAAGATGAATACGGCGTTTGGTGAAAAATGTTCCAAAGAAGAATGGGATGCTTGGGTATTAGAGAATTATCCCGATAACCCCAAGTTTATGAAGGAAGAAGAAGATGACTGAACATAATAAACTGAATCAAGAATTTTACGCTTATGCTGCTAGTTTGCTTGAATGTGACCCATTAACAATGAAAAAATATTGGCAAGCCTGTGTTGATACTATTATTCATATATTGCATTTTGATGGTAGGTGTCAAATGCCGGGGATTGGTACGTTTAGATTAAAAAAACATCCTGAACGCAGAGTAATGGCTAAGAATGAAGCTGGGGAACTTGTTGAGCAAATTAACCCCGCTTGGTTTAGTATAACCTATGATGCAAATGATGCATTTATAAACAATGTAAATGGCAAAGGTGTAACCAAATTATACCGTCAAAGGGTAAGAAATCGTAAGTTGACACCTAATGACCTCAAGTTAATTACTCAAGCTGAAGTAGAACGAACGGCTCGAAAGACGCTTGAACAAAGGGCACAAGAGCGTATGGAAAAAGCAAAGCAACAGAGCTATGATGATTTTATCAATGTAATCAACAAGAAAAAAGAAGATTATGAACGGAAAAAGAAGGAAAAGGAACAGAAATTGAATGAATCTACAGAAGATACGACAAGCGACTGAGCTGCTAGATAGCAAGTTAATTGACTTGCAGGAATGGACGGCGCGTTGCCTTGGTGAAGATTATAGGGGCGTTTGGAGCGAGGAATATTTGCGGCGTTGTGCTGTATTTGTTCGCAATATGCTAAATGGTGCAGATGATTATGAATCGGATGAAAAAGACGATGAGATTTTATCACAACTTAGAGAGGCTAAGCAAGAACTAGAGAAAGAACGTAAGAAATTACAGAGTGAGAACATTCAGCACGTTCAGAATCAGAGGCTTGATGCAAGAGCAGACTTGATTCAAGAAAAGATTGCTGAGTCGATTAAGAATCTTGAGCCGTTTATTATTCGAGATTTTAACAAGCTGCCACAAATGAATGTAAGTGGACTTCTTTGTATTTCTGATCTTCATGCTGGTTCAACCTATGAAATCAAGGGTGCATATAATGAAATTGTAAACAAGTACGATTTTGACATTATGAGGGCGCGGCTTGATGGGTTGCTGAATAAGATGTGTAATGATGATAATTGCATCTGGATTGATGATATTACGGTTGCTGTGCTCGGTGATTGTGTAGAGAATATTCTACGCACATCTAGTTTAACCAAGCTAAGAGAGCCAGTTATTGATACGGTCATTAAGTTGTCTGAATATCTAGCCGATTGGTTTGTTGAGTTGCATGATCGGCTTGAAATTCCTGTTAATGTGGTAATGGTTGGTGGCAATCATGATGTATGCCGTCCATTGACATCTAAGCCACAGTTTGAGGAAGAAAATCTAGGTAAAATCATTGTATGGTATCTACAAGAGCGGCTAAAGTCAGTAGATGATATTACTGTAGATGATTATACAGATTGCGCTATTAAATACATTAAGAACAATGCAATCATGCTTCATCATGGAGATAGCGGCGATGTAGCTGAGACAATGCGATATTTTGAAAATTTATATAATATTGATATTGACGAGTGCTATGTTGGGCATTTACACCGACAAGAAATGAAGAACGTTGGCATTACTGAACTAGGTGATAAACTGTGTTGGCGCGTTGGTTCTGTATGCGGTGTTGATGGATTCGCCAAATCTATTCGTAAGGCATCAAGGCCGTCTTGTATGTTTACTACATATTCAGAAGATGGTGCAGAGTGGCGTAAAACATTTTATCTTTAATATTGACAATCAATAGATTGTGTGATATAATAAATCTATGGAATTGCGGCTAATATCTACGGATTTAGCCTTGGCTTGTGGATGCGTCCTACAAGCTCCATAATAGAGGAAAAGCCTGAACGCTTTTCGCTGTCATCTGACAGAATTTATCTTATCGGTAGCGTCAGTTGCAAATGGCGCTACCACCCTTAATTTGAAATCATCGCAGTAGCGAGTGCTGGTAGCGTTAATGACGTTGCCAGCATATACCACTAAATTCATTCTCTGCTAGGTGATGGCTATTTTAGTCGTGTTAATCATGCTTGCGGGGTGATTGACCCATTTAGCAGAGTTGAATATAAATCCTGTCCGTCCTGCCTTTCCCGAAGCCTTGTGTTTATATGTGGGGTATTGATGTAGAGAAGGTGGGTGTAGACGATAGGCGTATAGCAACAGGTGTGTTATACGAGCGTATGAAGCATATAGCCGGTTGTGACTTACGGTTATATGTGGACGTTTGTGAGGGCGCTCAGGATGCCGCATGTCATCCGGTTAAATTCCTGACCGACCGTGCGCGAGGTAGGCTAAGGAGAGATAACACGGTAATCTAAGACCCATAGCCCATAATTCCCAACATAGCGCCATGCGTGGGTGAAATAAGATGAGGCGCATTGCGGTTCTCATGAGCATGGGATGAGGGATTAAATAAGACCAAATTGGTGGTAACACCAAGCGAGTCTTAGCCGCAAATAAAAAAACATAACAGAGGGCAACGCTAGATTCCGGTTGGCGTTAAATTACCGGGTTAAAAAAGCGGGTTATTGAATCCCGGCAAAAATCAATGTCGCTACTGCTCAACGGCGGCTATGTTAAAACATAACAGTGAGTGGCGCTAGATGCCCGATGGCGCTTGATAAATGGGGCTTTAATGAAATGTTTGTATCTAGGCACATACTGAAACTGTCTGTCGCTACTACTCATTGGCGGCTATGAATATCCGAAAGGAGGTCACTACTATCTTGAATTATCCACTGGTTTATCCGAAGCATAATTAAAGAAAGGGGGTGACAGTGGCGATAGCCACATATCTACAATAAGCCCAACTCAATGGGAACTGTTGTTTAACTAAAGGCGAAACGCCGCAAGCCCGTAGGAATACGGTATCACAGTATGAACTTTGACAATTTAATATTAACAAATACGAAGCGGCTGAGAGCAATCTTGGCCGCTTCGTCATATTTATAGGAAAATAAACGGAACGGAAAGGAATGAGAATATGTTTTGCCCATATTGTGGCAAAGAAAAGCAAGATAGCCAATTCTATAAAAGCCCAATCAAAACGGGCGAATATATTAAGCCATGCAAATCATGTGTGACTGAGCTATATAAACAATCTCTTGAATCCACTAAAGATCAAGGCGCGGCATTATGGTCAACCTGTATGCAGACTGGTATTCCTATGAGACGCGCTGAATATACGGCTTGTCTTGATACGCTAGAAAAGGCGGCTAAGGGCAAAAAACCTAGTTTATTTATGTTGTATCATACATATTTGTCTACATCGCCAGATAAACTAACAGGCGTATGGGATAGCGATATGGAGTTGTCTAATTTCAAGGATTTGGGCGATGTGGCTAAGGGCGAAACGGATGAGGTTGCGCTTAAAGCAAGATGGAATCGTCAGTGGGGCGCTGATTATGAAGAATGGGAATATCAGTGGCTCGATGATATTTTTGAACGATATACAGAAGAAATCCTTGATATGGACACGGCTAAAGAGATGACATATAGAAATCTGTGCCAAGCTAATCTACGCAAGTTCAAAGACCCTACAGATAAAGACGCTGGTGATGAAATTCTTAAATTGATGAAGGTACTAAAGCTAGACCAATTTAAGGAAAATAAGCAGAGCGATATTGACAAATTTATAGAACGCATGGGATGGAATATTGAGAATACAAAACCATGTGAATGTGAGGATTTGAATAAGTATAAGGATTTCAGCGGATTTGAGCCGACCTGGAAAGATATTTTGAGATGTTGTAGAAATCTGGTTGGGGGGACGCGCGAATATCCAGATTTACCCTCAGACCAAAAGCGATGATGGGTGGTGATATAGAATGAAAAGTCAGATGGGGGGCTTGAGACGCAAGTTCCTTGGAAACCACCTAATTACGGCAAAAGCAAAAGAAAACGCAATGAAAGATGCTCAGAAAGAGGAAAATGTTATAGAGTGGCTGACTTTATTCTAGTTACGCCGAAATTGGCATATATATGTTGATTTAGTTCTTGATATCAAGTTACGCCCCTTTCAGATGATGATGATATATCTGATGGGAATATCAGATGTATTTTTTGCAATATGTTCTCGTGGCTTATCCAAAACCTTTATTGTAGGTCTAGGCAACATTGTAAAGATGAATCTTTATCCTTACACAGAGGCTATTATTACATCATCAACTGTTGCACAGGCAAACAAGATGGTTGAAGATAAAATAAGAGATGAGTTGATTAAAAAATTATCTCCTTATCTCTTATATATGTACGAACATGAATATTTGGTTATTACTAAACCAGAAGATGGTTATAGAATAGAGAACAAACTTAACGGCTCGACTTTGCGTGTACTACCATGTCAAGATAGCTCCCGTGGCCCAAAAGCAACAATTCTTACATACGAAGAAGCCCGTTTGCTTAAAAAAGGTATGGTTGATTCCGTCTTTGAGAAGATGGCGCATCCAAGACAAGCCAAATATCTTAGTAACCCTGTATATGGTAATAATCCTCGTTGGAAAGAGGAATGTCAACATATCTATATTACATCTGCCAGATATAAGTTTGAGTGGTTCTGGCTATTGTTCAAAAAGACGTTCACTCGTATATTTACCGACACCAAAGTAAGATGTAATATTTTTGCCGGTGATATATTCATGGCTATTGATAATGGCTTTAAGACGTGGGCTGATTATTGGAATGGCAAAGCTGGTGGCGAAATGGACTTTAGAATGGAAGATTTGAACGAGATGATTTCAGAGGGCGATGATGCGTTCTTTAATCTAAAATCGTTCAAAGAGAACCAAATCATTGAACATTGTTTCCGTCCACCTACTGCATTACAGTTCTTTGCTGGTGAACAACCTGATTTCCCAGAAAAGAAAGAGGACGAGATACGGCTAGTAGTCATGGATATTGCTTTTGCGAACACTACTGGTTGCACAAAGAACGATAATACTATTATCACGCTTATGTCGGCGCATTGGGATAGCAAAAAGAATAGATTTGAACGTCATGTTGATTATATAGAGGGGCATGATGCATCTGATACAATCGGCGCATCTGATAGATTTAGATATCTCAAATGGGTATATGATGCTGATTATGCCGCATTCGATGGAAGAAGTGGTGGAGAAGTCATATTTAATCATTTAACAGAACCATTACTACGTCCAGACTTAGGCTCAAGATGGGATTCTCGTGGATTTGGGCTTGCTGATAAATACCAAGTAGTATCTCAAGCTAAAGTTGACGATTATCATAGTAGAACGGTTGATAAGAACGCAATGCCTTGCTTAATACCTGTTATTGCGACACCGGAATTAAACAGTACTGGATGGCTCTCATTGCGCAAACAACTTGAAACCAACAATATGAAATTCCTTATTTCTATGCAAGATTATCAGAACGAGCTAACAGATAGCGGTGAATATTATCAATATACTGCTGAAGAATTAGTTAATCAGCTTGAACCATACGGTCAAACTGACATGATGGTTATAGAGGCTGTTAATCTAAAGACGGTTATCAAGCAGGATAAAATCAAGCTAGAAGAGCCGCGTACAGGTACAAAGGATAGAATTGTAACTATTATGTATGGTAACTATATTATTGACTTGATTGAGAACGCATGGCAACAACAGTTACAAGAAGATGAGTTTGATATAGATTCCATCCAGCTTGTATGGTGACAATATTAAAACAACAAAATAAAAACACTCAAAAATAAGATGCCAAAAAATAATGAAGATGTAAAGCTGTCTAAAAATGACCTTCAGGATATTATTGACTTTAGTGCTGGCTTGATGGCTGTTGATAATTTCTACTCACCGTTTCTGAGCAATCAGCTATTGACCAATCTAAACAATAACCCGCGCTTACCTAATGCAGAAGCGGTAAAAAAGGCGCTCAACGACTATAAGAATAGCGGCGCTGATTTACAGGGGTTTGTAGAATTTGCATCGGCGTTTGATATGATTTTCAAGCGCACTTTATATTCTTATGCGAATGCGCTATCTTTCGACCTTCAGATAACGTGTAAAAACGCATATACCAAAAGCGACTATGAATCAGAGGAATATAAGAAAGATCGGCAAACAGTAGATAATTTCTTGACTAACTTTGATTATAAGAAAGAATTTTATAATGTTCTGCTAAACGTATTAAAGCGCGACTCATATTTTACTTGGTTTAGAAAAACTAAGAGCGGTAATCGTGGCAAGATGAAGTATGCTCTACAAATCATGCCGCAGGATTATTGTATGCTTACAGGGTACTTTGAAAAAGGCTTGTTATGGTCTTTTAATGTACTATATTTTATGCAACCAGGCGTAGATATCGAGGGGTTTGACCCAAGTCTTAAAAAGACGTATCTTGATGCGATTGAAAATGCGGAGCTAAATTACAAGCCGTCTGCGCCACTCGATAAACGTAATGGTAGTTATGCTCTATGGGCAGATGTATCACCACTTAATGGTGCTTATGCTTGGAAATTTTCTACGGACAACTTTGCTAACAATCCATTCTTAGCACCATATGTAGCCAATGTTCTACGCAGTGATGAGGTTGGCGAATTACAGTACAATAAAGACCTTATCTCTGCGGCTGGTATTCTAGCCGGTGAGATAAGACTATTTGATTCAGCCAAATCAGGCACGAAGGCGAATCAATTTTCTATTGACCCGAAAACGCTTGGAGCATTTATGCAAAAGGCGGCTAATGGTCTAAAGAATACTGTTAAATTAGCTGCTATGCCGCTTGAGAATATCAAGTTCTTCCAATTTGAAGATAAGAACCCAAATAGCTATACAAATGAACTAACTACAACAGCTGGTATTGGTACTGGCATTAGCCGCGTTATCTATTCATCTGATAAGATGAGTAATGCTGAACTAGAGGCGGCGCTTAATGAAGTCTATCAGACCATGAAGCCAATGTATGCTCAGTTCAATAATTTTCTTGATTTCTACGTAAATCAAATGACGAGCAAATATAAGTTCAAGTTTGAGTTCGTTGGCTCTAACTATCAATTTGAGCGGGATGCCCGATTTGATAAGATGATGAAAATGGCTGATAAAGGACTTGTGCTCAATTCGTCTGCATGGGCTAGTGCCATTGGTATGAATCCTGTTACATTTGATAGGATGCTTGCTGAGAGTAAATATACTGGTTGGATTGATAAGTATAGTCAAATGATGCTTAACGCTAATACATCGTCTTATAAAGATAATGAGGGTGGACGTGAACGCAAGAACGCGAGAGATTTGACCGATTCAGGCGAAGCAAGCCGAGAAACATTAGAGGAATGATATTATGATGTTATCAGAAAGAACAAGTGAAGCCCTAGATATTCTAGTTGGGCAGTATTTCCAGTTGAATCGCACATTCGACCGTTGCGTGTCGTGGATGGAAGTAAAATTTGCTATGCCAAATGCCGCAAATATTATCCACCATAAGTTGGCGCATCTTTGGCCGCTGATGGCCGATATTGTAAGCGACTTTAAGCATCAGTGGAACGTTACTACATATTACCCTGAGACGCGCGGCGATAAGCGAACATATGACAATCTTGAGCAAATGATGGATACTATGCTTAGAGAAACGACCGACCTATATCAAGTTATTAAGCAGACGTATTATATTGCCAAAGAAGAAAAAGATTTTAACGCTAATGCTATGCTACAAGAGCTTATGCAGGATATGAATAAGGTCGTGGCGCAGATTATTCTATTGGATGATAAGGCCAAACAGATGCCAACAGAATATGATGAATACGACCGTCATATTGACAGTTGGGGAATTGTTGGTTTGGAGGATTATCAATGATTATCCTTGGAATCCCCAAGAATCCAGAAGATTATTTTATTGCAGACAGCGCCCTAGCATGGGAACTTGATAAGGCTGGCTTTTCAGCTAAATACCTAGACGATGACGCGCATTATTATAAGCGCAACGCAAAATTGCTAAAATGGCTTGAACGAAATGGAATAGAAGGATAATACACCGAGAAAGGAGGAGTCTATGATTGGAAACAGTCAAGAATATTGCCGCAATTTTAGGAGCAATCCTTTCTTTGGCAGCGGTTATTACTCTATGTTGCAAACCTATTAAACTATATATTGCGAATGCTCTAAAAAAATATCAGAATGAACAAGATGATAAGGTAAAACAAAATACCCTTAAAGCGATGCTCAAGAGAATTGAGAGTAAGCTAGATGCAACTGTAGCATATACAACAGAAGCGTGTCGTGGTGAAATCAAAAATATGTTCTATAAATATATAGGTAACAAGACACTGCCATATTATGAAAAAATGCACATGTTGCAGATTGAGGATATTTATGTCAATAAGTTGCAAAAGAACCATTATACTAAGGGGCTTATTGAGGAAATGAAAACGTGGTCTGTTGACTATACTGGTGTTGATTCACAAGATGTCAATTAACCATAAATTGGCGGCTTGGGCGTAGTGCTCTTTGGGCCACCGTAGACGGGATGAATATCTCGTTATATCCTTGAAGAAAGGAGGAAGATGATTGCAAAAAACAATTAAATTTGAAGCATCAAGTATCAAGCATATTGATATGAGTGAATATGATAATGATGATTATATGGTAGGCCGGACGGCATTTTTATCAACACGTCCAAATAGTCATGAAATTGTCATTCCAGAAGATGTACTTAGAGAATATGCGCCGTCTGTGCTTGGTAAATGGGTCACTGCTGAGGTTAAATTCAATGATTGCACTACGCATACCAACGGGCAGTCAATCGTTGGGATTGTGCCGAAAGAGCAGGATGTCGAGTTTGTTGAGGCTGATGACGGATATCTTGATGCTTATGTTGATTGTATCATCAGTAAACGATACGCTAAAGAATATTGTAATGTTTTCTCAGAAGATGATGCGCAACGCTCTGTAAGCATTGAGGCTACATTTTCAATGGTTGATGAACATGAATGTGACGGATTTAACATTAAAACAATCACAACTCTTGGACGAACTGTGCGCCCATCTGTGCCTGACGCAAATATTACAATCGTTAGATTCTCAGAGGAAGATGCAGAGAGTTATTATAATAATCTACATAAATCTGATTCTCTATCTAATCTAAAGCAATTTGTCGAAGAAAGGAAACAATCAATGGCTGAAAAGAAAACGTATAAGATTGACAAGTCAAAAGAAGCCATGTCTACGGCCGATTGGGGCGATTACGACAAGGCGGTTATGAGAGATAAAATCATGGACGCTAAGAATCGTGATACACTTGTTAAATCTGTATATCTACTTGTAGAAGATGGTTGGAAAGATGCACCGTCTGAACATTTGAAATATCCTGTCATGCAACTTGACGGGGATACATTTGTATATAACCGAAATGCTCTATCATCTGCATTGGCATATGCAAAGCAGAATGATGAGACTGAGGTTGTAAATAAAATTAAGGCTATTTATAAGAAATTAGACCTTGATGACGATTCTGAAAGAAAGGAGGACAAGAAAATGGCTGAAATTGAATTTAGCGCGGTTGATATTGGCGATATGTGGGGTAGACTATATGGCGCCATACGCGAAGCTCGTAATTGGGAATATGGCATTCAGGGTATTTATGAGGAGGATAATAAGAAATTTGCTATCCTTATTGATGATTCCAAGAAGCTATATCGGCTCGATTTTAGTCTGACTGAGGACGGTCTTACTCTTGCAGATGAGGTTGTTGAGGTCAAGCAGGAATTTACTGAGACTGATAATATCAAGAGATTTGCCGAACCAGAGAATGTTGCTGAGTATCGTCTAGCTGATTGTGACGAATGTGACGATGACGATGATGACGATGATAAGCATGAGGAAGAGCAGGAGATGTCCGCAGACGAAATGAAGACAAAGATGGCTGAACTCGAAAAGGACATTGAGTCTCGTGATAATATCATTATGGAAAAGGATGCAGAACTAGAAGAACTGCGCAAATTTAAAGCAGAAGTTGAGGAGCAGCGTAAGGCCGCAACCGTTGAATCTATTATGGCTGAATGTAAGGAATATATGTCTGACGAGCAGTATAAAGAAATGCGCGAAGAAGGCATGGCTTGCAATATGGCTGAGATTGATGGTTGGACAAATAAGGTCAAGGCTGTATCTTTCTCTGCTGTGAAGAAGAATGTAAAGAAAAACAATGATGGGGTTTGGCGTATGGCCGCTCCTATCGAAATCAAAAAGAAGTCCGGTCTTTGGGACTAATAGACAAATAATTTGAATTAAAAAGGAGATTATATATCATGGCAAATAACACTCATTCCTTTGTAATCCGCACTCTTGAAAATTGGCAGGATGATGCCATCAACTGTGCTGGCGTTGCTACTGTTGACCTTGACAATGGTCAGTTTGTTACCCGTGGCGTTCTTGGCCTAACTGCTAACGGCGGTTATGAATTTACTTGTACTCTACCTGAAGCCAACGCAACTGATCTATGGCTTGTTGAAAAGCCAGCCGTTGGTACTACTATTGAAATGCAGGAAATGAGCGACCCTCGTTATTTCTATAACCCAAAGGGTAGCACTTTCTCTATTAAGGGCATGACTGCTAATCGCAGCTTTATTGAAGTTCCTGTGTCTGCGTTTGCTACTGCTCCTACCGATGGCACTTCTAAGTTCGCTTCTGTCAATACCAATGGCCGTCTAGTTGCTGTTGCTGAAACTCCTGCCGCTGGTACTTATTTTAGCATTGAGGCTACTCATACTGTTGACATTGGCTATGAGGCAGTTAAGACTTACATTCTAAAGTGCGTCCGTAACTAAGTTACATTTTGAAAACTAGATAAGTAAAAAGGAGATATATATTATGAATCTTAGCAATGAAATTATCCAGTTCGCTGCTGGTAACACTAAGTTCTATGAGCAGTTCGTAGACTATCATTTCCACAAGTCCGACGTAGAGAATGGCCGCAAGCTAGGTGCTTATGATACTAATGTTTCTCTTTCTGAGAAGCAGACCAAGGTCAATGAGGCATTCTTTGCAGAAGTTGAGCGTCTTTCCAATTGCGTTCGTACTGCTGATAATGTTGATGCTTGGGCGGCGAACCCTGTTGTTCGTTGGGCAACTTTCAGTGTTGTCAATGCAGTTGTCAACGCTGTTCTTCCTGCATACACCACCGCATCTCTTGCCCCATTTGTTGATTTCCGTCTAATTGGTGTTGGTGATATTCTAAAGGTCAAGGTTCTACCTCGTACTCTTTATACTGTCAGCAAGGGCGGCACTGGTGAGCGCACCTCTTTCCGTCAGAAGAAATATGCTTCTGATGTTGTTATTTCTCTAAATGAGCATATTATCACCACTTATGTTGATATGTATCGTGTTCTCGCTGGCAAGGAAGATATTGCAGAGCCAGTTCGTGCAATCGTAATTTCTGTCGAAACCGACATGAATAAGGAAGCTGTTGGCGCTCTTAATGCTGGTCTAGCAGCCGCTTCTTATCCTCAGGCATTCCTTGAGAGCGGCAACTTTAATGCACAGAAGCTAATTGCTCTTGCACAGCGCGTTCAGGCGTATAACAACGGTGTGAAGCCAATCATTATGGGTACTGCTTCCGCTCTATCCCATGTTCTACCTGATAGCACTCTAGGCTATCGTGGCACTTATGGTGCTGATGGCGGCTCTGTCAACCTACTCCGTGATTTCTACGGTTTCTCCCTTTATGAACTACCTCAGATTCCTACTGGTGTCAACTATGGTCTAGCTCTTGATGACAACACCCTATTCGTTGTTAGCCCAGTTGGTAATAAGCTAGTTGTTGGTGGTATGTCCACTACTCTTACCAATTCCAACCAGTTCTATGAGAATGCAGACCTAACACAGAACTTTACTATGCGTAAGCTATATAGCTTTGAATTTGTTGGCTCTAGCTTTGCTGGTAAATATACGATCTCTGAGTAATATTTATTTGAGAGGGGTTAGAAATAACCCCTCTCTATTTATAACGGAAATAAGAAAGGAAAATAAAAGGAATGGCAAACACTACTAATAAATCTACTACAACTACACCAAAGACAACTACTAAGAAAGAAGTCGCGCTATCCACACCTGTTGTTGATACAGAGAAGGAGCAGCTTAAAGCACAGCTTGCAGAACAACAGAAGCGCATGGAAGAAATGATGGCGCAGATGCAAGTTCTCATGCAAGCACAAAGCAATGTTGAGACACCTGTTAAGACAACGGCGGAAAGAAAATCGCGCAGTATTAAATTTATCAATCTTGTTCCTGGCGCTCTTAATCTAAAAGGGACACGAGCGCATAGGATTGAAGGACAGTTTGCTAGTCGTATGATTCCTGAGTCTGAAGCAAGAGTTATTGTAAATAATATGCCAGAAACCGTGTCTAGTGGAATGGTGTATATTGCAGATGCAGAATTTGTTAAAGAGATGGAATTGTCTGATGCGTATGATAATATTCTCAGCGATAAGCAATTAAATGATATTTTACATAAAAACGCAAACGATGTGTGTGATATATACCAAAATGCACCAGAAGCACAGAAGGCGATTATTATTAGCATGATTGCAAATAAGTGTATGGATGGCGTTCCTGTTGATGCTAATATTCTCATGCGGCTTGGTGAGATTAGCGGAGTAGATTTCTTAGATATCGAACCCCTTGATGACAAGGAGTGATAAATTATGGCAACATCATTCGATGTTATTGGACAAAGAGCATTAAGCGTAATTGATGACTATAAACTGCGCAAACTATATGATGCAAGCATTGAGATGTTTCACGGCAAGATTGATGGTTGGGTTATTAGTTCAGCCGCAAAGTTTATAGAATGTGAACAACCTCTAACATATGATTCAGAGCTTAGACAATTTGACGCAGATTTAACAGATTTAGAGATTCAGATTCTTGCCGAATATTGGGTTATATACTGGTGGCGCGGTGAGACGGATGTAGCAACACAGATTGCACAAAAACTTAAAGTTCCATCCTCTTTCCAGATGGATGGCGTATCCTCACAGAATTTCAAAGAAAAACAGAACGTCATTGATAAGCTAGAAGAAGATGTAGATAGGCTCATTCACGACAAATACCAGCTCTTATATCTATCCTCCTATAATTATTAAAGAGGGGTGGATATATGAGTAGAACAGACAAGCAAGATAAAATTCATGCTTTATATAAAGTCCTGTTGTTGTTTGAAGATTTGACTAGTCTTAAACCGACAATTGAAGAAGTCGACTATACAACATATTGTGAGCGGCTATCTGTACGATTCAGGGCGGTTGATGGTGAAATTGCTGATACATTGGCAGGATTAAGTAAGATGGGGCTTGAGCTTACTCATCCTATCATTCGTTCATGTGTATTGCGCATGACGAACAGGATTGAAAGGATGGGTGATTGATATGGCATATGAGATGTTTCAATATCAACCAAACCCCAATGATTATTACCGCGATTTGACACAATCTTTTATAGATGAGCAATGGTATAACACGTCTGCCAAAACACCTGAGAATGGTGGTGTATTGCTAGAGCAAAATGAAATAGGGTCTACTGAATATAATTGTGTTCAAGCATGGGTTGCGCCTACTGTTGCAACCACATCAACCGGTCAGAAAGATACGATTGATTTTTTACAACTAATATTTAGAGATATTGACCATTTTGTTGTACGCGGACTGTATTATAAGTTCGATAATAACGTGTGGATTGTCCATGATTCTGGCAAATTTGATGGCTTGCCCCGTGGTGTTGGTGTGCGCCGTTGCAACAATGTCATGCGTATTAAAGACGAGGTCAATGATGTAATCTTTAGCGCACCATGCGTTGTCGACTATGATATGCAATCACCATCAGCACAGGTTAGTACGCCTATCATCACGCCAAACAACCATGCTGTTGTTATGGTTCAGGGCAATGAGGATGTATATAGACTATTCAAGCTGAATACTAGATATATTCTAGGTGGTAGACCGTTTAAGCTGTTATCTTATCAGAACGCAATCAACGCATACGGTGATAGCAAGCCGACGTTGCTTACTCTTGAGCTATATCTTGATGAAGCTCATGCTGGTGATGATATTGAAAATCAACTTGCGGATAATAGCTCCATTGATTATCCAATGGACGAAAATGTGCCGTTTCCAATGGGCTAAAGGAGGGCAGTTAGATTATGTATAATAGTATGTCAAGTTTACCATACCTCCCATATCGGATTATGGTATATCTAGCAAAATCGACTGACCCTATAGCAGATGTCTTTTGGAAATTATTAGCATATAGAGATTATAAGGCGCTAACCCATGATGCGCTTACATTTGAACAAAAAATGAAGTTGGTGTGGGCACAGGGTAAGCAGGACACATACAGTGTATTTTTGACCAATTTGATTGAGGACGCTATGGCCGAATCTAAACAGATTGTGAAAATATATCAGTATTATATTCATCCTTCTGAGCTATATTATGGCACAGTTGTATATGCGTTTGATTGTTTATATGGCGGTCAAATGAGTTTGGTTGAATATAATGGCGTTCCTGTTAATCGCGGTGATTTGTTTATTAACTGCATATTGACATTGCTAAATGGTGTTGATATTGGAGGTATTGGCAAATTCAAGTTTTTGCAGGATGCAAGCCGCTATAGCGCCGCAAAATCAACTATTGGTAATAACAAAACATTTACTGGTGTTCAGCTATATATGGCTATTGACGTGGGCGATACTGGAACAGAGGAAGGATGTGCTGGATAATTGGCACAGAGACTTAATATTGATGTTCTTGATGAATTATATTTCGCCTATGATGAGCCAGTACCGTATGCGCTAAAATCCGGTGCAACGCTAAATATTTATCCAATAGCACTTAGGGATTCTTTAATTTTTTTAACAAGTTGCGACTTGCTTAACATAGATAAAAATAGTTCAAGCGACGTAAAAGTAATACAGATGACGTATTTACGTTATCTGAACGATATAGTAATACAAAATGCTGATGAACAAGAAGCAAAAGCAAGTAAACAGAAACTTGTAAATATCTGTATGTTGTGCTTTAAGTTTGAGATGCCATATTTAGGTAAAGATGAGCGCGGAAAGATCATCCTTGGTGATGCAAAAAATCCAGATATAATTATCACTGAGAAAGAATTTGAAGATATACGACGAATAATCATGTATCAGAATATTCTCGATTATGATGATGAATATATCAATCCAGACTTGAAAAAAGCCATAGATGAAACAAACGCGCTCAAAGCGGCTAGATATGCGCCGATTTCAACAGCTAGAAAAATGGGCATTGTAATGGCCCATTCTGGCTATACAAAGCAACAATTAAAAGATATGACATATCGCTCATTTAACATCCTGTTCAATGAGGTGGTTGGAGAGGTCGAATTTGAGACAACTCGCGCCATTTCACTATATGCCGGTCAAGGCGATAAGATTGAGCATTGGATATTTAAGAAACGAAAAGATAAATTTGATGATTATATACATCCATTAGATGAATATGCTAAATCTATGGGTGCTGATAGTCAAGGTAATATTCGCGGCCAAACCAAGACAGATAGAGGGGACGGGCTGGACGCGATGTTTAATGAAATGCAAAATAAATAAGTAATTAGGAGGAATTTTAATGTCCGCTAATATTTTTACCGCTGGCCCCGCCCGTGCTCTATTTTTCAGTGGCGACCAGCTAATTGGTATTGGTAAGACTCTTTCTGATACCACATTTAATAGTTCTATCACGGCTGAAGAAGTCCGTGGCGGCCCCGGCAACCTACTTTATGGTCAGTATTTCCATGACAGTTCTCTAACAGTTTCAATTACTGACTCCATGTTCAACCTTCGTTATGTTGCCGCCAACCTTGGCGTCGACGTAGAAAAGGGCGGTATCACTGTTTATGAATCTGGTAAGGCTGGCGAGGCTATTACTACACCCGGTCAGGTTACACTAACCAATACCCCTGTTGTATTTGACGGCGCTCTTATTGGTTGGTATAAAAAGCCAACTGATGACAACTGGTCTGTTGCAAACATCACTGGCAAGACCATGACAATTCCCGGCGCGCTTGCTGGCGAGAGCTATTGCATCAAGTATTTCTATCAGAATGAGAATGCTGACTTTATCACGATTAAGGCCCAGTTTGTGCCAAAGGTGCTACACCTTGTTCTAATCAATGACCTATATTCTGGCTCTGCGGCTGACGTTGCAGCGTCTAGTTCTAAGTATGGTCGTCTCATTACTGATATTCCCAACTTCCAGCTTGATGGCAACGTGAATCTAGCATGGGCTGCAACTAGTGCTGCTACTGTTCCTCTAAATGGTAAGGCTCTAGCTTATGACGAGTCCACTTCTTGCGAGGAAGACCCTGTCTATGGTACTATGACTCAGGAAATCTTTGGCGCTAAGTGGCAGGATGATGTCATTGCTCTTGCTATTGAGAACGCTGATATGGAACTTGATAATAGTGCGTCCGAGCAGCTTATTGTTCGTGCTGTCTTTGGCGGCAATATTGCTTCTCAGCGTAAGGACGCCAGCAACTTTACCTTTACCGTCGCTACCGGTTCTACAACTTATATTGAAGTTGATAATACTGGTAAGGTTACAGCTAAGGCCGTTGGTACTGGCTATGTCACTGTCGCGCTTAAAGGGAAGCCCGAAATTCAGGCAGTTGCAGAAGTCACTGTATCTTAAAAATAATCGTTAGTATAAAAAATGGGGAGATGTAACAGTCTCCCCATTTTATTACGAGGTGAATTTATGGACTGTAAATATTGTATTGTAGGCGCATATGATGACCATTGCTATTGTCAGCGGCAAAAAGAACCAAATAATATATGTCCCCATGTGCGGCGATGTGCAAAATTACATATATGGATGCCGCTCAGCTATATGAAAGATTGCCCCATTGCTAAACCGGCCGGAAATGTAGTAATGGAAAAGCATGGCAATCTTTATGTCGATCTTGGTGATAAGACAGTAATCGTCAAAAATCCATATGATTATGTGCCGGTTGATGTAAAATTGAGAAAATATGGCGACACATATAGGATTGTAAAAGAAAGGAACGAAAAGGAAAATGAAGGAAATTAAGGAATTTACAGATGAATATGTTGAGGATTATGGCGTACACATCAAGTCATATCTAACATATAGTGAAATTCAGGCCATTGCAAATGCGGCGACCAAATTTGATACATGGGCAGAGCGTAACGAAAACATTGACATTCTACTCATTCATTTTGCTACAGATATGGATGATAAGGACATTGAGGAACTAGGACATGACAAGCTACTAAAATCCGGTCTGATTAACATTGTCAAGGCGACCGTTATGAATTATAATGAAATCGACGAGGCTATTGCATTTGCTGAATCACCTATGCGGCTACTCACCAAAATTGCTAAAGAAATGCCAGAATTTAGTAAGCGAGTTGATGAGGTCATGAAAAATGCTCCAAGTAAGAAGTGAGGACGATCTAAGACGTGCGCTTAGACAGCCATTGCAAGAGGCCGTTGATTATGTCATGGATAAAATTTACGATGAGAACATCGGCGCAATCCATGATGTAGTATATATGGCATATGAACCAGAAGAATATAACCGAACGGGCGATTTTTATACAGCATGGGCAATCACTCAGCCGGGTCATAACCCAACTAATAAGGATGCCTACGGTAAATTCTACTATAAAGGCAATGAAATGTTAATAGGTTCTACTGACCCAGATAGCCCAAATTATGCACAGCATATCGGTGTAGCTGGGGATTATTATGGCAAAGATTCAAGAGCATATTTGGCCGATATAATCTATGGCGGCATTAAGTGGGGTAGCGCATTTGGTACTGGCACATGGCAAAAGAAGCGCGATGCTTGGGCAGAATTAGTAAAAAGAGTAGGCAAGCGCAACATGAAGCAATGGTTCAAAGAGGGGTTGCAAAAAGCAGGACTTGAGGTTATCATGCACAATGTGGCGATTGCTGTTGACGAGGTAAATTGATATGACTACTTGCGGAATAGACGCATCTTCTACTTGCACGGGAATATCCGTATTTGATGGTATTAAGCTAGTTCATTATCAGGCTATTAAGCCAAGTCGTGATTTGACATGGCGTGAGCGGCTTATGCAAGAAGGGCGCGAGATTGAGAATATCATAAAAAAATATCGTCCATCTTGTATATACCTAGAAGAAGTCCCATTGATGGGTAAACAAATGCAAACGCTTGTTCTACTTGGGGCGGTTCAGGGATATATTTTATCAATAGCGACCCATTATCATGTGCCCATTCATTTCTTATTACCGTCTCAATGGCGTAGTGATATGGGCTTATTTGATGGGTCAAAAGCAGGAACGAAAAGAGACGCGATGAAAGAAAAGGCGGTATTGACTGCCAATGAGATATTTGGGTTAAACCTAAAATGGGTGAAGCCTAAATCTAAATTAAATGATGACGATGTGGCCGAGAGTATATTGATTGCTTGGTCACAAATTCGTCCAAATCGTAAAGATGCCAAATAATCACAAATATGAATTAAAGGAGTGATGAGATGGCGAGCAATTACAGTATCATTGTCGATGCCGAGTTAGACCTTAAAAAGATAAAAGAGCAACTTAAAGAGGTTTCAAATCAGGGCGTAGATTTTAAGGTGCATGGAACAAAAGATGTTGATAATCTTAATAAATCTATGCGCAACCTTGATGATTCGACAAAAGATACATTATTAACATATCAGGCGGCGTATGACATATTCTCTAAAACAATAGATGTTATTCAGAATATGGTTGGTCAGGTGTATAATCTTAATTCGGCTATAACAGACCTTAAAAAAGTATCAGACCTACAAGGAAGTGCGCTAAATGATTATGTCGACCAATTAGCTAACGCTGGTAGTAAAGTAGCGAGAACCGGTAAACCAAATCGGTCTGAGCCGGTATGTTGCGATGGTAAAGCAGCATAGAGAACAGCCCCTAAACCCTTGAAAGCCTCAAGAGCCTTATCACTACAACATGAGGATGAGATATGCCTGAGTGTGAATTGTTCATTATTAACAATGAATTAGTGCGAAAGCAGAAAGACGATAAGGATGATTCCATGGTTGAAAAATCTAAAGAATCTGTCATAAATAATGTATGATAAAAGGGCAGATTGGGCGCGAAGCCGTGATGAGCGGTGTGTCAATCGAATATACAGGGCGACCCTCCAATTAAATAGGGTGAAGAAATATTCAGGAAGGGATTGAAAACCCCTTGACAAATTATTTAATATGTGTTATTGTATAGATACATCAAATACATGGAGGAATAATCATGATTTTCTTTATTATTGTAATGTTGAGTGTGCTTTATTTCTTTTTCATTTATATTCCAAAGATGATTCTTTTTGGGCCAGATAGTTGTGTCAAGCCAAGAGATGAAAAGAAGGAGAAAGAAACTGCGCTTAGAGTAAAGAAACAAAATGAATATGATGATTATTGGGGATATGTTAAATAATTTGTAACCGTCAGAAATGGTTAGCGCTGCATCAATGTTTAGGAAATCTGGGTTTAATGACCAAGATTCTGCAACATTGGCAAGTGTGGCGGCGCAATTTCAGAACGTAGCAGATACAGCAATTTCGGCAGAAGATGCGGCTGGTTCTATTGTTTCTCAGATTCGTGCATTTGGTGAAGATGCTGGATTTGCTCAGACAGTAGTAGACGCATACAATGAAGTGGCAAATTCCTTTAGTGTAGGAACAAACGACTTATCTAAAGCAATGGAAGTTGCGTCTGCTGGGTTAGCAACATACAACAATTCATTTGAAGAAATACTCGGCTTAGTCACGGCTGGTAGTGAAGTCATGGTTGGTAGATCGGCACAGGTTGCGCGTGGTCTATCAACGATTGCATCAAATACAGCAAAAGCTGGGGATGAACTGACTAAATATGGTATAGCTGTATATGATGCTGAAGGAAATTTCCGCAGTACTTATGATATATTAAAAGACCTGTCCAAGATATGGGGAACAATGAGCGATGTTGAGCGTCAGGCTCTTGGTGAAACCCTATCTGGAGGCGTTAATCAGTATAAAGTTCTTGCGGCCATTATGGGCAACTTTACGACTGCTATTGATGCAACAAAGACAGCTTATGAATCGGCTGGCTCTGCGGCTGAAGAAAACAGTCGTTATATGGAGAGCCTAGAAGCAAAAACCACAGCTCTTAAAGCCACATTTGAGGATTTTTCTAATAATGTCATCAATAGTGATTTTGTTGGTAGATTATTAGATGTAGCCAATGGTTTCTTAAAATTGGCTAATACAGATTTGGGTCGATTTGTTACTCAAGTCGGACTTATATCAGGTGTTGGGCTTGGTTTGAGCCAGTTAGTACAAATTAGCCATATTGATTCTCTTATTAAGCAATTTAGTACGTTTGCTAATATCATCTCACAAATAGCCAATCCCGCACTTGTGCATATGGTTGGCGGTCTTGGAAGTGCTATATCTGGTGCTGTTACTGCGGCTGGTGGATTTAGCGCCATTGCCTTACCTACTATCGCAACTGTTGCAGCGGCAGTTATTGGACTCGTTGAGGTTATCAAGCTAATTAAGGGTGCAGTAGATGAAGCCAATAAATCTATTGAAGAACTTAACGAGGAATATAAGCAAACTCAAGATAAGATAGATGCAACAACTACAAAGCTCGATGAATATAAGCAAAAATTACAAGAGCTAAAGGAAACCCCAGATGAAAATAGGGGCAAGGCATGGCGAGAAGAACGTGACGAAATTGAGCTTAATATTAAGGCGGCAGAGCAATATCTTGAAATTCTTGAAAGAGCCACTAAACAACAGGGAGAACGGCTACTACAAGGAAAGAGTGTAACTGGATATAGCGTTAAACAATCTAATATTGAGACACAATATTCGCCTGATGGCACAACTTATCAAACAACGTCTCAGGGGTTCTATCTAAACGCTGAACAGGTCAAGGTGCTTACGGCGCAATATGGTTCGCTAAAAGAGGCGTATTTAGCCGCAACTGATGCTCTTGAGGAATATCTACCAAATATTGACTGGGCTGCTTTGTCTACTATGGATGAGGCTGACCAACTTGATTATTTACAGACAGAATTGGCCAGTATTGGCGTTTGGTTTGGTGAGGTCAAAGAAACTCAAGAAGAAGCAGCCACAACTATGGCTGAACTCGCTAATAAAACTGGTGAGCTAACTCAAGCGGAAAAAGAGCTTGCGCAGCAAAAGCTAGACACGTGGAAATATGCTGTTCAGCAAGAAGGCGCAAACAAAGAAACAATATCTTCATACATTGACCTTGCTGCAAAGTTGCAAGACATAGATTTAGCTACTGCCGATGCTAATGAAAAGTTGGTATTTCTTGGTAATACGCTTGGAATAACCAAAGAAGAAGCCATAGAATTTGGTGTTCAGAATGGGTATTTATCAACATCGTCTTATAATGCTTATAAAAATGTTGTAAAATTAGCTGATGGCACATTAGCTCTTAAATCAAATTGTGAAAAGGCTAAAGACGGAACGTGGCAACTTAAGCAATCTGTTGAAGAATTAGCAACCGCATCTGTTACTGGCAATGAAGAAGCATATAATCTAGCTGAGCAACTATTAGCTCAAGCCAAACAAGCTAATAGTACAAAAGCATCTATCAATGACCTAGTAGCTCAAGAGATTATATTTAGTAATACTGGTTACAGTGTTGAACATAAGATTGCTGCGTTGCAAGCGTTGGCGCTTCAAGCTGGTGTTACTCAGTCTGCAATAGATAGCATGAATTCGTCTTTCCTTTATGAGACAGCACGAAGTCAAAACTATCAAGACCTACTCAAACACGCTCAAACCGAAATGGGCCTTAATAAGAAGGAAGCTGTTGCGTGGGCGACTAGCCAAACAAAGAAGTCTACGACTACACTAACTGATTATTATGCTCAACTTCAAAAGCTCATCGATGAAGCCGGAAAATCTGCTGGAACTGGCGGTGTATCTACAGGTGGTGGCGGTGGCTCATCCAAAACCAAATCAGCAGCAGAAAAAGCCGCTGAAGAAGCAGCCGCAGCCGCCAAACAAGCATGGGAAAACCAGAAGCAAAAAGAGCTATGGGAGCTTGAACAGCAAGAAGCGGCAATTAAAAAGCAAGCTGATGACGCTAAGGCCGAGGTTGATGATTACCAGAATCAGCTAACAGCTATTAGTAAAGCTCAAAAAGAGCAAACTGAGGCGATTAAGAAAGAGCTAGAAGCGCAACTCAAGGTCATTCAATCACAAAAAGACGCACTAGAAGCCCAGCAAGACGTGCTTGATGAACGTGCTGATGATATAGATCGGCTGATTGACTATAACCAAGAATATGCTGATAAGCAGATAGAGAATCTAGAGGCTGAAAAGGACGCTATTCAAGAAACTATTGATGCTATCAATGAAAAATATGATAAGCAGATTGAGGCTCTTGAAACGACCAATAAAGAGCTTGATAAGGAAATCGAGAGAGAAAAGCTGCTCAAGGCGCTGGCTGAGGCTAGAGCTAAAAAGACGCTTGTCTTTAAGAATGGGCGCTTTACTTATGAGCAGGATATTGAAGCTGTAAGCAAGGCACAGGCTGACCTTGATAAATTTGACCGTGAACAACAGATTGAGAAAGAGAAGGAGCTAATTGAGGAAAATCGCAAGAATGAATTGCAGTATTCCAAAGATGAGCAAGCCGCTCTTGATGCTGAGATTGAACGGTGGAAGAAATATAAGGATGGCTGGGCAAATCTTGTCAGCGATTATAATTATCAGCAAAATGCGCTATTAGCCGCTCAGAAATATGGGCTTAACCTAGAGAATCAGACATGGACGCAACGGCTTAATAATGTTAGCAGATTCGCTAAGGATTATGCCAATATTATGACTGAGCAAAAGCAAGTTCAGAGTCAGCTTACAGCACTTCAAGAGGAGCAGGCGCGTCTACAAGAGATTGCATCGGCTCGTCAAGAAGAAGTGGCGGCGCGTATGCAAGAGCAATATGACCGTGTCAACGCTTTGATGGAGCAAGCTCAGAATAGATATAATCAATATCAAGAGCAGCTTAAAAATATTCAGCAGAATATTAGCGATACTAACAATAAACAGTATACTGATTTACCGCGCGTTCTAAAATCTGTACATGGTCAAGCACCAAGCGATGCAAAGGTGGGCGATTACATTGTCACGGGTGGCGGCATCTTCCAAATTATAGGTGGCTATCCCGGCGCATGGCAAAGCAGTAAAATCACAGCCACAAAATTTGCTGATGTTGGTGCTGCTAAAAATTGGCTATCCAGTCAAGGCTATCAATTCCAATATGCGCGTGGCACAACTAGCGCCCATAGCGGCATTTCTCTAGTTGGCGAACAAGGCCCAGAATTAAGAGTAACCAAATCTGGTGATGGCATCTTGCCAGCGGCGATTACTCAAAATCTATGGTCTTGGGGCAAATTAGACCCGGATAAGGTGCTAGGTGGCGTAATGCACAATCTTGGTAATTTGGTATTTAACAATGCTAACTTGTCCTTCCCGAACATCAGGTCTGGCGGTGACGCACGGTTATTTGTTGAAAATCTAAAGAATCTAGCATATCAGTATGCTTATAGTAGATAATTTTACCGATGGGGATGTGCTAGTTGCATCCCCATCCAATTAAACAAAGGGGTGAAATTATGAGTTTAGTTAGACCAATAATGTATCCAGTTGTTGCATTTGACGCTTCACAACCGCAGACATTTAGATTTAGTGTCACTAGTGGCGACACTGTTACAGGGTCTATATTAACAATCAGAAATAATGCAACTTTAGCGGTTGTAGCAACGAACGAGCAAGAGACATATAAACTAGAAAATACGCTACCAGCAAATAAGCTAACTAATAACACATATTATCAAGCAACAATTAAAACAAAAAATGCGGCTGGTCAGCAATCTGAGGAATCAGCGCCGATTCAGTTCTGGTGCTATACCACGCCAACTATGGTATTTACCAATATACCAAATACGGGCGTTATTGTCAACTCTAGCTATGACTTTCAGGTCACATACAATCAGGTGCAATCTGAACCACTAGCACAATATACATTTAATCTATATACGCCAACAGGTACATTAGTAGGTACAAGCGGTGTCAAATACACCAATTCAACTACTGTGCCGCTTAATATAGATTATCTGTTCTCTGGACTAGAAGATGGGGCACTATACAATATTGAGTGTGCAGGTGTAACATCCGAGGGGACACAGGTCACTACTGTTCGGAGGTCGTTTAGTGTTGCATACGATGCGCCAACCGTCTATTCTAATCTGCAATTAACCAATAATTGCACAGGCGGCTATATCCAAATTGAGTCACACGTTATTGGTATTAGCGGCACATCTAATCCTGAGAACCCAACATATATTGATAATAAGAAAATTGATATGAGGGGCGACGGAAATTATGTCAGATGGGATGACGGCTTTGAGATTACTAATAACTACACATTAGGATTATGGGGAGAAAATTTGACCCCAGGCGCAGACACGTTAATCATGCTAAACAACACTGGCGATAGCGTCAATGCTGTATACATGGAAAACGACACAAACGCATGGTTTGAATTATATGTTGGAACAGCCGCGCATCAATTCAAATATCAGATTATCAGCAATCTTATTGCAAAGCCAGATGATACAGATGAGATATTTATGATGCTAAGATGTATAAATAATCTATATGACATTACAATAAAGAATAGAGGTGTGATAGTATGATTGGTTTATTAGGCTATAATTTCTGTGCTGATAAAAATGCAATCGACCCTATGCCAACAAATGTGACTAAATTAAGCATTGTGCAAATTGAGGGCGGCATATTCGACCATATCAATATCACATCTAAGATAGATGGGGGATATTCAGAGATACCACCAACTACATGGGATTTCAGCACTATCCTAGATTGTGATTTTGCTGATAACATCTCAGGCGGCAATATTGGTGATATATCTAAAGAAACAACCCTAGTTCGTATCAAGCGGCGCGTCAAGGGTACATATCAATGGGCGACAATTAAGGAAGTACCAATTACCAAAGATGAGGATTTATCTTTTGCATTCACTGATAATCTCAATCTGAACAACACGACTTATGAATATGCCTATGTGCCTGTAGCTGGCAACCAAGAGGGCGGTTACACGATTAAGGATGTATACTCTAAATTCAAGGGTGTATTTGTTTGTGATATTGATACCATCTATAAATTCTATTATGGCATTAGTTATGGTGATACAGAGAAGGTACAACAGGTGGGCACATATGAGCCGTATGGGCGCAAATATCCAGTCGTTGTTAGTAATGGCTTGATTGGTTATCAGCGTGGCTCAGTAAGCGGCATGGTATTACCTGAGACATATGATGATACGCGCAAAATTGACCGTATTAAGAATGTGGAAGAACGAGAAGCATTGTTTAAGATGCTAACCAATAGAAAGCCCAAGATAATTAAAGATTTCAACTCCAACGAATGGTTGGTCATGATCACTGGTAATCCATCTATATCTTATTCAAGAGGATATGGTATGGGCGTAATGAGCGCAACGGCTGAATGGACACAGATAGGCGACGCTAATAATATTGATGATCTATATGCGGCTGGCGCTATTGTCGGCAAGAGCTAATAATAGAAGGGAGAGATAAATCATGCCTATTAACGTAGGGCAGGATGATTATAACATCCTTTCTCAACAGATTATTACAAAATATATCAAGTTAGAGATATTAAATTTCCAATACAATGTAGTGGATGAAATAAGCGGCAATCTGACGGCTATGAGCGTTAATATTGATTCAGAGTCAGATTTGCGCCGTAGCTGCAATTTGACATTTGTTGTCACAGATGCGTCATTTGATGTTAAGGCTGGCAATAAAATCTGGCTAGATAAATTTTGTCGTCCATGGGTAGGATATGAGAATATATACACTGGTAAAATCCAATGGTATAATCAGGGAATATATTTAATCAATGCGCCAAGTTGGAGATATAATGCGACAACCCATGAGCTGTCATTGGCTGGACTTGATTTGGCATCTAAGCTGACCGGACTAAGAAATGGTGAGCTAGAGGGCATCCCTACTAAAATCCCAGCTGGCTCATCTGTTCGCGAAGCAATGATTGCCGCTATTCAATTGGCTGGATTTACCAAGTATATAATCAGCGAATGTAAGGATGTGGACGGCAATATTATAGCTGTGCCAAACGATATAGAGATAGCACAGGGTGGCACAGTATGGAATATTGTAACACAGCTTAGAGATATATTACCGCGCTATGAGACATTTTTTGACGTTGATGGTGTATTTATCTATCAGCCTATTCCAACTGGTAGCGGCGATCCCGTGATTATTGACGATACGATTTGGCCTAATCTGCTTATTGATGAATCTATCAACAACGATTTTGAGAGCGTTAAGAATTATATAGAGGTATATGGGCGCACCCTAGACCCTAGTTATTTTAGCACTAATACAACATATAGCGGCTCAACTCTATCTCTCACAGTTGCAGATTATCCAACGGCTTTAACTGATAATACCATAGTTGGCTTTACTACGCCTAGCACTGGTGACATTAGCGCAACAGGCGGCATCAACTTAAAGATGAATAGCTTGACTACATCTGTACTATATGAATATGGTACAAATAATCCTATAATATCTCTTGACAACGAGACATACTATGTGGTATACTATAACCAAGGGTGGTATCTTATGGGGCATCAGCAGCCTGTAGGTATAGCATATGATAATAACCCAGATAGCCCATTTTATATTAACGGCTCGATTGGGCGCATTCGTCATGTTCTATATGGCGGTGAATATGAAAATATCACGTCTGATAAGCTGGCATTGGAACGGGCCAAATATGAGCTATGGAAAAGGACGCGCCTCCAAGATAGCATTACATTGACCAGTATACCAAATCCATGGTTAGATGTCAATGTGCTGATTTCTCATGCTATAAGAGGCAAAAGCCAAGAAAATGCGGCACAATATATAATTAAATCGATTTCAACTGATTATGGTATAGAGGGAACACAGAGCATCAATGCTATTACCTATTATCCTCTATATCCAGACATTTAATAAGGAGGGATATATATGAGTACAGTATTTCCCAACGAAATTCAATCGTTTCCAACGATGCAAGACATGACATCAACGGACGCAGCGCTTGTTCAGCAATATCAGGACGCAATGGAAATTGGCAATATAGGTGGTGCGGCTACCATTCTTGGACAAATTGCTAATGCGGATAAAAAATTGATTCGTGCTGATTTGCTCAACACGATTACAGATACTAGCGTGGCGCTACAGAAATTCTATGCTGAGAAATTTAGCAATGGGTACGTTGTATCGGCCACTAAGCCAGCTGGTCAATCTACGGGTGATTTTTGGTTCAAGCTGGATAGAAAGCTAGGTGGCTAATATATGATGAAATATCAGGATATTCATATCACCGACTCAGCCTTATGGAAACAATATCAAGAACATATGGCTAAAGGCGAGTATGATGCGGCCAAAGCGATATTAGTTCAAACCCAACTTGATAATAAGCGCATTGACGCTAGTTTATTCAATACTATTACAACTGAATTGACGCGCTTACAGAATCAGGGCAAAGATTCTACATGGAGCAAAAATGTAATGTATGTTGGAGAATCTGCCCCATCTAGCATTAAACAAGGCGAATGTTGGTTGAAAAATACAAAACAGTTGTCTTATTCAATAAATGTTGAAAATGACGTTTATATCAATGACACGGCCAATATGACAAATATAGAGGTTGGTGATTATGGTATTGCCAGAGATTTGGATACCGTATACGACGTACAATCTGGTGAACGAGTAGTGTTGAAGATACATTTTCCAAAAGGCGGAAGATATCACGTCACATATAAAGACGGGACGGCATCTTCGTCCACCGTATTTAGCAATCAGACAAAAACATTTAACGCAACGACTAACACTGTGATAACAAATAACACATCTACCAATACGGTCAATATCGCAGAGCAAAGGAGTGACTAATTATGGCATCGACATATAGAGATACAATGCAACATTATAATGGCACAGATTACGATACATTACTGCCAAAATCAGCATTTGCTACAAGTGTAAAATTAAGTGTGGCAGGGTGGTCTAGTAATAAAACACAAAGGGTAACATCATCAGTTATTTCGGCAGATGATGACATCATTGTATCCCCAGCACCCGCATCATTTGTTGTATATGGCAATAACGGCGTATATTGTTCAGCACAAGAAAATGGCGCATTAACATTTACTTGTTCAAAAATTCCAGCAAATGAAATCACTATAAATATTTTACTTTTATAAGGTGGTGTAAAATTGAATACACCAAAATATAGCCCAGAGCGAGATTTTTTGGACGCTATGAGCGTTTTGGTTCAAAAGGCAATTGATGTATCAACAAAAATATATGGGTGCGTTATTGTTTCTGTAGATACAGCGCAAAAAATAGCGTCTGTAAAAATCAATGGGAAAGTAAATGATGTACAATATTATGGAACTGCCCCAACAATAGGAAACGTGTATAGGGTGTTTGTTCCGCAGAATGATATGAGCAGGGCTTTTATCATAACAGGTGAAAGCAATGGCGGTGGCGGAGGTACTGGCGCTGTTAATTCTGTCAATGGTAAAACTGGTAATGTTGTTATTACTAAATCAGACATTGGATTGAGTAATGTGGATAATGCCAAACAATACAGCGTGTCTAATCCACCCCCATATCCTGTAAAATCTGTAAATAGCAAAACGGGTGTTGTTGTATTGAATGCATCTGATGTCAACGCACTACCTAATACAACGGTCATTCCGGATAAGACTAGTCAGTTGAATAATGATAGTGGATTTATTTCAGAAATACCAGTTGCTACAAGCACTAAAATTGGCGGTGTTAAACCAGTAGCAAGAACATATACCATGACATATGCTGTTGGTATTGATGCTGATGGCAAATTGTATACAAGCCCGTCTGATATAGAATATTTTGATGTTACTGTTACAGTACCTAGTGGTGGATTTGATACTCCGGTCTTAACAACGGCCGACAAGACATTCGCTGAAATATGGCGAGCATATCAGCAGGGTAAGATAATTCGGGTATTTTTGGACGCATATATTCTTTCTATTGTATGGCAGGATGGCGGGCAATCGATGTATTTTGCAACCACATATGGCATACCATCTGAGACTAATTATATTTATGCGATTAGTGCAACATGTGATTCTGATGATGTATGGGAAATTGAAAAGTGGGAGACCAACATACAACAACCAGAACCTTCTTCCACATTACCGAAAGCGCCGGGGACGGCATCAGCTGGTAACTATGCGACGTATGCTAGAGGCGACCACGTACATCCAAGAGAATTACCGAATGTCACCACCGCTGACAATGGAAAATTTCTGCGCGTTGTTTCTGGTTCGTGGGCGGCTGTAGAGATCGCGAACGCGAATGGGGTGAACTTCTGATGAGTCAAACATGGGTAATTAAAGATACTGCGCCTGTTGATGATGCATCTCGTGTGTTACCTAAGATCAATATTTCGTTTACAACCGCTAATGATATTGAATTCGGTAAGGCAATTGAAGTGGTCACGGAGGGTAGTATTTGTAGCTTTCTGTACTATCTTGTTCAGAGCGGTGCTGAATATGCTATAACTGCGGCAGATATGGATTTCAGCACAGAAACGGCATTTGTTTGGAGTGAGGAACGTCGTAAAACAATCATCTTTGATACTGCCCCTACTGGAGAGCTTTTATCGTGGCTGGAAAAGAATGCGGACAAACAATCCAACCCGGAGTACCTAACTCTAAAGAGCGAGCTTACATTAGTTGCCGACGCAATCCGCGCGAAAGGTGGAACGTCCGCCCCACTGGTCTATCCAGATGGATTTGTGACAGCCATTCAGGCAATTCAGACCGGTGGTGGTACTACACCTGGCGCACCCGGTAACATCACATTCTACGACTACGATGGCACAATCGTCACGTCTTGGTCATTGGCAGAACTGGCAGCAAAGACCGCATTACCAGATTATCCATCGCATGAAGGGCTTACTTGTCAGGGCTGGAACTGGTCACTTGCTGACCTCAAGACCACAAATCGCAAAATGAATGTCGGCGCTATGTATATCACGGATGATGGCAAGACCAGAGTCTATATCCGACTGGAAGAAGGGCGCACATCTCCAATGCTTGGTGTTTGTCCGAATGGCACTGTCACCGTGGATTGGGGCGATGGAACGACACCAGATACGCTAACAGGGACAAGCACAACAGTTGTAAAATGGACGCCGAATCATGCTTATACTGCACCGGGCGATTATGTGATTAAGCTGACGGTGAATGGGACGATGGGGTTTTATGGGTCTCCGTCTGAAGGTCAATATGGTGCAATTCTTCGGTATTCATCTGATTCGGACACTCGTAATTATGTTTACCAAAACAGTGTTCAGAAAATTGAGATTGGAAACGGTGTAACAAGTATTGGCGGTTCTGCGTTCAACGGTTGTATTTCTCTAGCATCGATAACGATTCCGAATAGTGTAACAAAGATTGACGGTTACGTGTTTTACCATTGCCGGGCTCTAGCATCAATCACAATTCCGAATAGCATAACAAATATTTACGGTTATGTGTTTTACGGTTGTAGTTCTCTTGTATCAGTCACAATTCCGAATAGTATAACAAATATTTACAGTTATGTGTTCGCCTATTGTGATTCTCTTGCATCGATAACGATTCCGAATAGTGTAATAAGTATTGGCGGTTCTGCGTTCAACGGTTGTATTTCTCTAGCATCGATCACAATTCCAAAGGATGTAACAAGTATTGGATATTCTATGTTCTATAATTGCTATGGTGTAGCTTTTTATGATTTCACAGATTGTACAACTGTTCCAACCCTAACAAATACAAATGCTTTTATTGGCATCTCTGCTGACTGCGAAATTCGCGTCCCAGCATCGCTTGTTGACGCATGGAAAGCGGCTACAAACTGGTCAACCTATGTAGATCATATCGTGGGGGTGTAAAGATGATTCAAAGAGAATTTTATGCACTGCGCAAGGAAAGAAACATTGCGCAGTGCATTCAAAAGAGATGTATCATATGATGATACATTTGGATTGCTAAATAATATTATATCAGAGATTGCTCAATTTGATAATTCTGTGAAAGGAAATTACAGATGATTATCAACAATACAATTTTTGATGACTATGCTGATAGTATAGTGGATTGAGAAAGGAATCAAATAATGGCTATTTTTAATTTATCTGGTGGTGGACAGCCTGTTTTACAAGCAAAGCAGGCCACTCCATCAAAATCACAACAGATTATTTTACCTGATGAAGGATATGATGGATTGAGCGAAGTGGATATCAATGCAACGCCACTAGAGACGCGCACTGTCAATCCATCAACATCATCACAGACTATTACTCCAAGCAGTAGTAGCATCGGCTTTAGTAGCGTGACAGTCAATCCTGTGAAGTTGCAGAGTAAGAGCGGACAACCGACTGTTCCGTATACTTTTGTTCCTGACAGTGGATACAATGGGCTAAGTAGTGTCACATTTTTGAAAACTCCAACCCTGCTTAGCGAAAATATAAAACATGATGTTGGAATTTATGGTGTTTATGGTGAATTATATCCAATGAGTACTTGTCAATATAGATCATCGGGTATTTCAGGCAAGATTGTAAAATTTACTCCAACAGAGTTAAGTACTAACAATGCTAATTTTAAAAAGATTTCAAATGTGTACATTATCCCAGCTGGTGATAATTATCCGGGAGATTCGTATATAGGATATGTCATAAAATCGGACAACGCTGTTAATAATGTTCAAATAGGTGTTGGATTTTCTCCGAGATGTGATATGTTTAAAGGTGTTTCTAACAATACGTTTTCTTGGTCGTTTGGTACAACATTCACATTTACAATCAACAGTGATTTGTCAATAACGGTAAATTCAGCCATAGACGTGTTTGCATCATCAATATATTATATGTATGTAGCCGGGGCAATTTAAAAAACGAGGTGTAATATATGGCAAAAAAATTAACAATCAATACATCGATTAGAGCGACAAGAGTAGGTGGTAAGCGGCCACTATCAGCAATTAGGGCCATTGTATTTCACTACACGGCCAATACTGGCTCAACTGCTACAGCTCTTGGCAATGCTCGATATTTTGCTCGTGGCTCAGATGGTAGAGCGGCATCAGCACATTATGTTGTTGATGAAAAAAATATTGCTTATGAATGTGTGCCGCTAGATACAGTAGCATGGTCAGTAGGTGATGGACAGAGCGGCAAATACGGCAAGGTCTATAACAACTATAATACAGTATCTATTGAGATGGTAAGCCACACAGATGCAAGCGGCAAGTATTATATTCCAGAAGCGACTATGCAGAATGCGGCGCGTCTATATCAGATGCTTATTAAAAAGCTGCCCAATGCAAAGATGGCTATTCGGCACTATGACGTAAGCCGGAAGTTGTGCCCACAGCCGCTTATTGATGAAGATAAATGGGCAGAATTTAAGGAATTGCTAGAGGGGGTTGATGAAGTGGTCACTAAGGCAAAGATGATTGTTGACGGTAAAGATATTGAAGTCGAACGCATTTTGAAGGATGGGACGAATTATATTAAAATTCGTGATATCGCAAAGGCGCTCGATTTAGAGGTAAGCAATAATGGCAATATTGCAATTCTTAATCATAAGAAGTAATAGAGGATAGGAAAGGAGAATATATAATATGACTACAGAACAGATTGTATCACTTATCGTAGCACTACTTAGTGGACTAGCAACTTGTATTCCTCTTGCGCTCAAGCTAGTACAGTATGTAAAAAAGGCCACTCAAGAAAAGAATTGGGCGGCGCTACTTGACTTGGTTATGGAGCTCATTGCACAGGCTGAGGAGAAATTCAAGGATGGCGCAACTCGTAAAGAATGGGTTATGGCCATGGTGCAGACTAGTGCAGAGTATATCAGCTATCCACTAGATACTCAGGCGCTTAGTGAAATGATTGATGAACTGGTCAAGCTGACCAATAAGGTGAATGTTGATAAGAAATGATGCGTCTTAGCTATAAGAAAAAATGGCGCAAATCGGAGATGGCGAGGACATTAGTAATTTATTGTGTCCGTGCCATTTCTTTGATTGCACTATGGGCGGTTGCCCTTAAAACATATGCTGTCATTAAATGGGGCGAGACAAGTGGCTATGACCTTAGTGATGTGCTTGTCTTTGCAGGGGCGGCATTTGGTGGCGAATTGTTCTTACTAGCCTTTAAGCGCGTCTTTGCTAAAAAGAATGAAGATAGTGAGGATGCTTAAATATGCAAGTATTAAAAGTTGGAGATAAGTATCTGTCTATTGATGGCAAATTATTAAGCACGCAGAATAATAGTGGAGTTGTGACAATAACCACAGCTGGGGATTCTACGAGCCGCGTTGTAATGAATGGCTATAAAGCTGTTAGTCATTCAAAAAACGGCTGAATTTAATAAGGAAAGGAGTTGGTCGAGGTGAATATAACATTAACAGGCACAAAAGTTAAGCTCGATAATCGCACATTAGCATTTGAGGGAAACAATGGCGTTGATGATATTATTGTCACTGTGGACACTGACCCGTCATGGACATATAAATTGGACATTGATTATGCCAACGAGAATTGTTGTTGTGGTGATGAGCACTATAATATCATTCAGCTCAATAGAGAGGGCGATGTGTGCTCGGTCACGCTTACAATGGGTATGTTGCCGCATAGTGGCAGATATACAATGCAATTACGCGGAATCAATGAAGATGGACGGGTGTACCACAGTGAATTGTTTGAAGTATGGGTAAAGAAATCAATCAATCCATGGAAAACATATACGCCAGTCCCTAGTGAATTTTTACAAATTGAAGAAAATATTACAGAGGCGAATCAGCATCCTCCTTATCCAGACCCCAATGGTTCAGGTTACTGGATGATATGGAATACTGAGAAGCGGCAATATGAGCTTAGTGATATTCCTATAACAGGTGGGAGTGGCGATAAAACTTTTACGTTCGCCCAAGCAACGGCATCAGATACATGGGTTATTCATCACGGATTAAATAAATATCCATCTGTGACGGTTGTAGATTCAGGAGATAATGTTGTCTTGGGCGCAGTGGAATATATAGATTTGAATAATTGCGTATGCAAATTCAACGCGCCGTTTTCAGGTAAAGCATATTTGAATTAAATAAGGAGGATGTATTATGGCAACAAAGAAAATTCTAGCAAATTTAGACCTTATACAAAATGAGTTACAAAATGCCGTGATTCAGGTGCTGGCTAGTGACCCAGCTACGGGTAAACTAGGCCAGATTTATTACAATAGCACACATAAGGCACTAATGCAATATGATGGCGCAAGGTGGAATAGGGTTGGCGTTGTATATCAGCAAGACTCGACAACTGGTGCAGTCATTACTGGGCTTGATGCCAATGGCAATGTGACCACTACTAATGTTACGGGTCTTACCCTGACTGGATACACACCGGTTGAGGGTGGCTATGTCACAGCTGGTATGACTATGCAAGAAGCCATGCAAGCCATGGATACGGCTATTAAGAACGCTGTAGCTGGTGGTGGTGAGGTCAATCAGAATGCATGGTCTAAAATTTCTATTCCTGCTCAGAGCACAGCGGCTACGGCTGTTACTGGTCAAGCAGAGGATATTGTATTAAGTTCTGATGCTAAAGTTGACACGTTCACAATCAAGACTGGTAACAAGTGGGTAGACATCAACGGCTCAGGTAAAACGGTTAATATTGGGCATAGCCTAAGCGGTGCAACGGCTGGTGTATACGGCGCATCAAATGCTGTTGCTAAAGTGACCGTTGATGAAGCCGGTCATGTAACTGAAGTAAATAATGTAGAGATTACTCCAGTTGCTATTGGTGCGGCCACTACCGCCGCCGTTGAAGCGGCACAAAATACAGCTACTGCGGCACAAGCAAGCGCAGATGCAAAGGTGGCTTCTGTCACTGCTGCTGAAAATGGCGGCATTGATATTGGTGGCACTAAAACAGCTCCTACCGTTGGCATCAAGCTAGACCCAACGGCTGGTAATGCGGCCACTCTAGGCGCGGCTGGCCTTATGGTTACAATTCCAGAGGTCACAGTACCAGTATATGATATTGTAAAAGACGCTGATAGTGGCGATTATGCAGCTATTTACCATCTGACCAAAGATGGCACTAATACCGGCGCGGCAATCAATATCCCTAAAGACCTGTTTGTAAAAGAAGGTAAAGTTGTTGATAACCCAACTGGTCAGCCGGCAGGTAAATATATTGAGCTGACACTACAGAATCAAACCAATCCTATCTATATCAACGTGGCCGACCTAGTTGATGCTTATACGCCCGGTAATGGCATTACTATTAGCGCGACCAATGAAGTATCAGCAAAGGTTGTTGCGGCCAATGGTCTATCTGTTGGTGCGTCTGGTATTGCTATGGCGCTTGCATCTGATGTAGCAAATGGTGCAATGTCTAGCGATCAGTTCACTAAGCTAGGCGGTATTGCTGATAATGCTACTGCTAATGCTATTACGCTCAATGGCGTTGCTACACCCAATCCAACATTCTATGCTCCTACTACGGGTGGCACGGCTGGTCAGCAACTTGTATCTGGTGGAGATGGCGCACCTGTATGGCAGGATATGCCAACAAACCTCAAGAAATATAGCGACAATAACACAGAGCTTACAGCGGTTGGCGGCGTATTTACTTGGACTATTAGCGCGGCAACGCACGGTATTTCACAGCCTCTAGTTGTACAGCTATTTGAAGTGGCAAGCGGCGCTCAGGTCATTGCTGATGTTACAGTTGCATCTGCTGGTATTACAATCCAAATCAATGATAGTGCCAATGTGAATACTCTAACAGCTAATACCTACAAAGTGGTGATTATTGGATAAGGTGGTGATTGCATATGCGTAACTCAAACTGCCACTGTGGTACAACAGTACCTAGTGAATTTTATCAAATTGAGGCTAATGTCACCGCCATTAACAATAACCCGCCATATCCTGACACAAGTGGCTCTGGCTATTGGATGATATATAATCCAACCAAAAAGCAATATGAGTTGAGTGATGTTAAAGTGCCAGTATATAGCGGCAATATTAACATAGATGCTATATATGGCGGTGATAGCACTAATTTTGAATCCGGCACACATGATAAAGTATTGACTACCCATGTCCGCTCTCGTAGTGATACTGAGGCGAATTGGGCGGCAAACGACCCATTACTTGAATTAGGCGAATTTGGGCTTACCACAGATGGTGAGAACAAAGGTCGGTTCAAAATTGGCGATGGAGTCAATTCATGGAGCGCCTTAAAATATTATGGCGAAAATGGCGCATCTGGTGATTATGTTACAATGGATATGATTGAAAACGAAAAAGTGCCGCTTCCAATCAAATCACTATCACAAGATGACGGTACAGTTCTGGTGTTAGATGGCGGCGATGCAGATGATTTATCTGTCTGAGCTATTAACCATTTAATTTATAAACAATGAAAGGAAGTATATTTTATTATGCCTGAAAAAATTATTCAGTCTCGCATTCAATTCCTTAACGACACAGCCGAGGCTCTAGCAGCTCAAGGCGAATCTATCCCTAAGAAGGGCGAACCGGTATACGAGAATGATACCCGTAAGCTCAAGATTGGCGATGGCGCGACCAAACTAGCTGACCTAAAGTATTTTGGCGGCGATTCTGCCAAGCATTTTGATGTTGTTCCAAATGAGGCCGAGGAAGATGTTGCAGCTATTACTCGCGTTGCAACAGGTGCAGAACTACATACTGGCGATACTGCTATTGTTAAGCGCGAAATTACTACTGGCAAGACCAGCTATACGGCTTATGTATATGACGGCGAATGGAAAGCCATGGATGGCAACTATCGCGCCGATAATGTTTATTTCGATGATGACATTACTTATACTGTTGCTATTGGTACTCTATCAAAGCCATCTGGCTCTGCTAAGTTCAATACAAAGGGCAAAAATGTCGAACAGGTACTTTCTAGCCTAATGGCTCAAGAGGCTAATCCGTCTAAGTCCAATCCTGCTGTTAGTTTCAGCGCACAGAGTGGCTTTGGCACATTTGAGATTGGTACTAAGAAGAATCTGACATATACAGCGGTACTATCTGCTGGCGGCTATACTTATGGCCCAGCTACTGGTATTACGGCTCAGAGTTGGGAAGTTAGCTGCACAGGCGTAACAGAAAAGAAAACAACTGCCACTGGCTCTTTTGACGGCATTGTCGCTGAAGCGACTGCTAAGAAAATTACAGCTAAGGCAAATTATGGCGATGGCGCTATTCCTAAGACCAACCTAGGTAATGATTATCCTGCTGGTCAGATTAAGGCTGGCTCTGCTTCTAAGGATTCTAATAGCCTAATCGGTGTGCGGCATATGTTCTATGGCGTTGTTAAATCTGCTGATTTTGAGCTTAATTCTGCTAATATTCGTGGATTAAAGCATGAGGCGGCTGCTAAAAAGACTATCGGCACATTTACTGCTGGCGCTGGTGCTGTTAAGGTTGTCGTTGCTTGCCCAGCTGGTTATAATGTGACTAAGGTTACACTTCCTAGCGCTATGGGAGCTGATGCAACTGCCGACTTTGTGAAACAGGCTGGTACTGTTCAGGTAGAGGGCGCAGAGGGCTATACCGCAGCGGCTTATAGCGTGTGGGTATTTGAACCTGCATCAATCCCCAGCACTCAGAGCTATAGCATTGTAATTGGTTAATTATATAAGGGAGGAATAAATAGATATGGCTATTATTAAGAAAGACGGTAACTTCATGGGTCTGCCCATGAATATCCAACGTGGCAACCCAATTCCTCTAGACGATAGCTCTGTTTACTATAGCAAGGCTACCATGGAAACATATGCCAAGTCTGGTGTTACGGCATATGTTGGTCAGATTGTTACTCTAGTTGATGAAACAAACAAGACTTGTGAAGCATACATGATTGCTAATGAGGCTGGCACACTAATCAAGCTAGCTTCTACTACTGCATCTGGCGACCTTGCTGGCGATGTTGCTACTCTACAAGGTCAGGTTGCAGACCTTATTGCTAAGGTTGGCAAAGCTGCTGAAGGCGAAGTCGCGGCTACTGGTCTATATAAGGAAATTGCTGATGTTCTAGCTGTTGCTAATGGCAAGGTCGCTTCTGTTGCGGCGGCTGACAAGTCTATTACTATTGTCGGTAGTGCTACTGAACCTACTGTCAAGGTAGCTATTGCATCTGGCGATGATAATGCACTTTCACTTGCGGCAGATGGTCTAAAGGTCGTTATTCCCGAGGTGACTGTACCTGAATATAGCATCAAGAAGCTAGATGCCGCTACTGAGGGTATGTCCGCATCTTATCAGCTTACCAAGGATGGTGCTGTTGTTGGTGCAGTTATCGACATTCCTAAAGACATGGTTGTTAAGTCCGGCTCTGTTCAGACATTTGCGGCCGGTGAGATACCTGCTGGTGTTACTGAGGCTGGCACATATATTGTTCTAGTCCTAGCTAATGCTACTAGCGACAAGCTATATATTAAGGTTGATGACCTGATTGAATATGTCACCTCTGGTTCTGCTGAAGGCGATATGGTATTCGTCAACATCGACCCCAAGACCCATAAGGTAACCGCTACAATTACCGATGGCACTGTAACCGAGGCCAAGCTTCATGCTGATGTTAAGGCTAAGCTGGCTAAGGCCGTGTCTGCCGTTCAGGAAGTCAAGGCCGGTACTACTAATGGCACGATTGCTGTTGATGGTGCTGAAGTTGCTGTTACTGGACTAAAGAGCGCCGCATATACTGAGTCCACGGCCTATGATGCCGCTGGTACTGCTGATGGTGTCAAGACGGCTCTTGAGGGCACTGATGCCGATGAAGCTACTGCTGTGACCATTAAGGGTGCTAAGAAATATGCCGATGAACAAGCCGCAGCAGCTAAGAGTGGTGCTGAATCAACCGCAAAGGGCTATGTTGACGCACTGAAGCTGGAGGATGCAGCGGTCGCCAAACAGCTCGTTTCTGCCGTTACGCAGACCAATGGACAAATTAAGGTTATTCGTCGTGAGCTAGTTGCTGATGATATTCCAACTCTTGGTATTTCTAAGATTGATGGTCTACAGGGCGCTATTGATGCAAAGCAGGATACGCTAACATTCAATACTACATATGACGCATCTGCTAATAAGGCGGCTACTATGACCGATGTCAACAACGCCAAGGATGCTCTAGTCGGTACTGATGAAGATACCAAGGCTAGCCTTACTATCAAGGGCGTACAGAAGTATGCGGATGATAAAGCAAGCACGGCTCTAACTGATGCCAAGGCTTATGCTGATGGTCTAGTTACTGGCGATAGTGGTATTACCAAGCGTGTTGACGCACTAGAGACTAAGGTTGATGTAGCAAAGGTCAGCACTGCTATTGCTACTGCTAAGACCGAGGCTATTACTGCCGCTGGTGAAGATGCCGCCACCAAGGACGTTGCTCTAAAGACTGCTATTCTTGGTGAAGAAGCGTATGCTCAGACAGTTAAGAGCGCATATGAACTTGCCGCATCCAAGACCACTATGGCTGATGTTGAAGCAAAGGATTATGCAACCAAGACTGAGGCACAGGGTTATGCTGATGCTAAGGATACTGCGATTGCAGACGCTAAGAAGGCTGGCACAGATGCCATGGCTAAGATTGGCACTATCCCAGAAGGCGCAACTGCTACTACTGCTATTGGCTATGTAGATGAAAAGATTGCGGCTATTCCTGCACAGGTTAATTATACCGTCACCGCTGATACTAGCACTCCTGCTGGTGTTGCCAAGCGCTATGTTCTTAGCCAGAATGGGAGCGAGATTGTAACCATTGATATTCCCAAGGATATGGTGGTCAGCTCTGGTACTGTTGAGGTCAAGGCTGATGCTGGCGTATGGGGCGTTGCTGGTACTTATCTAGTTCTCACCCTAGCAAATGCAACATCTGATAAGGTGTATATCAATGTTGGCGACCTTATCGAATATGTGACTAGTGGCTCTAAGACTGGCGATATGGTCGAAATCAAGATTGATGCCGAGCATAAAGTCACTGCCGTTATCAATGATGGCACGATTACCAAGGCAAAGCTAGTCAAGTCTGTACGGGATAGCCTAGCTCTAGCTGATAGCGCACTACAAACCGCTGATCTTGCGCCATATGCCAAGACCGCCGATGTTGAGGCTGGTTATGTTGCAAAGGAAACTGGCAAGCGCCTCATGACCGATGCAGAAGGTACTAAGCTTGCTGGTATTGATACTGCAGTTCTATCCAATAAGATTGAAGCTGTCAAGGTTGGTGGCAAAGCTCTTGACATTACTGATAAGGCTGTTGATATTACAGCAATCAGCACCGATCTACTAACTCAGGGTACTATGACCCTAGTGCTAAATGGTGGCAACGCCGCCACTCTAGCTGCTGAATAATATTCAGACAAATTAAATATATGGGTGGCTCGGCTTGAAATATAGTCGGGTCGCCCATATAAATACAAAGAGGAGGCTTCTTATGGCGACTAAGACATTAAATAACATAAGAACTCGACACACACGAGATACTAGCGCCAACTGGACTAAATATGACCCTGTTCTACTTAGCGGCGAAATTGTCATTGTAGACACAGCGTCTGGTGAAGTGCGGTATAAAGTCGGCGATGGCATAAAAAAATATTCACAATTACCATTTGACGATGAGGCTGTAAGAGCCTTAATTGACGCGCATGGCGTATGTAAACAATTTGACAATCCTGCGCTAACCTCATCAAATGGTGTATGTACTTGGACAGTAAATCATAATATGAACAAAAAAGTTGTATTTAATATTATTGAGGTGGCTACCAAAGAAGATGTGCTGGCTACTACACTAGTGACCAGCAATAATACATTAACTGTAAAATTTGGCTCAACTAGCAACATTGCGGCTGGCAAGTATAGAATTACAGTAATTGGAAGTGAGGTAAGCACATGAAATATGTAGGCTTATACAATAATGATAAAGACATTGTCACTAAAGACAAATTAGAGGCTGTTAAATCAGCTATCCCAACTAAGACAAGCCAGCTTGACAATGATAGTGGATTTATTACATCTGCTCCTGTTACCAGCGTAAACACAAAGACGGGTGCAGTTACCCTATCTGCATCTGATGTAGGTGCACAACCCACTATTACAGTGAATGGTATAATAAAGGGCGATGGGGCTGGCAATCTTAGTGCACAAGATACTGTTGCGGCTGAATTGGTCGATTTGCCCACTGTACCAACTAAGGTATCTGAGCTAACCAATGACGCTAATTATATTACTGCGGCTCAAGCACCTGTTCAATCTGTTAATGACAAAACAGGTGCAGTATCACTAACAGCTAGTGATGTTGGTGCTGTATCTAAAACAGGCGATACTATGACTGGAAATTTAACAGTTGGCTCAGCTTCATTACAGACTAATGGTTATGTTACTGGCACGTGGTTGAAAACAACGGCAAGTATAGCTTCAAGCTCAGCAGCTTCTAAAATAGCCGTAATTAACGACGGATGGATTTATAGCAGAACAACAGGGCAGATTAAATCAGATATTGGATTAGGCAATGTTGATAATGTTAAGCAATATAGCACTACCAATCCGCCTCCCTATCCAGTTACTAGTGTGAATAGTAAAACAGGTGCTGTTACGGTTCGTGAAGTTCCCGCTGTCACTGCCTCTGATGATGGAAAATTCCTGCGAGTGAAGAATGGCGAATGGACATCTGAGGCCGGAGGAGCATCAGTATTTTTGGTGACGCTGACGACACCTGATTATACTAGCGAATATTATGATTCATCAGACATAACGGCTGATAAGTCATTCGCAGAGATTTATGCAGCATATCAGAATGACGATATCATACGCGCAAAGTGGGGCATCTGGATTTTAGACTTGGTGAGCATCATCAATGATACTGCAACATTTGCAGCGTGTAGAGGTGATGCGGATATTGAGACAGAAGTAAACAGTGTGACAGCAGTATGCACTGGAGATATCACTAGTAGCTGGGTGATCGGGAGCTACACGAACAACATTCCGGGAGCGGCTACTACACTTCCGAAAGCACCGGGGACGGCGGCTGCCGGGACATCTGCGGCGTATGCCAGAGGCGACCATGTGCATCCGAAGCAAACGGTGACAAAGTCGGATGTGGGCCTCGGGAATGTGGATAATGTTTCAATCAATACCAGATTGAACCGCACAACGAATGTGAATGCAACAGATATACATTATACGACGCTGATGGCGCGTGGAGAAAGCCTGAACGCGGCGGAGGTGACACCGGCGGTGAATGGCGCCATTGCTTGGGTTTATGGATAAGGCGGTGATGAGATGAGTTTACCGGGCGGGTATACGGAGCTGGAATATATCCAAAGTTCGGGGACGCAGTATTTGGATTCCGGGGTGACGTTTGAGAAGACGGACACCGTGGAGTTCGAGATTCTTTGGACGGTCACGCCGCCGAGCTCCGGAACCTACGTCGGCGGCAACTACTATATGCAGGTCGGCATGGGCACGAGCGGATACGGCATCTACGCGGCCAGCAACACGAAGGCATACGGCACGAAGGACAGGATGCGCGTGACATTTGCCTCTGTACAGGAGACGCTTCTTGTCAACGATGCACAGGTGTTCACGCACGATTGGTCAGGGCAGAATTTGTCCAACGTCAAGCTCGGCATTTTGAAGCTGGGCATGGAGGGAAATGCGTGGTATTCCTCCGCCCCGGTCAGCGCGAAGGTCTATTCTTGTACGATCAAAAAGGGCGGGGCGCTGGTACGGAATTTCATTCCCTGCAAAAATGCGGCTGGGGTAATCGGGCTGTGGGACGATGTGAACAGCGTGTTCTACCAGAATGCCGGAAGCGGCGTATTCACGGCAGGGCCGGAAGTGCGCGGGACGCACAAGACACTCATCGGTGGGACAGCGTATGAGGTCAAAGCCGGGAAATGCCTCATTAACGGGACGGCGTATGCCATTCAGAAGGGGCGGACACTGATAAACGGGACAGGGTATGACATTGCGCTTGCCTCCCTGTACGACCCGGTTTTCGCGAATAACGAATGGGCGGATATCATTGCGGCCTGCCATGCGGGTGCGGTTCCGGACACATGGGCGGTCGGCGATTACAAGGATATGACCATCGACGGCCTTTCCTACCGCGTGGACATCATTGGGAAAAACCACGATGCATATCTGGACGGGACAGCTGCTCCGCTGACGTTCCAGCTGCATGACTGCTACGAAACGAGATACAGCATGCAAGTCCCGGCTTCCAATCAACGTTATTGGGAAAATTGTCAGATGAGGAAAACACACCTTCCGGCTATTTTGAATCTGCTGCCGGATGAAATTCAGACAGGGATTCGAGCGGTCAATAAAACGACCTACGGCATGCGGGCGACGGATAAGCTGTTTTTGCTGTCTGAGAGCGAAGTTTTCGGAAGCAATCAGTATTCGGCAGATGGCGAGGGTGCGCAGTATGCGTACTATGCTGCGGGAAACAGCCGCATTAAGAAAGTGAACGGCAGCGCATATGACTGGTGGCTGCGTTCGCCGTGTATAGAGGATGTGGATTCCTATTGCATCGTTTCCAGCGGCGGATATCGCAGCTATAAGGCATCTAACTACAACGTGGGTGTATCCTTTGCATTCTGTTTTTAAGGAGAAATGAAAATGACATATGTGAAAATTAGCGGGACAGAGTATCCTGCGGCAATCAACGGGAAGCTGGCCGACCGGGAATGGGGTGGCCGGGACAGCAAGGCAATTACGCTGACGATGGGCTACAGTGAGGCCGTGACGCTGTTTGTAAACGGCATTGCATGGAGCATCGTGCAGCGAGAGAATGTACCGACATTGGATGCAAATGGCCAGCCGACCGGCGAGACGACGGAACAGGTCTCGGAATTTGACAATTCGGATTACTCAGTGGCTGGGAGCATCACGGACAACCGGGATGGCACGGTGACGTGCAAAATGGGCAGGCCGACAGAGACGGAAACGCTGCGGGCGGAGAAAGCCGACGCGGAACTGGCGGCGAAAATTTTACTTGGGGAGGCGGAATGATGGGCTACACAGAACGGGCGAGGGCGCTGCGGCCATACATTGAAAAAGCTTCTGCGAACCTAACTGATGAAGATGCACTGCAAGCGGTGGAGCTCTTTCCCCAGTGGGTGACAGGTCGTGCTTACGCGGTTGATGAGCGGCTGCAATATAAGAATGTGCTATATCGCGTGGTGCAGGCGCATACCTCACAGGCAGACTGGACACCGGATATCACACCGGCGCTGTTCGTAGTCGTTTCACTGGACGAATGGCCGGAATTTGTGCAGCCTACTGGTGCACACGATGCGTACAAGAAGGGCGACAAGATCACCTTCAACGGCAAGCATTACATCAGCCTGATTGACGCGAACGTGTATTCACCCACAGCATATCCGGCTGGTTGGCAGGAACAACCATAAATAAAACAATATCCCCTATGATTCAATATAGTCATAGGGGATAAATTTTAACCAATCAAAGAAAGGATGATTTAACGTCAATGATAACCCTATATCGCCCAGCAGGATATGATAATCCAAGAGCGCCAGAATTTACAGGGCGCTCTATTGATACAAAACCAAGCAATGTAGAAAACGGCGCAAGCTACATTGAAATAGATACTGGACGTGTATACCGTTATGATAAGGAAAACAATAGATGGATTGAAGGAAAGGAACAGCGCTAATGATTACATTAACTAGACCGGCATATTATGACGAATATAGATATGCTCAATACTGTGGATTAGAAAAAGATGACAAATCAATAATCTCGGCAAACAATGGCGATGAATATTATGAAATCGATACGGCTAAATTCTATAGGTATAATGAAGCAAGTCATGAATGGATAGAGCAACCAAGTGATGCCGCACCTATTGATACAGGTTTGCCGCCTATGACCAGTGAGACAGTGGGGCATTTTCTGAGTAATGACGGTACGGTGACTAATTGGCAACCTGTAGCTTCTAAGAATTTTGTAATTGGGCTTACTGAACACGTTGACAATGGTACATATACTGCGGATAAGACATGGGTCGAAATTAAGACGGCTTATGATGAATTACAGAATATCGTCATTAGGCATGATAGTGCAGAAATGCCATTGATGAACGTGCAGCTAGCAAATAATGGAGATGCAACATTCTTATTTGGTCATGTTGAGATACAAACTGGCGGTCAGCGCATTGTAACACGAGGCATTCAATATAGCCATATCGGCGTAACAGATACATGGAGTGACTATGATATGGAGGCTGATTTATCTGAATATCTACAATTAGCTGGTGGCAATATGCAAGGCGCATTGACTCTGGCTGGCGCTCCAACAGAAGATAATCATGCCGCAACCAAGCAATATGTAGACACAAGGAATCTTGAGGTTCAGTTCAGACAGGATACAACGGCTGGGATTCTGACAAATGTAGAAATAGGTGAAATAACCCAAGCATTTATAGAGCATAGGATAGTTACGGCTACATTCAATGGTGATGTATATACTCTGCTATCTGCATCAGCCGCAGACGCGTCATTCGTTCATGTAGAGGATAATATCGTTACAGTGTTAAGATATGATTCCGTTGGGCAAGTATGGACAAAAGAACAAACCACACTATTAGATACAAAGGGTGGTACAATGTCCGGTAATATTGATATGGCGGCTAATAACATCATCAACGCTCAGAAAATTCATATTGATGGGCAAGCCAATTTGTACCTAGGCTCTGTTGCTGAAAAGGCTGGCACAACTGGTGCTCGTTTAACAGGTGTAGTCGGCGGTGGTGCGGCATTCGTAAAGCCTGATAAACAATCTGAATATGTACCTGTATCAGTTGGCACACCAACTGCATCTGAACACGCTGTTAATTTAGGGCATCTTACACAACCGCTATTATCAGACGCTCCAGCTTCAGATGGTTGCATATCAAATAAGAAATATGTGGACGACCAAGTAGCTACAAGAGTTCCATTAGTACAAGCTAATCAAGGCCAAATCAAGGCGTATGTGCAAAATGGCTCTAAGCCAGATGTATGCTTAGTGTCAGATGGCGGTGTGCCCTTGTGTATGGCTCGATATACTACCAAAGGACATCTTATCGACCAAACTGCGCCCACAGAGAATAATCACTTGGCTAATAAGCAGTATGTAGACACAAAGGTCTCTCAGACAGGTGGTAACATATCTGGTGACTTGATGGTTGGCGGTTCATTAACAATCAATGGAACTGGTTCAGTATTGGGTGCGCCCACACAGAATGTCGACATTGTGAATAAGGGTTATTTAGACACATCTATAAGCGATGTTATCAGAAAATCTAGTGTTACTGTAGGCGCAAATTCTAGTGTAAATGTGCTGCTATCAAACGGCGCATATTTACTTACTGTATCAGATGATATGCACGGTGGTCTAGTATTTGTATCAGTTTATCCTTCAGGCGAAACAATAAATGGTCTAGTTAATTTGAATAATTGGAAATGTGAAAGAATTAGTAGTGGTAGTGGCGTTACATTAACAAATAGCGCCACATCCGAAATGACAGTATATATTACCTCTATTGGAGAGGGCACATATAGATGAAAGGAATGATCATGTATGTCTAATTTTTGTGGTGGCATTAAGCTAGATAAAAATTCACTTAAAATCATTAACGGGGTGATTTGTGATGCAAATGCAACAACTGTTGATAGAAGTAAAGCAGTATCTACTTGCGGTCAGCTCTGGGATGGCGCATTATTTACTGTGGTTAAAGTTGGCGGCGCTGGTTATATCACTCTACATGGTTCGGAAGGCGAAGAAATTGGTGCGCCTATTATGGGTCGTGGTAATTGTGGTGTTGGTCTTGATGGGCGCTTTTTCAAGATTGTAAATAGCGCTGTTACACTACAAGAGGGCTTCTTACTTACTGTTGATGTAACGCCAAAGGACGCGCTTATCACTGTAACTGATGTTGACGGTACAGAGGTTGACCCAGTTAGTGGCAATGCCAAGCAATTCTTACTAAGCGGCATTGGTGATACATATACTGTCACAGCTACTAGAGAAGGATATACTACTGAGGCAAAACAGGTCAAGAATACAGGCGACCAGACGTTTACTATTGTAATGAAAGAAGCTGTTGGCGGCTAATATATAATTATGGGGAACATTGGATAGATTATTATGTCTACCATGTTCCCCATTTTTTTACTCTATTTCATCTTTGCCTAGAGCGTCTGCTAGTCCGCGACTATAACCTTCTCTATATCCATCGGTTTTGCCTAGCCGATATCCTTCGTCATATCCAGCGTCATATCGTTCTTGAGCGGCTTCTTCCTTACCATCTTCAAAACCATTCAAATATGCCTCATCGCAACTGACAATCTCAACACCCAGATTCTCATATTTAGCCATCTCAGAATTATGTCTATTGCATAAATCCTCTAATGTGGCGATCATGATAGAATCGAGCTGTTTACATAAATATAGCGTATCTTCGCCATCTAGCAATTCATAATAATCACCAATACACCTAAATTTCCACATTACCAATCATCCTGTTCATCCATTTCATCATAAGCTGTCATATATCCTGTGTTATATCCCATAGCATAATTATCTATACAAATAGTCAATAAATCATACCACATAACAATCGTATCTTCTGTTGTTGTCATAGACGTTTTAATAATAGGCTCATCGTCTGGATTGGCTAAATCAATGAGTTCAATCCATGACTCGTTATCTGTAATATGTAGAGTAGGGATAATCATAATTAAGCACCAGTAGAGCCTAGTCCTGCTAGCCCGCGCTCTGTCTCATCTAGCTTATCCACTTCTTCAAATTCACCCTGATAATATGGACGAATGGCCATCTGAGCAACACGGTCGCTATTGCTGATAGATAGATAATCATCTGTGGTATTGAGCATAATAACAATTACCTCGCCTGTGTAATCTTCATCTAGTATACCACCAACACAGATCAATCCTTTACTAGCTAATCCAGACCGCTGTAGTAGCTGTAGCATATAGCCGCTCTCTGGCTGAAATGCCCATCCAGTAGGGATTTTTACTGTTTCGTGTGGGGCGATATATAGCTTCTCAAAACAATCTGTATTGACTTCCATGTGCTTATAGTCAGCATTTGGATTGAGTTCACAACATTTATCTACACGCAAATCACAATAAATATCCGCGCATGCCGCCTTTTCACTACCATAAGTAGGTAGCTTGGCAGTATCTGATAGTCGCTTTGCTTTTAACTTAATCTTCATTTGGTTCATATCCTCTCTGTGTTAGTTCTAGAAAGCGTGGTAGCGATTCAATGAAATCACAGAACATTTGCCAATCAGGAAGAAAATGCGATCTACGCTGTTGTAGCATCGTTTTTAGTTGAAGATAATTTGTGCTAACAGCCATAGTGATTTCCATACCCGACGGGATATTATATAACATCTCAAGCCGCGCCTGCTTCAGTTCTTCATCTGCAATGGCAAATCCCTGTTCCTTTTTTGCTTTTATCAGTCTATTATATTCGTCGATCTTTTCTTGTAGGATGTTGATAGCTCTAGGGTCAACATAGCGATTGCAGCAATCCTTTGGTTTCATTACTTGTAACTTATGCATAGTAGAACAAGATGAAACAATATCAAAGAATCTATATCGTTCAAACTGGACTACAGCTTTTTCACTAATTGTCAAATCAAATTGAACAATAATACCCTTTAGGAAATTATCATGTCCTGTACCAGTAGGGCAAGTAGAACAAGCCTTAATACCCTTAGTAAGCTCGGCGGTCAAGCCGTCAAGCTCAACCGCCTTTGGATACTTAGCCGCTCTAATCGCCTCATCTAGTCCATATACACGAACATTAGATACATTAGGCAATTAGTAGTCCTCCTCAATATCACATTCAGCTAGGACATCCTCTGTAATGTCATGGCATTCAATGTCTACCATATACAGCTTATCGCCATCATAACAATTGGGTGAATATGTCACCATATCGACCTCTACACAGGTGTCATCATCGACCCATACTCGCTCACCAATGCGAGGAATAATCATACGTGCGGCATGGGTATATGTCCATACATGTCCTTTACAGTCCTCATTGCCGTCAATAAAATATCTTAGCAGAAATTCCATTTATTTAATCCTCCCAATCATATTGCTTGCAGAAATAGCTAATTTCACTATCTGAGATATATTTCTGCATGATTACATACATCTCGCGTTCCTCATCCGGTGCATCTAGTGGTAGCCATACCAAATCGCCCTTATTTGGTTCGCCCATTAGGTCTAGTTCACCACATGAACAAATCCAGTCCTCATTACCTAGTCTGTTTAGATAGAAATTGATACGATTTTCTGTCATTATTTAGTCCTCCTTGCTAAATCTTTCATGCTTTACACGCATTTCTACTTCTTGCTGTTTGCCCTTGTTAAATGCTGTCTTATAGTCATTAGTAAGATAACCCGTCACTCTACGCAGACGCTTAATATCTCTGCTATTACACATTGGGCAAACATCACCCATCTGGTCACAATAGCCGCAATTCATGCACTGGTCATTTGGCACATTGATAGCAAAGTAAGGAATATCCTTATCCATAGCATAATTGACAATGCTCTCTAGTGCATCAATGTTATATTTTGCCGCAGCGTCTAGCTCTACATATGTGATACAACCAGCATTGCTATATCCTGTCAACTGAGATTCAATATCAATCTTCTCAAATGGATTGACATTAATCCAAACAGGAACGTGCATCGAATTGGTAAAGAACTCCTTGTCAGAGACATTAGGAATTACACCGTACTTTGCTTTGAATTTCTGCATTGATGTGTAGCATAGATTCTCAGCAGGGGTCATATATACACCAAAATTGAGTTGATATTGTTCCTTGAACTCGGCGCATCTTGTTTTGAATAGTTGCTCAATGCGTTTGGCTAGTTCCATACCTTCTAGCTTAGTATGGTCACAACCAATTAGAATTTGTAGTGTCTCAGCAAGTCCAATCTGTCCAATGACAATCGTACCATGCTTTAGAGCCGAACGGATGCCTTCTTCTGGCACATATCCGTACATGACATTATTCTCATACATGAATTTAGCTGCTTCTGGAGATTGGCTACAAATCCATTCAAATCGCTCTAGTAGCATATCCTTGGCTTCATGGATTTTTGTATCAAGGAAGTGCATAAAACACTCAATGGTATCGGCATCAGGGTATGCAGCAGCCGCTGCCTCTTTAGCTTCCATAGCCAATGTTGGCATGATAATTGTGACAGGACAAATATTGCCACGACCGTCTTTCATCTGCCCAAATCCGTTAATATCCATACCGTTGGCGGTGCGGCAACCCATTGTGCTAAAATATGTGCGTGGATCATTGATATCATATCCTGCATTATTTGACCAGTCTACATTAGCATAATTAGGATATAGACGTAGAGATGTAGATTTGAGAGCAAGTCGGAACAGGTCATAGTTTGGTTCGCCCGGATGACGATTTACTCCATTCATACACTGGAAGATACCACATGGGAAGATACTGGTGCGATGTAGCTTACCAATACCATTGATAGACACGTCAAGTAGAGACTTGGTAACAAGCCGTCCTTCTGGTAATGTGCAAGTGCCGTAGTTAATACTGGTGAATGGTAGCTGATTCCCAGACCGAGATTGTAGCGTATTTAGATTATGGTACATACCTTCAACGGCCTGATAACATTCTTTCGTGGTCATATCCATAGCATACTGATACGCTCTTGAATCTCTTGACTTGTAAAATTCAGACTCGATTGGTTCTTCATTCCCTAATGGAGCATGATAGGTAATTTCTTCACCAACACAATATTTCATACCATCATACCAGTGTTTAGAAAAGCTCTTTCTCACATAAGGAACCATTGTCCAATCAAGATGAGTTGCGCTTACTCCGCCAAACTGCTGTAGACTCTGAAGCTGGAAAATAACCGCTACAAGCTGAAATGCTGTGTTAATGCTCTGAGCAGGGCGCACATCTGTCTGACGCGTATTAAACCCATTCGCAAGCAAATCATCAAATGGAATAGACAGGCAGTTGTGATTACCTACAGCATAGTTGTCTAGGTCATGGATATAGATTTCATTGTTTTCATGGTTAGCTCGTGCCATTGGCGAGATAAGATATTCAAGAGCAAACTGTTTGGTGACAATTCTAGTTGCTTCACCAATTCGCCCACCAAAGCTATGTTCATCTACATTGGCGTTTTGGTTTTCAATGTTTTTACCAGATAGCTTTTCACCAACAGCATCCATAAGGGCGGCATACTGGCTTCGAGCCATTTCGTGCAGATGCTTATATTCTACATAAGCTGTAGCCACCTCTTTATACTTGCTTGCCATGAGCTTCTTAATAACAATGTTCTGAATATCCTCAACAGACATATCGTTATTCTTTTCAGCAACATCATCTGCAATACGCTGTGCAAACGAGGTCATTTCATCTGTTAGATTATTAGAATATACGCTATTAAATGCCCGGATAACAGCATTTGCGATTTTACTGCTATCAAATTCTACCTTTCTACCATCACGCTTAATTACAAACAATAAATCGTCCTCCTTTTAATTCTCCTTAACATGGATAACAACATTTGGCTTATTGGTATCCATATCAATTACTGTGCCAATGTGGTCAACATCATATAGCTGATTTCCAATGTGGATGCGAACGGATTGATTAACAATATCTCTATTCATAAAATTAACAACATACTGTACAATGGTGTCATAAAATTCACCAACAGTCATTACATTACCTCCTTGTCATATATATTATCACGATTCGGTTGATTTGTCAAGCAATTTCTTTAATCTCTTTAGACATTCTGGACAAAGCCAAAATTCAGCTTTACTATACACGATGGCATCTTTAAACTCGTATGCACCACATACTGCGCATACTCTGGTTGGCCCACTGCGAATCTCACCTACTGGAACAGATAATTTGAAAGTACATTCATTTAGTTTATGATGATTCATTCATTATCCTCCTTATCCATCAATTTATTCACAGCATCCACAAGCTCATTGATTTTATTCAAAATATCATCACTTACCACTCTTACGATCTGATTGTCCGATTTGATTGCATTGGTAAAAATATGCTTGTTGCAATCGCTGATTGGTTCAATCTTCTTCTTTTCTTTCTTAGTGAAATCATATGCGCCGATACGAAGAAAATTATTTGTGACATTTAAGTCGTTAATTCTAAAGTCCGTGCTATCTCCATCGCTATAGCATACATGAACTGCAATGTTATCATTTCCTAAATCACTGATATTGTCAATATAGCCGATAAATCCAGCTCTTGTCTTGACATAATCTCCTACATGAAATTCATAGTTCATCTAATCAACATCTCCTTTAATTCAGTGTCGCGGATTTTCTCCTCTTGTACTTTCAATCCTTCTCGAATAGCTGTCTCATCTCCAATCAATATTAGCCGCTCTTGTGCGCGTGATACTGAAGTGTATAGCAAGTTGCGCGATAAGAGATTACTATGGCTTCTATCAATCACCACAATCACAGCCTTTGCTTGGCTACCTTGACAGCTATGAATAGAAATTGCATATGCTAACAGCGTATTCTTGATATGCGCCTTATCAACTATACAATCGCCACAATCATATCGCACTATCATATATGTCTCTTTCTCATTTGGCACAATTTCCATTACTGTGCCAATATCACCATTTGCTACAAAAGCCGTATCATCATCGACAAGTGGCATGGCATATTCATTCTTTTTATTGATGACTTTATCGCCCACCTTGAAATAAATAGGCGTATCATTGACAGTATGCCCAACTGTGCTCAATTCATTTGGATTGAATTTGGCTTGAATTGCCGCATTGATAGCCAATGAGCCAACATCGCCTTTATTAAATGGGGACAGAATCAGCACATCGTCCTTATTATATCCATCTGCTAAGAGCCGCGCATACTCTTGCTCAATTTGATTGATTACTAATGTATCAGTTTCAATGAACTCATAATCTGTGAAAGTATCTGTCAGATGGTCATTTACTCCATTTCGTACATCAGTAGCTATGGTAATAATGCCAGATGTGTTATATCTGAACACCTTAGTCAAGTTGCATACAGGCACTATGCCGCTATCAAGCATATCCTCAACAATGTTGCCGCAAGCAATAGATGCAAGCTGAGAGGGGTCAGCTATGAAGATAATCTTGGTAGTATCTGTTACCTTGTCGAATAGCATTGAGAGCAAATGGACGCTAACCATGCCCATCTCGTCAATTAGCACATAATCGCCTAGATTATCACCACAAGTCAAGAACATATGAATGGTACTGGCTTCACGCCCTGTTGCTTCTCTTAACCTCTTTGCCGCAATTCCAGTTGGGGATAAGAGGGTATAAGTGTAATCATTGACTTCTAGCATCTCAATGATTGCCTTGGTTGTAGCCGATTTGCCTGTACCAGCCGAGCCAGTCAACATCATCACGTCCTGCTTACAAGCCATCTCAAGAATCTGCGCCTGTTCATCAGTCAGTTCTAAGCCGTCTACACTTGTAAACTTCTGCCAATCCATAGGATAATAATGTGGATTGGTTATTTTTTTCTTGATGACATCAGCGATATGTTGTTCAGCGCTATATGTGGCTTGTAGAGACGTATTTTGGCTAGGCGCGTCATAGTGTACTTGCGCCGCTTTCGTCACAACATCGAATAGGCTACGAATACACTGAGGCACGCGCTTTTTGATTATTTCAAACAGCATCCTGGCTTGCATCCGTGTATTGCCGTCTAGCTCATTGTGCTTTAGAGCATATATAGTAGCCGCTTCACATCGTTCATAGCTATCTAGCCAAATTGCTGTTTTCTTTGTTATCGCTCTATCTGCTCTATCAAATGACCATTCAAGCAAGTTAATCATAACAGCATATGGATTGGTATTTATATCCTTGCTGAATCCATATACATTTTTGTATGTCGCGGCGATTTTATTTATATCCTCGTCATGTTCAATGCCCCAAGCATATGTTTCCCCCATAAATTCCACACGCTTATTGATCGTCTTGATTTTATCAATATATCTTGGCAATAGCACCTTGCCTACGCCACGAATTTTTTTGTAGTCCAGCTTGTCGGCTTCACCATTCAGCACCATACTGACAAAATGAGGATATGCGGCATGACATGATTCGGCTTGCACATTGGTCATTAAACTGCGCAATGTTTGCAACTCAGCTTTTTCGGTCAAGTTGAATTTGCCATCCTTAGCTACAAATCCAGCAAAGCCAATAAATGTATAGCTGTATTTGTATTTATCATCTTTGCATGTCTCTATAATACAATCAATGGATCGTCCCATCTTCAGGTCAGCAATACCAGTTCCTTTTAGACTAATTGTACCATATTTAGGGTTGGTTTCTATTGTTTCATCCTTAGTGCTGCATGATATAATCGAGAAATTAGATTCAGGATTGTTGAATATCATGCGCATTGGGGTTAATTTTACTGTTTGCATATTATCCCTTATATTTGAACAATTTTTCTACTTTTACACGTCCTACATTATCGTTCTTTTCAAGCGTCCGTACTTTCTCTTTACTCCAAACACATTCAAAATCATCAGGTGCAGATTCCTCGCTAATATATATATCGCATCGCTTAGATAGCTGGCGCATATAGTTCCAAAATTCATTTGTATCGAATTGCCCAACTGTATATCCTGTTGTATTGACATAAGGCGGGTCACAATATACCACTGTGCCATCTGGAATTTCTACATCTTTATAATCAAGGCAAGTAAATGTAGCATTAACTACGCCTGATAAATCCTTGAGCAAGCTGCGCTTTGCTTGACCACAATAATCATCTCCGCGCTTATCTTTGGCATATCCGCCCCACCATTTGCCACCGAATGAGCAACCAAATCCGACAAATCCGGTCAATGCAGGATTTTCATCCATATTAGACTTGACACGATAATATTCTTCTCTAGTCACAACATCAGGCGGTGTCCATCCATTTTGTATTGCTTGCCACATAGCAATAAGATAGGGATGCTTGTCATTGAGAATTTTGACATCCGCTTGTACTTTAGATTCAATAGCACATGATCCGCAAAATAGGCTTGCAAATGGTGTATCCTTATTGATAGCTGAATTTAATACCTCTGCAATTTGTTTAGAAATGCGGCTCTTACCGCCCATATATTGCATTATTTAACATCCTTTACAAATAAATAATTTTTCTGTTTTATCTGTACGACTTGCTTTATCTAGTGTGCATTTCAGCTTGCCTTCCCAGATACATTCAAAGCCGTCCTCTGGCATCCAGTATTCACTAATCAATACAATATTGGTTTTAGCCATCTCTTTGCACCAAGCATAGAATCTATCATAGTCAAAGCCACCTGTTGCATATTTTGTTGTATCACGGCAAGGAGGGTCACAATAGATAACCATATGACCTACACCCAACTTCCAGAAATCGCCACATACAAAAATTGTGTCTTTTAGCTTAGGCGCTTGTTTCTTGATATTTCTGATAGCCTCGTTAGTAATATCTCTTGGCGTTACGCCGTCTGCTTTGAAGCCCCTTGGATAACCACTAAACCATTTTGCCCCGAACGTACAGAATCCAACAAGCCCTACATACCAATCTGGATAATTGGATGGATTAGTTCTTACAGCATTATATTCTTCCTCTGTGATGCTATCGGGCAAATCATCTATTGTCTCTGATACATGATTTAGCAATGCAATCAGATATTTATGAATATCGTTGCCAATCTTACATGGACATTTGATTTTATCAATCATATTAGCACCGCCAACAAACGGCTCTAAATAGCCACGGCAATCAGGCATATTATCGATATAGGATTGGATAATGGGCGCAATTTGCTTGCTCAGGCGATTCTTGCTTCCAACGTACTTTATCTCAATCATCCTCCTCAGCCAACAGTTGTTCCCATCTATCAATAATAATCTCCATCAGCTTAGTTGCGCCAAATGCCGGTTCCCAGCCTTCATTGTACATTACTTCAAATCCGGCACAATCAACAAATGTAATCCAACGATATTTTGTAGCTACCACCTTAAATTCGCTATTACCTGTTACGCTTACATTTGCTTTTAACAAGCTATTACAGATATGACATACAGCATCTAGCCATGCTTCATAGGTTAATACATCTTGCATTTATTTATCCTCCCTAATGAGCATAAGAATCACCCAATGCGCCCAATACAAAACAGCCATGATAGTTGTATATACGTGATTGTCTTGGAAACCCCCTGCTTGGCGTTGCATCATAAGGTATAGCATAGCCGCTATGAAAATATGCGATAAGTCGCTTTTTCTCACAATTAAAACAACCTCCTGTTCTTTGATAAATCAAGTATACCATAGAATCAGGAGGTTGTCAATACCCTATTTTAATTATTTTTCAATCATTTTCTTTAATTCTGCAAATATCTCTCTACCACAAACAGGACAAGTAGAATCAATGTCAACCACATATTTTTCATCTACCATTAAGCCGCAATTTGGGCATTTGATAGGAGCATATTTTAGAGGACGCTCAGTCCGTTTGCGACGATTTCTTTCTGCTCTGCTCATATTCTTCTTTCTCCTTATACTTTGCTCTATATTCATCTCGCTTGGCTTCATCGCCATCGTTCCACCATTTGACATTTATTATAGCCACGCAGAATTAGCGTATATAGCACAACAGACGTGACCCAACTAATTGCTTTAGTCCATTTTCTAAGATTACTCAATTAAAAATCGCCTCCCAATCAATTTCATTTTCTTTCGATTTATCAATAATTTCATATCGCTCAATAATAGCTTGTGGCTTAATCTGTCCATTATACTCATTCAATCCAAGCGATACTACTACCTCTATAGATTTACCTTGAGCTGATTCAAATTGACTTGCTTCTTCATTACTAACAAAGAATTTGATGAACTCAATGCCATCCTGAACCAGCTTGACAGTAGTTGAGCGATTACGATATACATAAATCTGCGGAGCTGTTAAAGTACAATGGAATAATGGCTTGTTTATGTCCTTTCCCCACAGGATATTATTTTCTACACACACATTTGCAAGATTGCGTGTGATATTATTAGGATCGATCTGAGCCGCTACCTCAATATCTGGTTCTACGTCCAAATCAAGCCCATCTAAGAATCGCGCAAATCTCTTTAGGTTGCTTTTCTTGACTGTGATACCAGCAGCGGCATCATGACCTTGGCATTTAGCTAATCCTGATTCATTAATAATCTCAAGTAAATCAATAGGACTACGCATCGAGCCAGACCATGTTGTGCTGTTTAGCTCTCTCAGCAAGAATGTAGGTTTATTGTATTTACCACAGAATTTATTGGCTACAAGCCCTAAGTAGGATTTATTCTCAGGTTCACCAAAGCCAATAATAACCTTATGAGACGTGTCAAGCCCATCTGACAGCTTATCTACTACCTTTTTGACCTGATAATCCTGCTTAGACTTGACGGCTTTCATAGCCTTCACAGCGACTTCTGGTTCAATCTTGCCAATCAGCGCATCAAAGAATAGCCGTTTAGTTGACTGGTCATCGCTACGAGCCAACGCATTAGCAAGAGGCGCAATACCAAATGCTACACCCTCTGGATTAACACCACGATTGCAACAATGCTCTAAGCAATATTTAATAAATGGATTGGTTGGATTAGTCAAGCCATCATATACATATTTGCGGTTCTCAGGTGAACGCAAGCTGCAAATATCAGAAATTAAGCTAACAGCCACTAGGTCTTTGAAGGATTGAGTTGAGCCAAGCGCACAAGCAAATTTTTCTACAACGCCTGTGCCGCTAATATCGGTATTGATATTTGGCGCATTATCTGCTCGATATGGATTGACTACTGTAGCATATCTATTCGGCTTCTCAATGATATGATGGTCTAAGATGATAATATCAATACCCATACACATCAGTTCTTCACATTGGTATATATCGTTCGACCCAGCATCTGGTACAATTAGCAAATCTAATTCATCAATGGCGATTTGACTTGATAGGTCTGATAACCCATGCTCTTTACCAGCGTGAGAGTAGATACGAATGTCCTCTAGTCCATTCTCAATACATAGCATATAGGCAATAGCCGCCGAACAAGCACCATCAAGATCACTATCGATTACAATACCAACAGAGACTTTGGCGTGATTGAATAGATTTGCAGCCACATCCATATTCTTATACATATCAGGTGATTGATATTCAATGCTATCTGGATTCAGATATGCGTCAACATCGCTTATACCACAAGCGGCTAAGTATTCTCTTAAAAATGTGACTTCATTAAGGGAATCAAGTAATGGATGAATCTTAATCTTTTTCTCCTCCAATCTTAAATGATCTACCTTTCTTAGCTCTAAGATAACCAGAACGATATGCTAGGGCAATAGCCTGTTTAATATCCAATTCATTACAATATTGTTGATAACGAACATTGATATTATTACCAATCCATTCAAGAATCTGAGGCGGAAACGGGTCTGTTTTAATGGATTTAGCACTGCTCCAATGTAGGATGTTACTCATCTTTGATTTTAACATATCATAAATTTCGTCAACATTCATATTTGTTTCATCATATAGCACAAGACAATCTAAATCAATATAAAACTCCTCGTCGTATTTTGATTTAATTACGGCTCTTTTGTCCTCAATTTGCTCAATATAGCCAAGGTAATCACGAGGAATCCTAGCAAGTGCTACTTTATCTCCTACTTTGAATTTACTCATAATAAAATCAACCTCCTTATTGTTGATATAGCA